>JAEIGA010006294.1_pt1 | contig 18076 bp, 13 predicted proteins | sample 9270691 | NCBI WGS metagenome assembly JAEIGA01 (sample SAMN17057246, study PRJNA624740) | gut metagenome | biome: biome; isolation source: fecal sample | host: Bos grunniens | place: China: Xizang | collected 2019
AACAGCAATTTCAGATTATTTCATAGTATGTAACGCAGACTCTACACCTGCTGTCTGCGCTATCGCAGACAACGTAGAGGACAGGATGATCGAGAAGTGCAAGAGAAAGGTCATCCGCACTCAGGGCAAAGAGAACGCATTCTGGGTAATCCTCGACTACGGTGACATCGTAGTTCACGTTTTCCAGACTCCGTACAGAGCCTTCTACAGACTCGAGGATCTCTGGGCTGACGCAGAGCGCACAGTATACTCTGACGAAGACTAATCCCCAATTCAAATATGAGCGAAAAGAACAATAATGCTCCTCGCGGCCAAAAGCCGATGAGGTTTAGGTTCAACATATCCTGGATATACTTCATCCTGCTTATAGCGATAGGATGGATGTTCTTTAACCAAGGCGGTGCCAATCCTCAGAAAGAGGAGTGGGCTGACGTTCAGAAGCAGTGGCTTGCAGGTGACATCAAGGAGGTCGTATTCATCAGAAATGAGTACGAAGGCCGTGTCACAATGCGTCCTGAGCGTATTGAGAACTATGCCGACAAGTTCGGTGGAAAGGTGCCGGAGAAGTCTCCGCACTTCGTTTTCCTCGTTTCCGGAAGCTTCAATGCAGAGGAAATGTTCGGAGAACTGAACTCGAAACTTCCTGAAGACCGCCAGGTAAAGGTCGTGATTGAGAATCACGAGAGCTGGTGGAGCATGCTTGAGTGGCTTATATTCCCGCTTCTGCTTGTGTTCATGTGGATTTTCATGTTCAGAGGCATGAACCGTAACATGGGTGGAGGTGGATCAGGTGGTCCAGGCGGGATTTTCAACGTAGGAAAGTCAACCGGTAAGCTTGCTGAAAAAGGTGAGAACCAGGTTACATTTAAGGATGTTGCAGGACTCTATGGAGCAAAGGAGGAAGTGATGGAGATTGTGGATTTCCTCAAGAATCCAGCCAAATACACAGCCCTCGGCGGTAAGATTCCAAAGGGAGCTCTCCTCGTAGGCCCTCCGGGTACAGGTAAGACTCTTCTTGCCAAAGCCGTAGCTGGTGAGGCAAATGTGCCTTTCTTCTCGATCTCGGGATCAGATTTCGTGGAGATGTTCGTTGGAGTGGGTGCATCGCGTGTACGCGACCTCTTCCGTCAGGCAAAGGAGAAGGCCCCATGTATAGTTTTCATCGACGAGATTGATGCGGTGGGACGTGCCCGTAGCAAGAATGGCGGATATTCATCGAATGATGAGCGTGAAAACACACTGAATCAGCTCCTTACAGAGATGGACGGCTTCGGTACTAATTCGGGAGTCATCATCCTCGCAGCAACCAATCGTGCAGATATCCTTGACAAGGCCCTCATGCGTGCAGGTCGTTTCGACCGTCAGATCCATGTCGATCTTCCGGAACTCAAGGAGAGAAAGGAGATACTTGAGGTACATCTCAGAAAGCTTAAGCTCTCTGCTGATTTCGATGTAGACTATATCGCTAAGCATACTCCAGGTTTCTCTGGAGCAGATCTTGCCAACATCTGTAACGAGGCGGCGCTGACTGCGGCGAGACGCAACAAGAGCGAGATCGACAAGCAGGATTTCCTCGATGCGATCGACAGGGTAGTCGGTGGACTTGAGCGTAAGGCTACTATGATGACCGAGGAGGAAAAGAGGACCACTGCATATCATGAGGCAGGTCATGCGGTTGTCAGCTGGCTTCTCCCTAATGCCAATCCTGTATTCAAGGTGACAATCGTGCCGAGAGGACAGTCTCTCGGAGCGACATGGTATCTTCCTGATGAGAGATATGTTACCACAAAGGAGCAGATGATCGACGAGATGTGTGCTACGATCGGAGGTAGGGTAGCGGATGAGATCCACACAGGGCAGCCTTGCACAGGCGCTCTCAGCGATCTTGAGAAGCTGACTAAACTTGCCTACGCTATGGTGACATATTATGGTATGAGCGAGAATGTCGGAAACATCTCATTCTATGACTCTACCGGCTCACGCGCATATGACATGACAAAACCATACAGCGAAAAGACTGCTGAACTCATTGACAAGGAGGTAAAGGACCTTGTCGACATGATCCATGAGAGGACAAGAAAGATCCTTACAGAGAATTTTGAAGGATTCAGTCAGCTTGCTGAGCTTTTATTGGAGAAAGAAGTTATCTTTGCAGAAGATCTTGAAAGGATCTTCGGACCGCGCGCCGGTGCTCCAAGAAAAGAAGAGGTCAAGGAAGAAATAGCAGAGACTGCAGAAACAGAGTCCAATGAATAATTTTATCAAAAGAACTATATCAGGTGTGGGATTCGCGGCAATAATGCTTGCCGCGCTTCTCACCAATAAGTTTGTATTCGGAGCAGTAATGCTCTTTGCGCTTGTAGTAATGATGTGGGAGTTCCTCAGGATGACCTGTGGCAAGGAATACAGATATTCCCAGATACTCTCGATCTTTGCAGGTGCCACACTGTTTACCCTGGTATGGCTCTTTAAAGGATTCTGCTTCCCTGGTCGACTGGTGATACTGGCATTTATTCCAGTAGTCATTTTGATGATCAACTCTTTGTATGTGAAGGACAAGTCGCGTTTCAACAAGTTTGCAAACCTTTACACGGCAATAATGTATATAGCGATTCCGTGGTCATTGATAAACTTTGCTGCATTCGGTCCTGAAAATCAGTTCAACGGAATGATGCTCCTGTCTTTCTTCGCGATTATCTGGGGTTCAGATGTCGGTGCCTATCTTTTCGGCATCACACTCGGTCAGAAATATGGCAAGAAGCTCTTCCCATCGATTTCCCCCAAAAAATCATGGATCGGATTCTGGGGCGGAATGTTTATGGCAATAGGAATTGCTGTGGCATTGTATTACACCGGCATATTCCCGCTTACAACAGGAAGTCCACGTTTTGACCTCATCCATACCATTGTCATTGCAGTGATTATCAATTGTGCAGGTGTCTACGGAGACCTTATAGAGTCACAATGGAAAAGACACTATGAGGTTAAGGATTCGGGAACCATCATCCCAGGACACGGCGGACTCCTCGACCGTTTCGACAGCGCTCTGATAGCGATTCCAGTCGGAATCATCTATCTTGTAGCATGGGATGTTCTCTGCCTTTAACATCTTGACTAATTGACAAATAATTAGTACTTTTGCAGTTTGTAATCAAACTGCATTTTTTATATATCATGATCGTTCATAAAGACTGTTACGGTACAATACTTCTGGTGTGGCTCATCTGCGCACCTCTGGCATATCTTATCATGCGCTTTATACCGTGGGCCTTCATTTCGTATCCTCTCTGCACAATACCGATGTTCTTCATGGGTTTCGTGCTTTTCTTCTTCAGAGTCCCTGTGCGTCAGCGTGTTGGCGTAGACAATGAAGTAACCTCTGTTGCTGACGGAAAGGTTGTCGTCATTGACAAGGTGGTTGAAAACGAATACATCAAGGGGGAATGCATCCAGGTGTCAGTCTATATGGACTTCTTCAATGTACATGTCAACTACTGGCCTATTGACGGTGATGTGACATACTATAAGTACCATCCGGGAAAATATATGCTTGCATTTCTTCCAAAGGCTTCCGAACTGAACGAACACACATCGGTAGGCGTGCGTAGCGCCTATGGTGACGTTTTCTTCAAGCAGATTGCCGGAACCTTCGCCAGGAGAATCGTCTGCCACGCAAACCCTGGCAATGATATCCTCAAGGCAGATGAGTGTGGAATCATCAAGTTCGGATCAAGAATCGACATGTATCTTCCTCTTGACGCTGAGATCAGAGTAAAGCTCGGTGATACCGTAAGAGGATCTGAAACAATCATAGCAGAATTACGCAAATAGAAATGGAAGAACAACTGATTTATATTATAATGGTAGTTTCGATAGGATTGTCAGCCCTGTGCTCAACGCTGGAGGCTACTCTCTTATCAACACCTTTGTCCTTCGTCACGGGATTGGAAGAGCAGGGTGCCAAGGGTGCTGCAAGGCTCAAGAAGCTCAAGCAGAATCCGGACAGACCGATTTCTGCAATCCTATGCCTCAATACCATAGCCAACACAGTCGGTGCATCGATTGTCGGTTCTCTTGTATATGAAGTATATGGTGATGTGCTTGTAGGAGCATTCTCGACAATATTCACACTCGCAATCCTCATCTTCTCGGAAATCATACCGAAGACAGTCGGAGCAAGCTATTGGAGAAGTCTTGCGCTACCAGCATCTGCAATCATCAACATGATGATCTTCATCACTTTCCCTCTTGTATGGATTCTTGAACTGCTGCAGAAGAGGATCTCTTCAAATTCCCACCAGGTCAGTGTCAGCCGTGAAGACATCTCTGCAATGGTAAGTGTAGCAACGGAGGAGGAGGTTATTGAGACAGAGGAGAAGAAGATGATTCAGAATCTTCTCAAACTGGACGAGATCACAGCTCATGAAATCATGACCCCAAGTACAGTGGTCGAGATGGCGGAAGGCCAGATGACCATCAGGGAGTTCTACGATTCAGACCTCACACACTCAAGAATCCTGGTTTATGATGAGGAGAATGACGAATATGTGATAGGATACGTTCTCAGACAGACTGTGCTTGAGGAAATGGCTGAGGATAAGTTCTCGAGAACTATACGCGAGATCAGCCGTCCGATCCTCACATTCCCTGAAAATGAGCCTGTAGGCAACATCTGGGAGAAATTTCTCGAGAAGAAGGAGCACATTTCTGTGATCATTGACGAATACGGAACATTCCGAGGAATCGTGACGATGGAGGACGTGATTGAGACCATGCTCGGTCAGGAGATAGTCGACGAGACCGATGAAGTGGTCGACATGCAGGAATATGCAAAGGAACAATGGGAGAAAGCCCAGAAGGATATGATAAAGGCTGAGTAATTTACTCAGCCTTTATCATATCCTTATCTGCTCATATCTTCTTCTATATAATGTAGAAGTCTGTCAATGGCTTCAGTTTCAGGCACATGCCTTTCAAGAGGTTCCTTGCCTTTATAGATGGATACTTTTCCGTTTCCCTCACCGACATAGCCCCAGTCGGCATCGGACATTTCTCCAGGTCCGTTTACAATACATCCCATGACTGCGATGACCATACCCTTGAGATGTGAGGTTCTGCGCTTGACTTCCTCGAATGTACCCTCAAGATTATACATTGTCCTGCCACAACCTGGACATGCGATGTATTCCGGTCTGTAGAATCGTCTGCGTGCTGCCTGCATGACCTCATCCACAAGATATGCTGCGTAGTCGCTGCCATCAAGTGATTCCTCACAACCGTTCTCATTCACATAAGTTCCTCTGATTTCAAGTTCGTCAAGTTCCTTGTCAAGGAGTCTCTTGCCGAAATCGCATGAGACATCGAGCAGGAGTCTTTCCTTTGACGGAGCATGGTATTCAGCGATTGCCTTCTTGCCTTCAAGTGTAAGGGATGACATTGACGAGTATATTCTTCTGCCGTAACGGTCTGACAGATACTGCGCCACAGGAAGTTCGTTGACCGGGCTTTCAGTCAGTGAAACTCTGACTGTATTGCCGATTCCTTCGGAAAGAAGAGCGGAAACTCCTACTGCAGACTTGATTCTTCCACTGTCGCCGTTTCCTGCCTCTGTCACTCCAAGATGCAATGGGAACACAATGCCTTTCTGCTGCATCTCATTGTGTAACAGGCGATAAGCCTCTACCATAACAAAAGTGTTACTTGCTTTTAGAGATACCACGACATTAAAAAAGTCATTCTCAACGCACATCTCAAGCCATTCCATGACAGCTTCCTTCATGGCAAGAGGTGTGTTGCCATAGAGGTTTGTGATGCGGTCGCCGAGCGATCCATGGTTCAGTCCGATTCTGATGGCTGTGCCGTTTGCCTTGCACACTTCAACAAGTCTTGCGAACTGTTCCTTTGCCTTTTCGTGGTCCTTGTGGAAGTTGCCGGGGTTTATCCTGACCTTTTCCACCACAGATGCGCAGGCAATTGCGATGTCTGATGAGAAATGCACATCGGCAACGAGGGGAGTCTCGATTCCTCTGTTTCTAAGCTGTGACTTGATCTCCTTGAGGGAGTCCACCTGTCCCATTGAAGGAACGGTCAGACGGATGAGTTCGGCACCAGCCTCTGCGAGCGTGACACACTGTTCCACTGATGCTTCCACATCAGAAGTGTGAGTGTTGCACATTGTCTGAACAACTATCGGCCTTTCACCTCCTATGATGATATTGCCGGCCTTTACTTCCATTACATTCATCTCTGTTATTTTTGATAGACCATCTCTTTCGCCATCTTCATGATCTCGCTCTTCATCTTTCCGGACCTTTTGGTGATATGGAAATGAGTACCTACCGAGACTACGATGTTTGACGGATATGCATACCTGTAGTAATACTGGCTGTAGTGGTCCGGTTCGTAAAGTGAAGCGAAAGAGTGCTTATACATTGCCTGGAAGTGGATTTCAACCGGTTCGAACACGATTGCAAATCCGACACCTCCTTTGAGTCCGTAATCCATGCGTCTGTCCGTATCAGTGAAGGAGTGTCTGACTTCTTCACTGACCGATCCTGTCTTGCCAGGAAAACGCTCGATGCTCAGTCTGTAGCCTGCGTAGCAACCAAGTTGTGCAAGGATCTTGAAATTCCACATGTCATAATGGAACTGGAAAAGAAGCGGTACTTCCAAGACGTCCAGAACAGCCCTTTCTGCTCCTTCGATTCTGTAGATATAGTCCTTATCCTCATTATATTCAAACTGATAGCCTTCTTTTGTATAGAATATACCAGCCTGGAAGCCGAAGAAAGGCATATATCCGAACATCTTCTGATAGGTCGTAAATGTTACTCCCACATTGACAGGGGAGAAGAGAAAATCCTGCTTCTGACTTGGATTCCACATTACCTGACTCAGTCCGACGCCATATTGGATACCGATCATGGAGTAGTCGTTCACCACGAGTTTCTTCTTCACATCTATGGTGTCAAGCTGTTCGTCAGTTATGGATGAGACATCCATAACCATCATTTCATCTCTACTTACCTGTGCTGACAGTGAGCCACAGATAAACAAAAGTACAGATATGTATATAAATTTCCTCATGTCCTGCGCTACTCAAACATTTCTTTAACATCAAGAATCTGCTCAATCTCCATCATTTCCGGAACGTCAATCAGGAATGTGCCGTCCTCAAGCTTATAGAATCTCACTTTCTCCGGCTGCTTCTTCTCAAGAAGGATACCGGTGTCCACGATGCCGTTCCTGTTCAGGTCTTCGGTGATTCGGATAGAATATTTTCCAGCCTTAAGGTAAGGGAACGAAAGCACATTGTCATCCTCAATGATGTACTGTCTGAGCACCTTGTCCCTCTTTTCGTTGAGCAGGTCCACGATATACTTGTTGTCTACATTGGTGAGATTCAGAAGAAGGGTACTGAGTTTGTCGTCATTCGGCAATGCCACCTTCACCTCCGAACTGTCATTGTAGAAACCATTGATATCCTTGAACTTACGATGCGGTATCTTGAGGAAATACTCATAGCCCGGCTGCAGAGCCTCTGATGGAGTCACCACAAATTTCCTGAGATTGAGACTGTCCTGACGCACGGTGTACTTGCCGATGGTCTCCTGCTGACGTGGATTTATCGAGCGGAACACCAGAGAGTCAAATGCAGACTCTACAAGAGGGTATGAGAATTCAATGGTGAATCCATACTGCTCCACGGTCTCAGGCTTTGCCTCGACCGTGAATACTGCAAGCGTGTCTTCCTTCTTGATGTCCTTTGTGGCACTCTTGCCGGCTGTCTTCTTAGGCTTGAGGAGCTTGATCTCCTCTGTGAAGCTGTTCAGCATGCCCAGTGTGTCGGTCTTGAGATATTTTACATTAAGGAAAAGAGTATCCGGCTGAGGCTTAGGATCATTTACCCAGATCTCAAGGCTGTCCTGAACGATGTTGAACTGCGTGATGAGATTCTCGGCCGGTACGTCCTTGATCCAGATCGAGTCGATCTGGGCATATGGCGCCATGAAGGTGATATATGCAGTACGCTCGCCGACACGTTCCTTATTCACGATCATCTGCTTTGAAGGCTTCTCCTTGAAGATGTTCAGTTCGACCTCAGTCTTACGCGCCAGGCAGTTGACCGTATCCTTCATGTCGTACTTCTGGACTTCAGGAAGGCTGTCGTTCACGACCACTACAGGCTGGAAGAGCGAATCGATGAACGCAATCTTCTCAGTCTCAGGGTCATATTTATTGTTGTTGTTCTCATCAATGAGAGCATACATCCTGTAAAGTGTGTCCTGGATGTTTCTCAGACAGAAGAATCCCCATTCGTCAGTCTTCACCGCAGCGTCCGGCCTTTTGAGGAATACAGCAGAGTCCGCATGATCCTTATAGAGCATGACGGTCGCACCTTTGAGTGGCTTGAGGGAGTTGCAGTCCTGCACAAGTCCCGTAACCATCATGGTGTCGATGACATCACCGGTTGAGAATACCAGAGTGAAGCCAGGGAACATGTTTCCCTCGTTGTTGTCACCGATAGCATTGGTAAGGTCAAGAGTATATGTCTTGTTCGAATCCAGATCGCTCTCGAAATACACTACAACGCCCTTACCCTTGATCTTGAACTTAGGCGACTTCTCCAAAGGAGGGGAGAGGAAGAGGCTCTTGGGGTCTTTAACGGTCACATACTCATTGAACATGACCTTCAGCTGGGTCTTGTGTACCGGAACATTGACCTGTCCCATGACAGGGAATATCTCCGTAATGACCGGAGGGATAGTATCCTTCGGTCCTCCGGTCGGAGGAGTGGTCGTGTTTGCGCACGAATGCGAGAATATTGTCATTCCGAGGATCAGAGTCACCGGAATTATAGGGAAAAATCTGCTTAGAAATCTTTTCATCTGAATCTTTTTATAGGTCTGTCTTCACGACACTGTCAATGCCCTTGATCTTCTGAAGTCTTGTGATGAGCTTCTCAAGATAGGCTATGTTCTGTACATACAGGTCAATGAAGCCTTCGAAAATACCTTCCTCAGCACCGAGATTGAATCTTCTGATGTTCACGCCGAGCACCTTTGATGTGATCCTTGTGATGTCGTTGATCATTCCGATCCTGTCCGTACCCTTGAGGGATACACGTGCGAGATAGGTGTTTGCCGAATTGGCTTCCTGGTCCCATTTCACGGCCACGATCTGGTCTCCGAACTTAGCCGCAAGGTTGTTTGCATTCGGACATGTGCGTGTGTGAACGGTAATCACTCCGTCCGAATCCCTGAAGCCGAGCACGCTTTCGCCCATGATCGGGGTGCAGCATGATGCAAGGATATATTTCTGGTTGCTGTCCGAGTTGGAAATCACAAAGTATGACTCTCTGTTGATTCCATGATATTTCTGGAGCTTCTCCGAAAGACCGTCAAGGCTGATCTCGCCGTTTCCGATCTTATAGTACATCTCTTCAGGCTTTGTATCGAAGATATCGAACTCCTCCATCAGAGACTTTACCACCTTGTCGGTAAGTTCCCTGCCGATCTGCAGGAGAGCCTCCTCGAGCATGAGCTTTCCGAGCTTTTCTGTTGTCTGGCGCTGTGTCTTGAGGTATTCCTGGATGAACTTCCTTGCCTTTGATGTCTTCACGAACTGGAGCCATTCTCTCTTAGGGTTCTCATTTTCTGCTGTGATGATCTCGATCTGGTCACCTGTCTTGAGAACATAAGAGAGCGGAGCAAGCTTGAAGTTTACCTTTGCGGCAATCGCCTTGTTTCCGATCTCGGAATGGATGGCATATGCGAAATCCAACGCTGTAGCACCTTTTTCAATGCTCTTCTGCTCTCCTTTCGGAGTAAATACCATGATGTCCGCAGTGAGAAGGTCGTTGTGGATCATATCCAGGAGGTCGAGTGCCGTAACGTCAGGATTTACAAGAATCTCCTTGATCCTTGTAATCCACTTATCCATCTCGCTTTCGCTCTCAGTCACCTCTCCGCCTTTCTTGTACGCCCAATGTGCGGCGATACCTTTCTCAGCGATCTCGTTCATCCTGCGGCTGCGGATCTGCACTTCCACCCAAATACCTGCATGGCTCATCAATGTACAGTGAAGTGCCTCGTAACCGTTATTCTTCGGATGGTTTACCCAGTCGCGTACGCGGTCTTCCTTATATGGATAAAGGCTTGTGATGATCGAGAAGATGTGGAAGCATTGAGCGCGTTCCGACTCCTTTGTCTTGCACTCGTCAAAGATGATGCGGACTGCATAGAGGTCGTAGATCTGATCGAAGCTGACTCCCTTAGTCCTCATCTTCTTCCAGATGGAATATGGAGTCTTCACCCTCTTCTTGATCTCGTATTCGAACCCGGCAGCCTTCATCGCCTCATCAATTGGGGCAATGAACTCATTGATCTTCTTGTCCTTATCGATCACATTCCTGTTGATCTGCTCGGTAATCTGGTTGAATGCATCAGGTTCCTTGTATCTGAGCCAGATGTCTTCCATCTCTGACTTGATGCTGTAAAGACCAAGTCTATGGGCGAGAGGAATAAACACGAACATTGTCTCGCTGAGGATCTTGTCCCTCTTGTGCTCAGGCATGAACTCGATCGTCCTTACGTTGTGCAGACGGTCAGCGAGCTTGATGAGCACCACGCGCACATCGTCATTAAGAGTAAGGAGGATTCTCTTGAAGTTTTCCGCCTGCATGCTCTTCTTCACGGCCTTGTCCTCGTTGTCGAGAACGGTCTTGATCTTTGTGAGGCCTTCCACGAGCGTAGCGACCTTGTCGCCGAAAAGGCTTCTGAGGTCGTCAACAGTGTAGTCTGTGTCTTCAACCACATCATGCAGAAGGGCTGCGATGATGGACTTGTATCCAAGGCCGATGTTACTTACAACGATCTTTGCTACTGCAATAGGATGAAGTATATATGGCTCACCGGAGCGTCTTCTGACGCCCTTGTGAGCTTCGTTTGCGAAGTCGAAAGCCTTCTGAATCATGTCCAGCTCGGACTGGTCCGGGCATCTTTTGCGAGCCGCTTCCTTGAGGTCCGCATAGTCTCTTGCTATGACTTCATAGTCATGCTGGTTGAATTCGGATATCTTTCCCATAATAGTTAATCGTCGAGGTTATAGTTGTCTACGTGCTGGAATGCATATGAGAGTTCTGCTCCCATGAGGATGATGTTCCAACTGATGTTAAGCCATACCATGAAGAGCGGAATTGCGGCAAATGTACCGTATACACCATTCAGGCGGGTGACCAGGAGCTGCGTTTCGAGGTAGAGGAACTGCATTCCTGTGAAGGCTACGGCTGCGAAGACCGCCGCTCTGAAAGCCACTCCATACTCAACCTTGTATTTAGGTATGAACTTGTACATGGCAGAGAATGTGAGAGAGGCAACAGCAACAAACAGTATCCATGAAAGCAGCCTCTTTATGAATGTGAATTCTTCAATGTTCAGTCCCATATACTCAAGAAGGTTCGTGTACACAAAAGATCCTGAGAAGAGGACAAGGATCACGAAAGGGGAGAGGATGAGGATCAGCAGGTAATAAGAAAGTCTTCTTACGAGACTTCTGTTGCCGTTTACCTTCCATACATTGTTGAATGCCGACTCCACTCCTGCCATGAGCCTATATATGATCCACAGGAAGAGCAAGGCGTTCAGAAGTCCCATCCAGCCGCTTCTGGCTGTGTCTATGATGTTCTGAGAGAAAGACAGTACGGTGTCTATCACGCCCTGATTGCTGCTGAAGTTAGAATACATGAAGTCTTTCAGGAGTCCGTCAATACCTAGACCGCCTGTAATGGCAAAGACTATGGCAAGGAACGGCACCAAGGCCATGACGCTCAGGTAACTGAGCGCTACTGCCTGCGGGCCGATCTTCTGCTGCGCATATGTCTTGGCGGTGATTATTCCCACCTTGGCATATTTGACGAATCGTGCCCTGGCTTTCGACAGTTCCTCCATCTCGATGTCCCAGATCTCCTCACGAAAGAACTTCAACACTTTGTTTGTCGTTGTCTTGATTTTATTCATTATCCAAGTTTTGCCATAAATCTTTCAGGATCGATTATGAAGCGTGTGTGGGTGCCTTCTCCGAGAAGTCCATTCACGTCCTCGGCCTTAACGCTGAACTCGAGCCTTCTTCCGTCAACCTCGAGAAGCTCAGCTGTAACAGCTACTTCTGTGCCTGGCTTGCATGCTCTCAGGTGGTTGATGTTCACCTTTGTTCCCACGGTTGCATGTCCATGCTCCATGGCGAGGCTATATGCTGAAAGCTCCATGTGGCATATCATTGATGGGGTAGCGTATACCGGAAGTCCGCCTGATCCGAGAACCTCTGCTGTGTCATTTGCGCCAACAACGCGCTTCAATACGAATTTATCTCCTGCTTTCATAATCTTATGTTCTTTTAAAATAATGTTTCCTTAAATTCTTCACTTGTGTCTTCATTCGGAGTCTGTCCGAGGACCTCTTCCATGAACTCCTTCTCAGTTATGATCCTGACTCCCAGGCTCTCGGCTTTCTTCAACTTCTCAGGGCCTGCCTTTTCACCTGCAAGGAGGAAGGCTGTCTTTCCGCTGACGCTTCCGCTGTTCTTTCCTCCATGCGACGCTATCAGTGCCTTCATCTCGTCTCGCGATATGCTGAAGTTTCCAGATATTACAATGGTCTTACCTTTGAGGGTATCCGACAGCTGTTCCGCTTCCTTTTCCATCTGGAACTGCAGGCCGGCAGTCTTCAGTCTTTCTATCGTATCCGAATTCACTCCATCGGCGAAGAAGGCCAGAACGCTATCTGCAATGACTTCTCCGATGTCGTCGACTGCGAGAAGTTCTTCTCTTGTCGCTGCCGCCATAGCGTCAATCGACTTGAAATGCCTTGCCATCGACTTCGCTGTCGTCTCTCCCACATGTCTTATTCCCAAAGCGAAAAGCACCTTCTCAAATGGTGTCTTCTTAGACTCTTCAAGGCTCGTGAGGAAGCGTTCTGCAGATCTTTCCTTCCATCCATCGAGTCCCAGGAGGTGTTCCTTTTCGAGCTCATAGAAATCCGCCGGATTCCATACAAGTCCTTTGTGGTATAACTGATCTATGGTCGCGTCGCCTGCAATCACATTCATGGCCTTGCGACTGAGGAAGTGGACGAGCTTGCCTTTTATCTGTGTCGGACAGCCGGACTGGTTCGGGCAGAATGCCTTTGCTTCCTGCTCGTCCCTGACGAGTGTCGCGCCGCAATCCGGGCAGGTGTCAGGGAAATGGGGGAGTTCCGCATCAGCCGGTCTCTGTGTCAATTCAACGGCTGTGATCTTAGGGATTATCTCGCCGCCTTTCTCCACATAGACATAGTCTCCAATATGGATGTCCAGAATCTCCATCTGGTCCGCGTTGTGGAGTGAAGCCCTCTTTACGACTGTTCCGCTCAGGAGTACAGGCTCGAGATTCGCGACCGGTGTGACTGCTCCTGTCCTGCCGACCTGGTAGTCGATGCTGTTCAGTCTTGTCAGAGCCTGTTCGGCCTTGAACTTATATGCCACTGCCCATCGTGGGAACTTGGCTGTGTAGCCCAATTCCTCCTGATATTGCATCTGATTTACCTTTATCACGATGCCATCAGTTGCGAACGGAAGTGTTTTACGCTCTGTGTCCCAATATTTTATAAACTCTTCTATCTCCTCAATGGTCTTACAGATCTTTCTCTTGTCTGAAACCGGGAGACCCCATGATGCCGCCTTGTCAAGAGCCTGGTCGTGGGTCGCAAATGGAAGATCTTCGCCAAGCATGTGGTAAAGAGTACATTCGAGACCACGGTTTGCGACCATGCTGCTGTCTATGAGCTTCAGCGAGCCGGACGCTGCATTGCGTGGGTTTGCGAACGGCTGCTCTTCATCGCGTTCGCGCTCCTGGTTCAGCCTGTCAAAGGCTGCCCATGGCATATATATCTCACCCCTTATCTCGAATTCTTCAGGCCAATCTGTGCCTGAAAGAGTCTGCGGAATGTTTGAGATATTCTTGACATTATCGGTCACATCATCGCCTATTGTGCCGTCGCCTCGTGTGAGGGCTCGTGTAAGGCGGCCGTTCCTGTATGTCAGGCAGATTGCTGTGCCGTCGAATTTGAGTTCGCAACTGAATGAGAACGGCATCTGTGCAGTCTCTTCTTCAGGAATACCTTTCGCTGCTCTGTCTGCGAAGGCCTGCACTTCTGAGATGTCATAGGTGTTTCCGAGGGAAAGCATCGGATATCGGTGGGGATGCTGCTCGAACTCCTTTCTCGTTTCCGCACCTTTACGTGAGCTGCGTTTGCCCTGTTTTGTAGATGCCAGGTCGCTTCCTACCCTCTGAGAAGGGGAGTCCGGAGTGATGAATTCCGGATACTCGGCCTCGAGTGCTTCAAGTTCCTTCAGAAGCATGTCGAAGTCGTAATCGCTCATCATCGGCATATTCTCCACGTAGTACCTTCTGCTGGCCTCGTTGAGAATATCCCTGAGCTCGTTTATCCTGATATTTGCCTGTTCTCTTTCCATAAAACTAATAACCTACAAAAATACTAATATATTTTTGCTTCTGCAATACACAAAAGGCCACCCCTACACCTGGATTGCCACATCGAGAGGTTTATAGTTTCATGTCTCCGTCTTTGACCAGACCGGATTTCTTCATCAGAACATGAATTGAGAGTGCTATGACAGCAGGAGCCAGGAAATGCAGGAATATGATTTTGGCCACGAGAATTGCAGGTTCCGCTCCTGATTCGATCATTGTCGCATATGTGGCTATCGGACCTACCAGACCCGATGTTCCCATACCGGCACCAAGGGCGTTGTTAGTCATTCCGAACACCATTGTCGAGACAGGTCCCAGGATAGCTGCCGTTAATGTCGGGGCAATCCAGATGCGTGGATGTCTGACTATGTTTCCAATCTGCAGCATCGATGTTCCAAGGCCCTGTGAAATGAGTCCTCCTATGCCGTTATCCTTGTAGCTTACGACTGCAAAACCTATCATCTGAGCGCAGCATCCTACGGTTGCCGCTCCAGCTGCAAGTCCGTCAATACCAAGCATTACGCATATCGCAACTGAACTGATAGGTAAAGTCAGTGCACATCCGACAAGAACGGCCACAGTGACACCCATGAAGAACGGGTTCAATTGCGTTGCATGATTGATCAGAGATCCAAGATACATCATGAAATCATTGATCGGAGAACAGCAATATCTGGCTATGAGAGCACCGGTCAGGATTGTAACAAGGGGCGTGATGATAATGTCTATAGGAGTCTTCTTGGAGACCAGCATGCCGATTTCAGTGGCGACGATTACGGCCAGATAAGCGCCCACCGGGCCACCGAACTCGTAACCCAAAGCACCTGCCACAGCAGACGAGATAATTACCAATGGTGCGCATTCCAGGCCGTATGCGATTGCCAATCCGATACATGCGCCCACAAGTGGTGACTTGGCAGACAATGCCTCTGAAATGAATGTCAGGAAATCAAGCCCCGGAATCTTGGCGATCTGTCCTATGATAAGCCCCATTATCAATGAACAGAAAAGTCCAAAGGCCATATGGCTAAGTGCGTCAATGACGAATTTTTTGAAATATCCCTTTATACGATAGGCTATACTTGACATATCATTGTAGATTTCGTAGACAAATATACACAAATTACTTTCATATAATATCTATTAAAATTCCATATATTTGTGGGAGTTATCCAAAATATCATGAAAAAACTACTATTAACCTTTTCGACAATTGCCCTTATGGCAGGATGTAATGTGAAGCAGGCAGAAGAAGTGCCTGCGATCAACCAGGCGAACTTTGACGAGAGCGTTGCTCTCAATGATGATTTCTACCAGTATGCTACCGGAGGCTGGCAGGCGGCGAATCCGCTGAAGCCGGAGTTCGCACGCTATGGCACATTTGACCAGCTGCGTGAGACCAACGAGGTGCGTCTGAATGAGCTATTTGCTGATATCGCCAAGTCTAAGGCGAAGCCGGGTACTGTGGATCAGAAGATCGCCGACCTTTATAATATGGGTCTCGATTCAGTGCGTCTGAATACTGAGGGCGTGGCACCTTTGAAGGCGGATATCGACAGGCTCATGTCGGTGAACAGCCGTGAGCACCTTCCTTATGCTCTCGCAATCATCCACACATGCGCAAGCAATCCGATGTTCAGCACAGGCGTGAGCGCTGACCTTCTGAACAGCACAATGAACGTGCTCTATATCGATCAGGCCGGTCTTGGAATGGGTAACCGCGACTATTACCTTGATGCTGCCAATCAGGCACTTCGCGAGGGTTATGTCCAGTGGCTTACCAAGGCGTTCACAATGCTCGGTTGGGAGTCTCCATCTGAAGCTGCCCAGAAGGTGCTCGCATTTGAGACCAAGATGGCAGAGGCATTCCGCAGCAATGTGGAGCTTCGCAATGTGACAGCAAACTATAATGCGATGACCAAGGCAGAACTTATCGCAAGGTTCCCTGACTTCAACTGGAATGCATATTTCGGACAGATGGGCATCGGTCAGTTTGACAAGGTCATTGTAGGCCAGCCAGAAGTCATCGAGGCCGTTGTCGGACTGTATAACAACGAGGACATTGAGACTGTGAAGACATATCTCGCTGCCAGCGTTGTGGCAAGCGCGGCAGGTTATGTGGGCGATGAACTTTATGCTGCTCATTTCGACTTCTTCGGTCGCCAGATGTCTGGCCAGCAGGAGATGCGTCCACGCTGGAAGCGTGCGATGGGAGTGCCTAACAGACTCCTTTCGGATGCGATCGGCCAGGTGTATGTGAAGAAGTACTTTCCTGAGAGCGACAAGGTGCGCATGACCCAGATGGTGAAGAACCTCCAGGTGGCGCTCGGCCAGCATATCGATGCTCTCGAGTGGATGTCAGACGAGACAAAGGCCAAGGCTCATGAGAAGCTCAACACATTCACAGTGAAGATCGGATATCCTGACAAGTGGAAAGATTATTCTACTCTTACAATTGACCCAAAGGCCTCATATTGGGAGAATGTAAAGCGTGCAAATGCTTGGTATACAGCGGACAATCTTGCTGACCTTGGAAAAGAGGTAGACCGTGAAAGATGGTTCATGTCACCTCAGACAGTGAATGCATACTACAACCCTACAACCAACGAGATCTGCTTCCCGGCAGCTATCCTTCAGCCACCATTCTACAATTCAACAGCTGATGACGCTGTAAACTACGGCGCTATCGGAGTGGTGATCGGACACGAGATGACACACGGCTTCGACGATCAGGGACGTGAGTTTGACAAGGATGGCAACATGGCAAACTGGTGGACAGAGGCTGACGCTGCCGCATTCAAGGAGCGCACCGACATCCTCGTTGATCAGTTCAATAAGATCGTGATCCTCCCAGCGAAGGACGGTCAGCCTGCCCTAATGGCTGACGGAGCCCTTTCCCTCGGTGAGAATATCGCTGACCAGGGCGGTCTCAGAGTTGCATACACAGCACTCCAGAATACATTCGAGGCAGCCGGCGAGCCTGAGCCGATTGACGGCTTCACAGCAGCCCAGCGCTTCTATATCTCATATGCAACAATCTGGGGGCAGAATATCCGCGATGAGGAGGCTGCCCGTCTGACTAAGGTTGACGTACACTCTCTTGGTAAGAACCGCGTAAACGCAACCCTTCGCAATATCCAGACATTCTACGATGCATTCGGCATCACAGACGGAGCCATGTTCCTTCCGGAGGAGGAGAGAGTGATCATCTGGTAAAGATTTGTGAATTCAAGTAAAAAATGATAAATTTGCGCCGCTTTGCGGCGTTTAGCAAACGCATATTACGAAATTCATAAAACAACAAGTATAACTTTAAATAAAGAAAAAAGATGAAAGACGCAGTTATCATCCTTTGCGGTGGCGGTCCAGCTCCCGGAATGAACTCAGTATCAATGTCTGTTGCTAAGACATTTATCACTAAGGGATTCAGAGTAATCGGTCTCCACGGCGGATACTCAGGCCTCTTCAGCAAGAACGCTCGTACAGAGGACCTTACTTTTGCAATCGCTGACCGTTACTTCAACAGAGGTGGTTCATACCTTGAGATGA
>JAEIGA010006295.1_pt1 | contig 18076 bp, 14 predicted proteins | sample 9270691 | NCBI WGS metagenome assembly JAEIGA01 (sample SAMN17057246, study PRJNA624740) | gut metagenome | biome: biome; isolation source: fecal sample | host: Bos grunniens | place: China: Xizang | collected 2019
CTGTATTTCGCCTTGAATAGGTAACATAACTCTTTGATTTCCAAAGGTTAAGTTGCGAAAAATCGAGGAAATATCCAAATAAATTGAACATTTCCTCGATTAATTTAGGAAGCCTCTAAAGGGACTTTTTCAGTGCCCTCCCCACGATGACGTCCTTTCTTTATGCGATAGACAATCGACTAGTGGCAACCAGAGCAACCTGAGCAGCACTCTCCGTCGCAATCGTGTTGCGCACGTTCACCGTGCAAACCGTTTTTCAATTCGGTTTCGGTAGCTTCACGAACGGTTACGATTTCACCGATGAAGTGCAATTCTTTACCAGCCATCGGGTGGTTGAAGTCCATCACAACAGTTTCAGGACGGATCTCAGCCACTTTACCTTGAACCATACCGCCCATGGAGTTCATCATCGGGATGATGTTACCGACAACCAACAAGTCTTCGCGCAACACACCATCCACTTCGAAAACGTTCTTCGGCAATTCTACCAACGCTTCCGGATTCACTTGACCGTAGCCTTCTTCAGCAGACAAACGGAATTCAAAGTTGTTACCTACTTCCAAACCCAAGATGTTTTCTTCAAATTTGGGGAGCAAATAACCTGCACCGAAAATGAATCCCAAGGGATTTTCTTTGGTGGTTTGATCAGCCACTTGGCCTTCTACATACAAGGTGTAAGTCAATTCTACGACTTTGTTTTGTTCAATTTTCATATCAGTCAATTATTATGTGTTATTATTTTATCCGTTATTGCAAGGTCACTTCTTCAAACGCCAGGGAAGGAATCTTCCAGCGAGTTGTTTCGCGATAATCCGTGCCAATGTTACAAATTCTAGACCACAAAGATAACAAGTTCCCGGAGATATTCATCTCCCGAATGGGATATTGCACCTGACCCTTCTCAAAATAGAAGCCTTCTATACCAAATGAGAAATCTCCGGTCGCTCCGTTGCTGTTCCCCCCATTGAAAGAGGTAATGAGGACACCACGGTCCAAGGCCTTCATCATGGAGACCACATCCGGTGCACCAAACGCCTCCAGTACGGGTACGGAAACCCCTTCGATGGTCGGGGTCATACCCAATTTTTCAGCAGTATAGGTATTGAGGAACCAAGTTTTGACCACACCGTTTTCAATGATGGACCGGGGGCGGGTTGCCAGCCCCTCACTGTCAAAATAGCGGCTACCCATGGCTCCGTAGGTCCAAGGCTCGTCGCGCAAGGTCAATTGTTCCGGGAAGCAGGATTGGTCCAAAGAATCCGCCAAAAATGAATTCTGCTGGTAAATGGCTGCTCCCGACAAGGCTGACAAAATCGGAGATACCAGCCGCGAAGCCACCGTGTGTTCAACGATGACCGGATAGTTGCCACTGGGCAACGGACGGGGATTCAACATGCGATGTGCCCGTTCCCAAGCAATCTTACCGCAGCCAGCAGGAGCAAAACGATCCCAGAACAAGGAAGCATCGTACCACCAACCTTGCGGTTTTTCATCGCCATCCGCCTGAATGGAACATTCTGCGGACAAGGTATAATAGGTCTGGGAATAACCGCCTGAGAAGCCGGACGAATCCAACAAATGAAAATGCTCCACACTCTCACCGTACTCCACTTCCGAAGCGATGACGCCCGCTTTGCCGTCAAACTCGGCAGCTACCTGGTGCAAACGTTCTTTTTTTGCGGCCTCGTCCACGTCGTCCCACCGGGAATCGAACTGGCCCAGGTCGGGGCAATTGCCTTGGTACAGCAAGGCAGGATCTGGCATCTTGTAAGCGGGATCCGGAGTCAGCAGACGCACCAAATCAGCCGCACGACGCACAAAACCGCGTACATCGGCCTCATCCAAGCGGTTGGTTGAGAAACTTCCGTATCGGCCATCTTGGTAGAGTTGGATGGATAGGGACGCCCCAGCCGCATACTGCAGACGATCCGGTTTGCCGGACAACAACGACCAGGCCCGTTGCAAGCCTTCGGATTGCGTAATCCGAGCACCGTCCATCCCTTGTTTCAAAGCCTCTTCCAAGGCTATTTCTGCAATCAGTGTTTTCACAAGCTACCTCCTACGTTTAGTTGTCGTATCAATACACTCGGCATCCCGCAAGAAACCGCGCAATACTGTTCCTTGCCACAAGTCCAAGTACCGTTGTCAATTTTCAAGTTATCGGCCACTCCCAAGATGTCGGAAAGTACCCGAGGACCGTTTCCAATGATGTTGGTATCCTTGATGGGACGGGTCAGTTGCCCGTTTTCGATCATATAACCCGATTTTACATAGAATGTAAAGTCCCCTACACCAATTTGGACCTGTCCGTTGGAGAAATGATCCACGTAGATACCTTTCTTGATATCCCGAATCAGATCGGCTTCCGCAACACGACCCGACTCCATGTATGTGGCGCGCATACGCGGCACCGGCATGTAGCGGAAGGACTCCCGACGGCCGTTACCGGTCGGAGCAACCCCATAGTATTTGGCGCTGATGCGGTCGTGCAGGTACGAAGTCAGGATGCCGTTGTCTACCATCACGGTCCGTTGTCCCGGCGTTCCTTCGTCATCAAAATTCAACGATCCGCGGTTGGAAACCAAGGTCGCATCGTCGACGACCGTGATGCCTTCAGGACAAATGCGTTTGCCCATCTTGTCGGAGAATACAGAGGTTCCTTTGCGGTTGAAATCGGCTTCGAAGGCATGGCCCATAGCCTCGTGGAGCAAAATTCCACTTCCTCCCGCCCCCATCACAACAGGCATGACACCTCCGGTAGGTTGCTCAGCCTCCATCATCCGGGCACAGCAGGAGACCACTTCGCGAGCCAGCTCGTGTCGCAGTTCCTCGGTCAAAAGTTCCGATCCACAACGGAAGCTTCGCGATGCCGAAAAGTTCTCCACTCGAGTTCCTTGTTTCATGATGCAGGTCAAGGACAAAGATGCCATGGGACGTTCGTCGGTATGCATCACTCCTTCGGAATTGTAGAAGAATATTTTGGAACAGGAATGTGCCAACCGGGCTACTACCTTCAAGACCCGTTCGTCTTGTTGACGGACTTCTTCATCCAAGGCTTTCAGAAACTCCTTCTGCAGCAGCACCGGATAGTCGTCCCAAGTCCGCACCACCGGACACCGGTTCTGGGCTGATTCAAGGACTACAGCCTGCTCCGCCACAACCGCCTCCTTGGGTTGTTGTGCAATCGAAGCCGCCATCTGAGCCGCTGCGGTGATGCTGGGAATATCGGTTTTCTCAGAATAAGCATAGCCCGTCATTTCTCCAGAGAGGACACGAACCCCAACCCCAAAGTCTGCGTGGGACCCCACCGAACTGACTTCTCCGTCGCGCAGCATCAAATCATCGGATGTACTGTATTCAAAATAAAAATCGGCGTAATCCCCCCCCTTGGACAGGGCGACGCGTGCCAATCCCTTCAAATCATCAGGATCGACGCCATAGAGGCGGAATGCCTCCGGCAAAGAAAAAGAAGATGCCCGCAATGCTGGAGCACCTTCTATGATCAGGTTTGTTTCTTTCATTTTGTTCGGTAGCAGAGTAACAAAAATCAGATTTCAGTTGCTTTGACCTTCACGACGTGTCCTTCTTGGGAAAACGCCAGTTCCGAGTCATCCTTTTTCTTCTCCTGAACGAGTTTTTCGAACGCGAGATTCAATCCGCTCAGGATGTTATCTCTTATTTCACGTGTTTCTAATTCGCTCATAACAGTTGAATAGTTGGTTAAATAAGGTTTTGTTATGTACTTTCGTTGTAATACCCAAACCGCCTTCCACGATTACTTCGGGAGAGTTGGAATTATCAATCAACATCCAGTATTCACAAGCCGGCAGGTACAATTCGAACAAATGTCGGATGCCCAGATTGTAACGGCGAAGGATGGTTTTCTCGTTCACATTGTGTCCACCGGATTTCACCCGAAGACGAACTCGTTCGATGGCCAATTCTGGCACGTTCAACCAAAAAAACAACAACGTTACAACATAGCCTTTGGCTTGCGCCTCGCGTACAATGTTCAAGTGTGTACGGGTTGCCAACGTAGTTTCTATCGCAAAATCTTTGCCGTTGGCCAACAAATCCGCCACGCGTTCCAACATGATCCGCCCGGCTTGAATGGCTGCGCTTTCCGGAGAAAACGGCGAAATGCCCTTGGCAATTTCGTCTGCATTCACAAACTCAATACAATTCAGCATTTCAGGCAAGATGGTATAGGAAGCGGTTGTCTTACCTGCGCCATTACAACCAGAAATGATGAAAAGTTTCGGCATATTTCAATATACAACTGTTAGCAAAGGTAACGTTTTCTTCGCAAGAAAGCAACAAATCTCAAAAGAAATTATCGTGCAATCGATAAAGCGACCCGGATGCCATCCAGGGCCGAAGAAACGATACCACCCGCATAACCGGCCCCTTCTCCGCAGGGATAAACGCCTGGACAGGAGAGGTGTTCCAAGGTCTCGGGATCACGCGGCATACGCACCGGTGATGAAGTACGGGACTCCACCGCCAGCAAGAGAGCCTCAGACGTATAGTAGCCCCGGATTTTCCGATCAAATTCGGGGAAGGCTTTGCGCAAACGATCTGCCACAAACGAAGGCAGGAGCTCGTGCAAGGGTTGTGATGAGGTACCGGGATGGTAGGATGATTTCGGCAGGTCAGCCGATACTTTCCGACGCACAAAATCCGTCATCCGTTGGGCCGGGGCCTTGATGGAACCCGTCACTTCGAACATGGAACGTTCCACCTCCTGTTGGAAACGAAGCGCTGCCAAAGGGCCGTACTGGGTGTATGCCGTCAAATCCTCCGGTTCTACCGACACCACGATGCCCGCATTCGCCCATTTTGACGAACGGTTTGAATTCGACATCCCATTCAACACCTGTTCTCCGGGAGCCGTTGCCGACGGAATCAGCAAGCCACCGGGACACATACAGAAGGAGAAGACACCCCGGCCTTCAACTTGGGTAACCAAGGAATATTCTGCAGGCGGCAAATAGGGTTTGTACAGACCATGATAGCGGGCGTTGTTGATGAGGTTTTGCGGGTGTTCTGCACGAACGCCCAAGGCAAATCCCTTGGCTTCCAAATCCCAGCCTTGTTCGTAAAAATGTTCATAAATCTCTTTGCCGGAGTGACCCGTCGCCAAAACCACGTGCTTGGCCTCAAACACCTCTTCGCCTCCGGTCTCATCCAAACAAGCAGCCGTCAACTGCCAACCGGCAGGCGTACGGTGCATGCGTTCCACACGACGGTTGAAATGGTATTCGCCACCGTGTTCGAGAATGCCGAGGCGGATGTTTTCAATGACTTGAGAAAGTTTATCACTCCCGATGTGCGGATGGGCTTCCAACAGAATGCGTTCGTCAGCGCCAAAAAGCACCAATTGTTCCAACACCTCGTAAATATCCCCACGTTTGGAGGAACGGGTGTACAACTTTCCATCCGAGAAGGTACCGGCACCCCCTTCGCCAAAGCAGTAGTTGGAGTCGATGTTGACCTCTCCGGCACGTGAAAGTTTAGCCATGTCGTATTTGCGGGCGTGCACATCCTTGCCGCGCTCAATCAGGATGGGCTTGTAACCCAACACCAAAAGTTTGAGCGCACAGAACAGACCCGCAGGACCTGCACCAACGATGAGTACAGGCTCAGCATTGCGCACATCCTGGTATGCAAATTCCCGACGCGGAGCCGGACCCGGCTCACCTTGGGCATAGCCCTGCAAGCGGTAACGGTATTGGATCTCCTTGCCTCGCGCATCCAAAGAACGCTTGAGGGGCACAACCGTCGCTACGCGCGACTCAGGCATACCCATTGCACGGGCAGCTGCGCGGCGAAAATCTTCTTGCGTAGGCTCGTGTACGGCCGGAAACGAAGCTTCAAATTCTTTCATACAATCGATTAATGGTAGTCCAGGGCCCGTGAGATCGGTGCCAAATCCAATTCAGCACGGGAGCCACTTCTGAATTTATACAAACCGGTGATGGCAATCATCGCTGCATTGTCCGTGGTAAACTTGAATTCCGGGATGTGGGTCACCCAACCTCGCTTTTTCCCCTCTTCGAGGATTCGGTTTCGCAGACCGGAATTGGCGGAAACACCACCCGCAATGGCAACCTCACGAATGCCGGTCAACTTCACGGCTTTCAAGAGTTTGTCCATCAGAATATCGATGAGCGTCTTTTGGTAGGACGCACAAATGTCGGCTTGGTTCTTTTGGATAAAATCCGGATCAAGGGCCACTTGGTCCCGCAAGAAATACAAGAGCGAAGTCTTGATTCCACTGAAACTATAGTTCAAATCCGGAATGCGGGGTTTGGCAAAAGTAAAGCGTTGGGGATCCCCTTCTTTGGCCAGACGGTCGATGACCGGGCCACCAGGATAACCCAAGCCCATGATTTTTGCACATTTATCAAATGCTTCTCCAACAGCATCGTCAATGGTATGTCCAATGACTTCGTAAGTCAGGTAATCATCCACCCGCACAATCTGCGAGTGACCGCCGGAAACCAGCAGGGCCAGGAACGGAAATTTCGGTGGCTGCTTCGGTTGGTCCGGTTGTTGAATGAAGTGGGACAAGATATGACCCTGCAAATGATTGACTTCCACCAAAGGTTTTCCCGAAGAAACCGACAAACCCTTCGCAAAAGAAGTTCCAACCAACAAGGAGCCCAGCAAACCGGGGCCCCGGGTAAAGGCAATGGCATCGATCTCGTCCATGGTCACACCCGCCTGCACCAAAGCCTGGTGCACCACCGGCACGATATTTTGCTGGTGAGCACGGGAAGCCAACTCCGGAATGACGCCACCGTACTGGCGGTGTACTTCCTGAGAAGCCATCACGTTGGACAACAAAACTTCGTCGCGCAAAACAGCTGCCGAAGTATCGTCGCAGGACGATTCGATCCCTAAAATCAAATGAGACATATTCCTTCTAAATTTTATGCAAATCTACTCATAAAATATTAACTTTGCTTACTTATTTGTGCACTTAAAAACCTTGTCCCATCAAAGCGCTTAAAAAAATACTGCTCGGCCTGCTCATCCTCATCGGGTTCCTGCCTTTCTTCGGTTCCTGGGCGATGCAAATGCCTTCTTTTCAGACTTGGGCTGGAAGGAAAGCAACGGCTTTGCTGAATAACCACATCGAAGGCACCGCGCAGATTGACCGCGTGATGGTCGTTTTCTTCAACAAGGTGATTATCAAGGATGCTGTCATCCTGGGAACTCCCGGAGACACCCTGGCACGCATCAACAAACTTGCCGTCTCGTTTTCCCCCATCAAACTCCTTCGTGGGGACCTGCATTTTGACCGCATCAACATCCGGGGCGGTGTCTTCAATTATTGGGTAGAAGGGCCCCAAGGCATGTCCAACCTCTTCCGCATTTTCCGCATTCCCAATACTCCCTCAACCAGCAAAGAACCCATGGTCTTTCCCAGATTGAGCCTCGGAGAATTGCGCATCCGTGATTTCCGTTTCTCTTACTATGACCCTTATGTCCGCAAGACAGGGGATCCGGAATGCATTGACTTTACAGACTTGGATCTTTCTCAGATTGAGGTCCGTGCAAACCGCATCGAAATGGGACCCGAGGGCTTGTTTGTCCGGGTACACCAAGTACATGCGGTGGACAAGAGCGGATTTACAGCGAAAAATATCCGGACCCAATTCTCGTTCATCCCGGGACTGGAAGCCCGGATGGAGGACCTGTATTTGGACGACGGAATATCGTTGATCAAAGCACACTATTTCACCATGGGCTTTGACTATGGCTCCGACTGGGGTGACTTCCTGCGAAAAGTCCGCCTGGGCGCTGATTTTTATGACGCACGGCTGGATTTCCGTACCCTGGGCAAAATTGCTCCCGAACTCAAGGGCAATCCTTGGGTCCTGAAAATCAATGGAAAAGTAAATGGCCCCATCAGCCGCCTGGTGGCCAATCAGCTCCGTGTCCAACACGAACAACTCAACGTCCTGGTATCCGGAACCATTGCCGGCTTGCCGAAGATCCAAAACACCGATTTCTCCCTGCAAGTCCACGAATGCACGACCGACACCCGTTCCATTGAGTCTCTCATCACTTGTTTCCGCCCCGATTTCAATCCGGGCACCTTGGCCAACTTTGCGCCTGGCATTCCCCTGCATTTCACAGGGAATACCCACGGCACCTTGGACGCGCTGAACGTCCTGGGGGATGTCCGCTCCGACATTGGAACGGTCCAAACCGAACTACTGATCGGCAACCTGCTCAACAAACGGGGAATTGTACTGGATGGAACCATCAACACCCGCAACCTGGACCTGCACAAAGTGCTGCAAAACGATGCCCTCGGAGACCTGACGGCACAAGTGGACGCCCGCATCGGCCTGCCCACCCAGGATCGTCCCATGGATGTACGCCTGCGCAACCTGAAGGTGGACCGGTTGGGATGCCTCGGATACAACTACCAAGGTATCCAGGCCAACGGCACTTGGCTGAACCACGCCATCGATGCCCGCATGGTTTGCCACGACCCGAACGTGGAATTCATTGCTCACACCTATGTCTCCAGCAATCGTGATAGCAGCCGCAGCATCAAAGCCTTCATCGATATGCCCATCGTGGACCTGGCCGCCCTGCACTTGGACCAACGCGGATCCATCTCAGAGGGTAGCTTGATGGCCATGGCAGACTTGATCCAAACGCCCTCACAGGACTGGCTGGGTAGCCTGGAACTGAAACAACTCAGTTACCGCAATGAAAAAGGATCCCACAAAGTGGATGACATCACGTTGATTTCGACCCAGGATTCAGCGGACTTCCAGATGGAACTCATTTCCCCGATGTTGAATGCTTCCCTGATTTCGGACGGTTCTCCGCTTCTGGTTTTGGGAGAGGTGCAACGTATTTTGATCGACGAACAGTTCCGTCCCGAAAAAGTGGTCAACTCACCCGCAGCTCCGAACTTCCGTTTCCACGTAGAAACGGCCGATACCCGCGCCCTTTGTCAGATCATCCTCCCGGAACTCTACATCGCGGAACGGACCAAACTGGACATTTCTTTGAACAAACAGGACGAATTCTTGACCGAATTGTCATCACCGGCCATCGCCTTGGGCAGCAACCGGTTACGCAACATCACCGGAAAATTGAGCAATCCGGATTCCTTGTTGCGCTGCTCCCTGCGGATAAATTCCCTGCATGTCAGTGGAATAGACCTGCAATACGCCCAGGCTGATCTGGAAGCAGACCACGGCTTGGTCCACACCGAATTGGGCTTTGCCAACTCCTCCGCCTTGCGCAACGAACTCTTCGTCTCAGCGGATGTGTTCCTGGACCGCCAACCCAATCCCAAAGACACAAAGGCCTACATCTTCGTAAATGATTCCTACCTCTACCTTCAAGACCGTATGTGGGAAATCCGGCCGTTTGATGCAAACATCGGACAAGAAAAGTACCAGATTAACCGACTCTTCCTCCTGTCTGAGGACCAAGAGATACGAGCAAGCGGGGAATTGGGCAAACAGGCCGATGAACAGTTGAACCTGCAAGTGAACAACTTCCTTCTGGACAACCTCAACTCTTTCTTCAAACAGTCTCCGCAAATTCGAGGCACCCTCAATGGAAGCGCCACCCTTTCATCACTGTTCTCCAACCCCAACATCTTCGTCGACTTGTTGGCGAACAACGTACAGTTGGGAGAAGATCCGGTCGGCACCTTGAACATCAAGAGCAAATGGGATCAGGCCAACAACCGTCTGAACCTCCTTGTGGACCAATCCCTCAACGGCCGCCACCCGCTCAACGTGTACGGTCACTATCAACCGTCCAACCGTTTCTTAAACCTCACTGCCGAGATTTCAGAACTACCCTTAACCTACCTGAATCCCTTCGTCAAAAATTTCATGACCACGTATGGTGGAAGTTTGAGCGGAAACTTCCAACTTTATGGTCGCACCGACCGGCTGAACCTTACCGGAGAAGACTGTCGCTTCAACCGTTTTGGTTTCACACCGACGTACACCGGGGTTCCGTACTGGTTGGATGGCAATTTCAGCGTCCGAGAAAATGGAATTTCTTTTGACCAGATTTACATCACAGACAGCAACGAAAGCAAAGCGCGATTGGAAGGAAGTTTGAACCACAAACACTTCCAAGAAATCAACCTGGATACAAAACTGACTTTCCAAAACTTCCAGTGCCTGAACATCGCTCCCCACAAAAACAACGCCTTCTACGGAACCGCCAACGCCTCTGGAAACATCTTCCTGCGGGGATCGTTGAACAACCTGATGATTGATGTTACAGCGGCTACCGCTGACAACACCAGCATCCACATCCCTATGTCCTCGTCACAATCGGCCTCTCAAAAGGACTTGCTGACATTCAAGTCACCGCAAGACCTCTTCCAAGAAACCCTGGAACAGCAATTGGAAATCCACACCACTCAGGTTGCCAAAAAATCCAACATCGACATCCGAGCAAAGGCCACCGTCAACCCGGATGCAGAGATTCTGGTTGAAATCAACAAAGAAACCGGAGACGTCATCCGAAGCAAAGGTTCCGGAACCGTGGATATCGAAATCAATCCGGCACACGATGTATTGGACCTGCGGGGGGATTACAAAATCCAAGAAGGTAGTTACCGCTTTGTTCTGCTGGGCATGGTAGCCAAAGACTTTGTGGTCGAAGAAGGAGGTACGGTTTCCTTTGGCGGGAACATCCAGGATACCCGGATCAACCTGAAAGCCAACTACAACACCAAGGCATCCATTGCAACCCTGATCTCCGATACCACGTCGGTCGGCACCCGTCGCGATGTACGTTGTGGCATTTCGATGACGGGTTCCCTGTTGAACCCGGAGATCTCCTTCGACATCGAAGTTCCGGACCTGGACCCGATCACCAAAGGACGGGTTGAAACCGCTTTGAGTACCGAAGACAAAGTCCTTCGTCAAACCATCTCCCTTTTGATTTCCGGCTCCTTCCTTCCGGACGAAGAATCGGGTATTGTGAATACCTCTACCCTTCTTTATTCCTACACCAGTGAAATGGTTTCCAATCAGTTGAACAACATTCTCCGACAGTTGAACATTCCCTTGGACTTGGGTCTGAACTACCAGCAGGACCGACAGGGACAGGATGTCTTCGATGTCGCCCTCTCTACCCAATTCTTCAACAACCGCGTCATTGTCAACGGCAACGTCGGCAATGTGGCCGGTGCCGAATCCAATGGTAATTCCAACTGGGTGGGCAACCTGGAAACACAAATCAAATTGGGTAAGGATGGAAAATTACGGGCGACGCTGTTCACCCACTCGGCCGATGACTATTCCAACTACTTGGACAACACCCAACGGACCGGGATCGGTTTCACCTACCAAGATGAATTCGACAGCTTCCGCGAGTTGTGGCGAAACATCTTCTGGAGCAAGAAACGCCGGGAAGAATACGAAATGCAACAGCTCATCAAAGCAGAGCAGGAATTGATTCGGGAAGAGGAAGAAATCAAAAAGCGCCAACAAGTGAACGCACCCAAAGAATCCCCGTACCAATGGATGGGATTCTAAACTTCGTAAACTGAGGCGCGATTAAAGACTCCAGTAAGGCCAGCCCAACTGATGGCGGCGGCTACCAAACAACCCCTTGACATCCACCAACAACGTATCTTCCTTACCATACGCCTTGAGGTCTTCCAAGGTCATGGCGCGGTACTGCTCGTGGGCAACCGCCAAGACAATGAGGTCGTATTGCGAACCGGGGGCCTCCTGCAATTCAAAACCGTATTCGTGATGGACTTGTTGCGGGTCTGCCATCGGATCCACCAGGTCCACCGATAGACCGTAATCCTTCAATTCCCGAACGATGTCGGCCACTTTGGTATTGCGGATGTCTGAAACATCTTCCTTGAATGTAAATCCCAAAACAAGGGCCTTGGCTCCCAATGGAGATTTGCCCATCGAGATCAGCTGCTTCACCGCCTTCTTTCCAATGTAGCCACCCATGGAGTCATTCACGAAACGACCGGAGCTGATGATCTGGGTGTGATACTTCAGTTTGCTGGCTTTGTAGTCCAAATAATAAGGATCCACTCCGATACAGTGGCCACCGACCAAGCCCGGATAAAACGGCAAGAAGTTCCATTTGGTACCGGCCGCTTCAAGCACCTCGTACGTATTGATGCCCATCCGACCAAAGATGATGGAGAGTTCGTTCATCAAAGCGATGTTCACATCCCGTTGGGTATTCTCGATGATCTTGGCTGCTTCCGCCACCTCAATCGAAGTCGCACGGTGCACACCGGCCTTCACAATGGCCTCGTAAACCGCTGCGATTTCCTGGAGGCTCTCAGCATCCCAACCGGACACAATTTTTACGGTATTCGACAAGGTGTGTTTCTTATCCCCGGGATTAATGCGCTCCGGCGAATAACCTACCCAAAAATCAACCCCCACTTGCAGACCGCTGATTTCCTCCAAAAACGGCACACAGTCTTCGCGGGTACATCCCGGATAGACGGTAGATTCGTAAACCACGTAATCACCGGGTTTCAGGGCCTGTGCCACCACCCGGGTCGCAGCCAACAAAGGTGTCAAATCCGGTTTGTTGAAGGCATCGATGGGCGTCGGAACGGCCACCACATAAAACGAAGCTTCGCGCAGGTCTTCGGCCTGTGCGGTGAAACGAATGTTTTTGCATTCAAAAGCTTGGGCATCCAACTCACCGGTCGGATCCACCTGTTGCTGCAACTGACGGACTTTCGACTCGTTGTAATCATAACCGATTACCGGAACATGTTCGGCAAAAGCCAGGGCTGCCGGGAGTCCAACATAACCCAAACCGACAACAGCCAGGGATTTTTGGCCGGAAAACAACGCTTCACTGATCTTCATCATAAGGTAACTTTTATCATTTTACCAATGGAGGCACGGTCGTACGGTTGTTCCACACGGATGTAGTTGGAGGTATAACCAAACATCTTGCCTCCCTTGACGGTACTTTCAAACAAAACTATTTCTTCCTGACCGCGGTTCGCCTCGCAAAAAGCCTCGTGCAGGCGGTTGCTCAGGTCTGTCAATCGCGCTACGCGCTCGTCCTTGATGCGTTCGTCCACCTGATCCGGCATTACCGCCGCATCGGTACCCGGCCTTCTGGAGTACGGGAATACATGGATGAACGAAGGTTGAACCCGCTCCAACAGGCGGTAGGTTTCCTCAAAGTGTTCCTCGGTCTCGCCGGGGAAACCGACAATCACATCAATACCAATGAAAACACGGTCTACGTAGCGACGCACCAAGTCAATCTTCTCCGCAAACTGCTTCGTGTTGTAACGGCGACGCATCCGGGCTAAAACCGCATCAGAGCCGGACTGCAGGGGTATGTGAAAATGGGGAGCAAATTTGGTTCCCGAAGCGATCCAGGAAAGAATCTCCTCGGTCAGCAAATTCGGTTCAATGGAAGAAATCCGATAACGCTCGATTCCTTCCACCGCGTTCAAGGCCTTCAACAAATCCAGGAAAGACTCTCCGGTCGTACGGCCGAAGTCTCCAGTATTCACCCCGGTCAACACAACCTCACGAATGCCCGAAGCCGCAATGCGTTCCGCCTCAGCTACGGCAGTGGCAATGGAAATGTTACGGCTCTCTCCCCGTGCCTTCGGGATGGTACAATAGGAACACCGGTAATTGCAGCCATCCTGTACCTTCAAGAACGAACGGGTCCGTTCACCGGATGAATAAGCCGGAAAAATAGAAGACACCTCGTTGATGGCACAGGAATGAATGCGTCCCACGCCTTCTGCCTTGGCAGACAGTTCCGCTACCCGGGCAAAAAGGTTTCCCTTCTCGTCAGCGCCCACCACCAGGTCAACGCCCGGCATGGCGGCAATTTCCTCGGCCTTCAATTGGGCATAGCAACCCGTCACCGCAACCAAGGCTGCCGGATTGCGTTTGGACAGACGTCGGATGATGTTCCGACATTTCTTATCGCTGTGCTCGGTCACCGAGCAAGTATTGATCACATACACATCCGCCTCCTGGGTCGGGGGCACGATTTGGTAACCGGCCGCCTCGAACTGACGGGCCAGGGTCGAACTTTCGGCGTAATTCAGCTTGCAACCCAAGGTAGCAAAGGCTACACGGGGCTGGGGTACAGTCGTCTGGGTCATCGGGTACGGGTTAGGGTTACACGGGAAGCGCCCACTTCACCTCCCAGCGGAGGATTGATCTTCGCAATGGACACGGTCATTTCTTCTAGTTCGGGAAAGTTGGCGGCGACGGCATCCAGAATCCGACGGGCCACACATTCCAAAAGGTTGGAGGGAAGCTCCATCTGTTCACGGATTAGGTTGTAGATCAACTGATAATTTGCAGCATCCAACAAGGCGTCCGTCTGCGCAGGCTTCTCCATATCGTAGGTTGCAGAAAACTGAACTTCAAAACGATTGCCAATGATGCGCTCCTCGGTAAAACAACCGTGGTTTGCCCAAAAGATCATGTCGTTCAGTTCCAACGTTCCTTTCATCATATACGTTCTACTAAGCTAAAAACAAAAATACACAAGGGCGTTTGCCCAAAACTGGTTTCTCCTTTTTCCAGGCCGCTACTGTACGGGTCTTCAAATAGGCCTGCGGGAGGGTGAGGTCCGCCGCAAGACAAAGACGGGTTTTCGGATGCAAGCAGGACAGCAAGTCCTCAAACAACGCATCGTTGCGGTACGGAGTTTCAATAAAAATCTGGGTCTGACGGCGTTTCAGGGACTCTTTTTCCAAGTCCAACAAGGCCTTGCGACGATCTTCCTTTTTGGCCGGCAAATATCCTTGAAAGGCGAAACGTTGTCCGTTCAATCCCGACCCCATCAAAGCCAACATCAGCGACGAAGGACCCACCATGGGAATCACCTCAATATCGTGATCCTGAGCCAAACGCACCAGGTCGGCCCCGGGATCGGCAACAGCCGGCAAGCCGGCTTCTGAAATCACCGCCACGTCTTCCCCTGCCAACAGCGGCTTCAACAAAGCCTCCACCGCTTCTACGGGTGTGTGCTCATTCAGTTCGTAGAAGGTCAAGGCATCAATCTTGCCTTTCAGGCCAGCCTTCGACAAATAGCGACGGACCGTCCGGATCTCCTCGGCCACCACGTGGTGCAGCGACTGGATGTGCTCCAAAACCGAAGCCGGAATGACCTCTTTCGGATCGTTCTCTCCCAACGGAGAAGGAATCAAATATAATTTCCCTTTCATATCGCAAAGTTAAACAAAATTTCTACCTTTGGCGTATGCAAAACAAGCTCATCTTTTTAGGCACCGGAACTTCGCAAGGGATTCCGATGATTGGTTGCCGTTGCTCCGTCTGCACCTCCCCGGATCCCCGGGACAAACGCCTGCGGAGCTCCGTCTACGTGGAGTACGAAGGCTTGAAGCTCCTGATCGACGCGGGACCCGACTTCCGCCAACAAATCCTCCGCGAAGACATCACCTACCTCGATGCTGTCCTGTTGACCCACCAACACAAGGACCATACCGGAGGATTGGACGACGTGCGGGCCTTCAACTATCTCTACGACAAAGATTTTCCGATATATGCCGAAGAACGGGTACAGGCTTCCCTGAAGCAGGAATACGCCTATGCCTTCTCAGAATTCCGTTACCCCGGTGTTCCTCAGTTCGAATTGCATTCCATCGACGAACACCCCTTTTCCATCCAGGGCGTGGAGATTGTCCCCATCCGGGCCTGGCACCACAAACTGCCCATTCTCGGGTTCCGTCTGGGCAAACTGGCCTACCTGACCGATGCCAACCGCATCGAACCCCAGGAAATCAAAAAAATGGAAGGAGTGGAAGTGCTAATCATCAATACGATTCGACACACCCCGCACCTCTCCCATTTTTCGTTACCGGAAGCTCTGGCAGTCATTGAGCAAGTGGGAGCCTCACGCAACTACCTCACCCACCTATCGCACCAGATCGATGCCCACGCCCAACTGGAGCAGCTCCTCCCTAAAAAAGTTCAACCGGCCTACGACCGGTTGACGATTGAATTCTAAACTACTTTTCTTTGGGTCCTCCCAGCGCGACGGACAATCCAAAACGAAGGTTCGTGACGAATTGGTCAATCGGCAAAAACTGAGGAGTAATGTTCAGGACAGTATAGTCACTTCCGATGAAAAAGTTCAGTCCTCTTTTGGGAGTGATTTCCAACAACCAGCCGATGCTGTTCGCATAATTCATCGTAGAGTAGTTGACACCGACTGCGAACCAACGACACGGACGAAGGTTGTACGAGAAAGTCAATTCTTGCTCGGTATAGTTATGGCGGAAGCGTGAATAATACAACATACCGACACTCATCTTGTTATAGCAGAACGGATATTCAACACCCAGGTACAAACGGGGCGTCGTTGAATAAGAAGAACCTTCGGTCAAGTCCACTTCTTGGAAATTACCCAAAGCCACGATTTCATCCATGATCCGGCTGAACGCTGCCTCCAGATCATAATCTTCCACCACCACATCCTGGAGTCCTTTGTAAGTAAAAGACCCGGCCGAGGTAAGTTGTTGCACATAGTCTTCCTGGAAGTTCAACAGACCCAAATCGGTCACAGAAGCAGACAGACGCAGTCCATCCAGGAACGGAATCCCTAAATTGAATTCGTATTCAACCCCCAGATCCACACCAAAACCGAAACCACCGATCCCCATGTCTTTCAATTGGGGTTGGACAAACTTCTCGTTCTGATTTTTCGGCATACGAATGCCTTTTCCCATCACAATACCCACCGCATCGGTATTGACTGACCACTCTTTGTGGGAGAAAGTCAAGTCTGCACGGTTAATTTTAAGGTAGATGCGTTCCAGGGCAACGAGGAATTTGGCTTTGGCACCGACGTGCAAGCCCTCAATCCAGTCGCTCAAATCACGGCTATAGCCCAATGCGGCCTCGGCATAGAGATCTTGATGGATCGACAAGTCCCGCAAGGTATAATGCGTCGGATTGCCACTGATTCCTTGTTTGGCAAACACAAACAAGTCACGCGCCAAGTTGGTTTGTACATCCGCACGCACGGACACATCAAAACTCCAGAAGGAACGTTGTCTGGAATAAAAACCGAAGCTCAACACATCGGCATCCATTTCCGCATTGAGATAAGGATTTTCAGGCAATTTCGCCAAGAAATCAGCAGCAGGCACATCCGGATGCAGGAAGGTCAACAAAGAGCCCTCGGTAGGAAACAAGAAGTTGTCTGCACCCAAGTTGCTGTATACGCCGAAAGCCAGATTACCGATACCCGGTATACCGATGTATCCGTGGGAAGGCATCATTGCAGGATTCAACCGATTGCGAAGGGTCGCATTTTCCGAGAAATAACCTCCACGTAATGCTTGTGCGGACAAGGACGATCCTGCCACCAAGCCCAACAAAAAGATGCAAATTCTAAAATAGCTTGTGTTTTTCATCTACATTCCCTCCTCGGTTATATCAGTTACTGACTCGAACAATTCTTCCCATTCTTCCATATTTCCCAACAAACCTCCCGGAATGCTGGCGGCAAGATGCGCTTTCAAGAAATTATCTGCATTCAATTTCATACCCGGTACCGGAGCGGTGAGGCTGAAAGAAAGACGGATGTGTTTCAGATTTTCAACTGCTGCACCCTGTGCCAACGGGATTGTCAGATCCAGATCGGTTGTCTGCGGTGATCCATCAGGAAGACAAGCGTTGATCATTTGGTGTGCCTCCTTTTGTAAGGGAATCACCTGGTAATTTGCATCGAGCAATTCCAATTGCAAGTCCATCTGCAAAGGGAAACTGTTGATAACTTCACCGACGAAGCCCAAGGATCCCATTTCAAAAAGTTGACCCAAGATAGGAGGCAGATCCGTCAAGGTTTCTGAAAAAGCCAGGCGAAATTCTTCTCCAAAGGCAATGGGGACTTGCAGATCGCAATTGTATTCCAACTTGTAATCGGCATCCATATCAACGACGTGTTTTACCGAACGGTCCGTCTCGCCAAGTACCCGCACCTCAATAGCTTCCGGCATCTTGTGCATCAAGGCCGCCAAATCCCGTTCCACGAACTGATAGCCTTCGGGCATTCCATC
>JAEIGA010006296.1_pt1 | contig 18075 bp, 14 predicted proteins | sample 9270691 | NCBI WGS metagenome assembly JAEIGA01 (sample SAMN17057246, study PRJNA624740) | gut metagenome | biome: biome; isolation source: fecal sample | host: Bos grunniens | place: China: Xizang | collected 2019
TCAATCTATCCGTCTGGGTTCGACCAATGTACATCTCGGCGGGAGAAAGGTCATTAATTGCCTGTTGAATAGAAGCAACAACCTGTGGAACGAAAACATTCTGGAACCACCGTTCATTGGCAGAATTGCTAGAAGGGTAAGTTACCGAACTGTGCGTGTGCGTACCGCCTACTGTAATGAATTCCGGTGAAATACCAAACTGCTCCTGCGCCGCATCACGGATCACGTCACAGACCGATCCTCTACCGGCTTGTAAAATGTCTGCAACAATGTGGATATAGATATTCTCCTCTTCATCTTGAAAAGCCACGGTTATAGCATACAAATCATCCACCGTGCCGGTAAACCTGCCACCGCGCATCACAACAGGTTCTGTAGGCGTAATACAAGCCTTTCCATAACCTACTTCCAAAACCCGTTCACAAAAAACAGGCGGATTCGTTGCACCCTGACAATTTGTACCGGATGTACCGTCGGTATCACCGTTTCCGCAAGCCATCAGGCCAAGCACCATTGTGAGCAAAAGTAAAATTGCAATCCATTTTTTTATAAAAATCACCTCTTTAACCAACCATATCCCGCTGCAGCCGCTGTGTACTGTAGGGCATATTACCGTTATAAACAAAACTTGCTGTAAGGCGGATGTCCTGAGAAGATGCGGCGATGTGAACATCGTAGACACCGTTTTCCACGACCCAGTCATGGAGAGACATATTGAAGTATGCAATATCCGCAACAGGAATCTGAATATGCACCTGCTTGCTTTCGCCCTTCTTCAGGAACACCTTTTCAAAGGCTTTCAGTTCCTTAGGGGGCTTTGTGACCACAGATACGGGGTCAGCAACATAGATTTGCACCACTTCACTGCCGTCCCAATCACCGGTATTTGCAAGAGTGAAGTGAACATCAATGGTCTCCCCTTCCAGCTTGATCTCAGCATTGCTGTAATCGAAGGTGGTATAGGAAAGGCCGTAACCAAAGGGATAACCGATCTCCTCCGGGTGCTGATCGTAATAACGGTAACCAACATTCAGCTTATCGTTATAATCCACGTGCAGGCGTGTACCAGGATACTCAAAGTCAGTACGCATGCAGGTGGGAAGTGTTTCCGGCAGCTTGCTGCAAGGGTTTACCTTACCGCACAGAATATCCGCAATGGCGCCGCCCATAGCTTCGCCGCCAAACCAGGCATATACACATGCATCCAGGCGATCCATCCAGTCATCGATCAGCAGCGGAGAACCGGCCTCAATGACGCCGATAAACTTCTTGTTTTCCTTCTTAATGTTGAAGATCAGATCCTCAAAGTTTTCGTTCATTCTTGCGCTGCGGCGGTCATAACGCTCGGTATCCTCGCTGAGCATAGCACCCATAAAGAAGATAACCGCATCACAATCCGCAACCAGCTTATTTGCTGCTGCAGCCTCGGGGCCCCACAGATGGTGAGGGGGCATCGTATCCTTAGTAAAGACAGGGCGGTAAACGAACTCCACATCCGGCAGCAGCTTCTTAAGCTCTGCTAAGGGAGACTCGATGTATTCAGGCATGGGATAGACATCAGCCGCACCCTCACCGCCGATCAGCGGATCTTCCGCAAAGCCACCAAGGACACCGATCTTCTTGAACTTGCCTGCAGTAAGAGGCAGCACATTGTCCTCATTTTTCAGAAGAGTAATGCCGGCTGCAGCGATCTCACGGGCCAGTGAATGCTGCGCATCACGGTCATAAGGTGCGGTCGCAACCGCATTTTCCTTGGTAACGAAGGCCAGCACACGCTCAACGCACTTGTCAATGGCTTCCATGGTGGTACGGCCTTCCGCCAAACCTGCCTCAAGAGCGGCAAGGATGTTGGGGTTGCCGGGCATCTGGAAGTCAAGGCCTGCATTGATTACACGGCAAACATCATGGACTGCGCCCCAATCGGACACCACAAAACCCTCATAGCCCCACTCGTCCTTCAGAATCTCAGTGAGCAGGAACTTATTTTCAGAGCACCAAACAGCATTGACCTTGTTGTAGGCGCACATAACGCTGGTGGGCTTGGACTTCTTAACGGCGATTTCGAAGGGCTTCAGGTAGATCTCACGCAGAGTACGCTCGTCAATCTCCACGCTGGTCTCGGTGCGGTACTTCTCCTGGTTATTCACGGCAAAATGCTTCAAGCTGGTGGCAATACCGTTCTCCTCCAGACCATTGATATAAGCTGCAGACAGCTCACCCGCAAGCACAGGATCTTCAGACAGATACTCAAAATTCCGTCCGCAGAGAATATTCTTCTTGATGTTCACACCGGGTCCAAGGAGCATGGATACCCCATGCTTTACACACTCATGTGCCAGACCCTCCGCCATTTTACGACTGAGTGCTTTATCCCATGTTGCGGCCAGGCAGCAAAGATTTGGGAAGAATGTACAGTTATCCTTTTGACCGAGACGAATGCCATGGGAAGCATCAGCGAGCTTCTTGGGTTCAATACCGAGGCGCTCCAGCTTGTGGGTCTGCATAGATGCCGCACCAGTCAGAAATTTGGATTTTTCCTCTAAGGTCATGGATGCGACCATCTCGGAGATCAGCATATTAAGTCCTCCATCTAAGAAAACTTAGGATTTTCAGTTTTATACATATCGTTCAGAATGTCAAGATAGTGCTGAACAAATTGTTCGCCTTCACCGGCTAAATATCGGCTGCTGGAAGGACCGTAACCACCATTCAAAAAGCCCTCCAAGGTTGGCAAATATCCTCCTCTGCTGCAGTGGAAGCCGAGTAAAACAGTCATTTTATAAGGTGTTTCGTCCTTGATCGTCTTACCAAGTGTATCATAAAACTCAGCAGGCAGTGTAACAAAGGAAAGATCCCCAATCGTAACTGTATTTGATTCATCAAAGTTTTCTTTGCCAACAAACTTTGACTGGGTATTATTGACCTCCCCGGTCTCGATCTGCTGCATGAGACCTTCTGTATTCAAAGCCTCAATAACATAATCAGCAACAAGCTCACCTACCTCAACGGCACCAGCATAGCCATGAGGTTCAACTGTAGACTCGCCGGGAATACGGCTGAAAGGATTCAAATTTCCACAGGCACCCTGATAGAAGATACAGTGAACACCCAACTCCTCCGCGACCTTGTCGCGAAGAGGACCGGCATAGTCAGCAGATATCATATTTGTATGACCATGCATTGCAGTATGAGACTGCCAGTTGACCATGACGATATCCTTATGCCCGCCTTCACGAACAAAACGAACAAGCTGTATCTCCTCATCAGCCTCAGTTTCATGTGCAATGATGGTGCTGTTATGGTCGTAGTTATGGTTATCTCCTGTCATCTGACCGTTCGCAAGGTAGTAACGACGGACAAAGGTCATATTTTCTGTCTCTGTGCGGCCGATATAAGCAGTTGCAGGGGCAAGATCATCAATAGCCTGCCGGACGGCCTCAATGCAGCCGTTGTCGAAAACGTTCACCCACTGAAGATCATATGTATCCCTATAGCCATAAGAAGGGGCGTTATGATTATGCGTGCCGCCGAACAGAACCTGATCCTTTTCAAGACCAAAGTGCTCCTTCATCATGGGACGCAACTTTTCCATCATGTTCTGACTGACCAGGGTCAGATCTGTTGTAACGACAGCCATCATTCTGCCGTTGGTGCCTTTCATCACGACTGCATAAGCATACAGTGGATGCAGCGCACCTTTTGAAATACGTGTATCATCATCTTTGTAGGTAGCCAAATGCACACTTTCAGTCGGTGTAATATCCACACAGCCAAAGCCAATCTGAAAATCTTCAGATCCATTAACAGTTTCTTTGCCACCGTCTCCGCCGCATGCTAAGATGCCAAAAGCCACCAAAAATACCAGCACAATGCATAACCATTTTTTCATATAAAAAATCTCCCTACGCACCAGCTAATCACTCCATAAAAGGGCGTGTCGCAGACTAACTGCGGCACGCCCGCTGTGTTATTAGGGATTTTCAGCCTTATACATAACATTCAGGCTGTCCAGATAGTGTTGAACGAACTTCTCGCCCTCACCGGCAACATATCTTGTGTTGGTAGGACCGTAGCCACCGTTCTTGTAGCCTTCCAGCGTAGCCAGATACTGCCCATTGCCACAGTGGAAACCCAGCAGGACAGTCATATCATAAGGAGTCTCATCCTTGATGGTCTTGCCAAGAGAATCATAGAACTCAACGGGCAAGGTCACAAAGGAAAGATCACCGATGGAAACAGTATTGGACTCGTCGAAGGATTCCTGGCCAATAAACTTGGATTGGGTATAATTCACAGCACCTGTCTCAATCTTCTTCATAAGGCCTTCGGTATTAAGTGCCGCGATGACATAATCAGCAACCTTCTCGCCAACCTCAACAGCACCCTTATAACCAGGTATGGTGACAGTATCCTCACCGGGGATCCGGCTAGTGGGATTCAAGTTGCCGCAGGCACCCTGATAGAAAATGGTATGTACACCCAGCTCAGTATCCAGCTTATCACGCAGAGCACCGGGATAGTCAGCAGACAAGCCGTTAGTATGTCCGTGCTTAGCAGCATGGGCCTGCCAATTGACCATAAGGATGTCCTTATGATCTCCCTCACGGACAAAACGGACGATCTGGATCTCTTCATCCGCCTCAGTCTCATGGGCAATAATAGTACTATTGTGGTTATAATTGTGGTTGTCGCCGGTCATATTACCGTCAGCAAGGTAATAACGGCGGACAAAGGTCATATTCTCCGTCTCGGTGCGGCCGATATAGGTAGTCGCTGGAGCCAAGTCATCAATGGCCTGCTGAACTGCATCCAGACAACCGTTCTTGAAAATGTCCTTCCAAATCTGGTCATAATCATCGGCATAGCCATAGTCAGGCGCATTATGATTATGGGTGCCGCCAATCAGAACCTGATCCTTCTCAAGGCCGAAGCGCTCCTTCATCATAGGACGCAGCTCATTCATAACAGTGTGGTTACCCTGGCTCAAATCGGTAGTAATGACAGCGATCATCTTACCGTTAGAACCCTTCATAACCACGGCATGGGTATAGAAAGGATGCAGAGCTTCTTCCATGATGCGGGTAGCAGAGTCACCATAAGATCCAAGGTGAATAGGTTCGGTAGGCGTGATATCCACACGGCCAAAGCCGATCTGGAACCCCCCTGCTGCGGAGTTGTCCTTATCGCCATCTCCGCCGCATGCCATAAGGCCGAAAACCATTAATAATACAAGCGTTAAACACAGCAGTTTTTTCATTGTCTATCCCCCCAAACATATACATGCATTGTAACAAATCCGGCTGACGCTGTCAACAGAATTTTGTGAAAAATGTGTAGTAAACTCGCCTTATGAAGCGTTACTATCTATGGCAATATAATCCCAAATAATAAAAAACAGAGCGTGCCACAATTTGTCTGTGGCACGCTCGCAGTGTTATTAGGGATTTTCTGCCTTGTGCATGGTGTTCAGCATGTCCAGATAGTGTTGAACGAACTTCTCGCCCTCACCGGCAACATAACGGCTATAGCTGGGGCCGTAACCGCCGTTCTTATAGCCTTCCAAAGTTGGAAGGTACAGACCGTTGCCGCAGTGGTAGCCAACCAAAACAGTCATATCGTAAGGAGTCTCATCCTTAATGGTCTTACCGAGGGAATCATAGAACTCAGCAGGCAGGGTTACGAAAGACAGACCGCCGATGCTGACAGTATTCGTCTCGTCATAGGACTCGGTACCGACGAACTTGCTCTGCGTATAGTTAAGATCACCGGTCTTGACTTCCTTCATAAGGCCTTCAGTGTTCAGCGCAGCGATAACATAGTCAGCAACCTTCTCGCCAACTTCCACCGCGCCTTGATAACCCTTGGTGGTAATGACGGCCTCGCCGGGAATACGACTGGTAGGATTCAGATTGCCGGCAGCACCCTGATAGAAGATGGTATGTACACCAAGCTCAGCATCCAGCTTATCACGCAGAGGGCCAGGGTAGTCAGCAGACAGATTGTTGGTATGCCCGTGCTTTGCAGCATGGGACTGCCAGTTGACCATCAGAATGTCCTTATGATCGCCCTCGCGAACAAAGCGAACGAGCTGGATCTCTTCATCTGCCTCAGTCTCATGAGCAGTAATGGTGCTGTTGTGGTTATAGTTGTGGTTGTCGCCGGTCATTTCGCCGTTTGCAAGATAGTAGCGACGGACAAAGGTCATATTCTCAGTCTCAGTACGGCCGATATAAGTTTTCGCGGGAGCAAGATCGTCGATAGCCTGCTGAACAGCGTCCAGGCATCCGTTCTTGAAAACGTCCTTCCAATGCTGGTCGTATTCATCGGAATAGCCATAGGAGGGTGCGTTATGGTTATGCGTACCTCCGATAAGAACCTGATCCTTCTCAAGGCCAAAACGCTCCTTCATCATGGGGCGGAGCTCATTCATAACAATAACGCGGCCTTGGCTCAAATCAGTTGTGATAATAGCAAGCATTTTGCCGTTGGCGCCCTTCATAACTACCGCATGGGTATAAATAGGATGCTCCACGTTTTACATAATTCGGGTATCCTCGTCACCATAAGATCCAAGGTGAATAGGTTCGGTAGGAGTGATATCCACACGGCCAAAACCGATCTGGAACTCCCCTGCAGCGGAGTTGTCCTTATCGCCATCTCCGCCGCATGCCATGAGGCCGAAAACCATTAATAACACAAGTGTTAAACAAAGTATTCTTTTCATTGTTCAGTACCTCCCAGTTTTTTCATTGTTGTAACAAATCTGGCTGACACTGTCAACTGAATTTAAGGAATATTGTTGTATTTAATGTACATTATAAATTCGTTAAGGGCATTCTAATAAAACTGGACAAATTTCTCACCATCATCACGGAAAAACCGGGTGGTTCTTACAACACTGCCATCGGCCAGCTTATATCACAGAACGAAGTTCATATACTACGTAATTGCCATTTCAGGCGACTGTCAACAAAATTTTTGTACTATTGTGCAATTATGATGCCGGATTCCAAGAATTAAGATATGCCCAAAAAGCGCGGTATTCTTCGCTATCTTCTTTATGTCCCGTAAAGCCGAAATACACAGGTTTTGAAACATCTACACAGTCCTTGAAAAAAGGCATATCTGTAACTTCAATGGCAATGGGATAGCGGACTGACTCCACCTCAAGATAGACATAAATGAGATCGTCCTCCATGGCAGCAAGCTCATCAGCAGTAAACACTTCCGTCAGATCCATTAAGGCATATTGGGTCATGTAGAACTCCATAGCATCCTCGTTCATGACAAGATAATCCAGCACGCCTTCTTCAATTTTTGCAATTGGCTTCATTGCTGCATTATAGCTGACATCCAGCTCGGACACCTGCGTAACCTCCTTAAAGGCCGTAGAGGAAAGATCGACACGCTGTGTCTCAGGGTCAGCGCCAAGGTGCTCAATAAGACCGTCCGACAAATAATCATAGCCGATCTGATTGATATCCACATTGGCAAAGGCTCCGCCAAATATAACCGCCTTATCGTCTTTACTGACTGCTATACTAACAAAAATAATCACTGCCAGTATAATGGCAGCCACAATAACAAGCTCCTCATAGTAGGAAAAAATATGCTCGATGCGCTGTTTCCAACTCATTGGCTTTAATACAGCAAAAAAACGTTTCAAACTCTTAGAAATCTTTGTTTCATTCATGGGACTCTTTGCTCCTTAGGTTTGTTCTATATGTCCATTATATCAGTCGCGTTCCTCCAAGTAAAGATAGGCTACTTGAAATTTACTTAATTTTATATTATACTAACAATAGTAATAAAATGGAGGAATAGAAATGCAAAACATATTTCATTACGATTCCAAGTTTATGCAGATTCTGCTAAAATTCGCAGACTACATAATTTTGAATATGATATATCTCGCCTGCTGCGTGCCAATAATTACGATCGGTGCGGCGCAGGCCGGACTTTACAACGGATTGCGTGTTTTGCAGGATAATGAGGATGACTCCTCCTGCGTGAAAGCATTCTTCCGCGGGTTTACCAACGGATTTGGAACCATAACGATTCTTTGGGTGATCAGCGCCATTGTTATCGCATTTCTCGGGTACAACACCCTTGCACTTTACGCATATGTAAATGCCGACATGCCCGGTTCCGCAGTTCCTTTTTGGATGTGCGTCGTTGCCGTAAGTCTCTGCTTAATCTACCAGTCTATGATGCCGCTGTTCCACTCTCGCTTTGGTTGCACTGTTATGCAACTGCTCAAAAACACAGTATTTGTGATCATGGCAAATCCGTTTCACAGCATCGCGGTAGCCGTTCTTCTGTGGGCACCTGTTATTTTGATTCCTATCGACTACGCATTGTTTACCTATGCATCCATCATTCTACTCTTCTTGTATTACAGCACCATGCTGGGTTTCAGTGTGAAGATCATGTCAAAGCCTTTCAAAAGATTGACAGACAATTTTAACGAACAATCCAATTAATCACAATAACTAAGCCGGTAGGCATTGGCCTACCGGCTTTCATTTATTAACCCTTAACAGAGCCAATCATAACTCCCTTTTCAAAGTACTTCTGAACAACGGAGTACAGAATAAGAATAGGTGCAGTGGAGATAACGACCAGGCAGAACTGGATTTGGTGTACGCCACTGTTGTTGAATGCTTCCTGTGCCTCGGCAGACATACCGCCGCTAGAGATCTCCTTGGTGGAAAGCAGGAAGTTACGCAGGAACAGCTGTAAAGGCCACAGATCCTGGCGTTCTGCTAGATACAGCATAGCTGTAAAGTAATCGTTCCAGTAACGAACTGCAGCATACAGAATCAGAACAGACAGAGTAGCCTTTGCGAGGGGAATTGCGATCCGTACCAAACACTGGAAGTCATTGGCACCGTCGATCTTAGCTGCGTCAAACAGGTCGCCGGGAATGCTGGACCTAAAGGATGTACGCAGAATAAACACATTATTGATGCTCAGACAACCGTGCAAAAGGATGGCAAAGATGTTGCCGTTCAAGCCAAGCTGGGTTCTGAGAATATAGGTGGGAACCAGACCACCGCCAAACATCATGGCAAAAAGCATCAGCTTGGACACAAGTTTCTTGCCCTGATAATTTGCCTTAGACAGCGGGTATGCCATCAAAGTCATCAGGAATAGAGAAATCATGGTACCAAGAACTGTGTAAATGACGGTGTTCTTATAACCAGTCCAAACATCCTCATAAGCAAAAACAAACTTATAGCCACTAAAATCAACGCCCAGGCGATAAGCCATTTCCTTAAGGTCATAAACAATCGGAACAACATAGACACGACCGGCAGTAAGGGATGTGGAGTCAGACAAAGAACTGGAGATAACATACAAAACAGGATAAGCAACGATAGTCAGAACGATCAGAAGAAATACCGTAGTAAAGATCTGAAGGATCTTGTCACCAACGGGCTCTTGGATCTTATTTTTATTTTTCTTAAAAAACATGATCTACGCCCCTTTCTCAGAACAGACCGTTCTCACCGTCAGACAACTTATTTGTGATCCAGTTGACGAGATTGATCATCATAATGTTGATAACGGAGTTGAGAAGACCAACGGCCGCGCCATAGGAATACTGGGTCTTGGCAACACCGTTTTTATAAACATAGGTCGAAAGGATCTCAGACCTTTCAAGGTTGGTGGAATACTGCATCAGATATGCCTTTTCGTAGCCAACATCCATGATACTGCCGAAACGAAGAATAAACATCATACAGATAGTGGGCATGATCGTAGGCAGGTCCACATGCAGCACGCGTTTCCAACGGCTGGCACCGTCCAGCTTTGCAGCTTCGTGAAGCTCCATGGGAACAGCGGACAGAGCAGCCACATACATGATGGCACTCCAACCCATATTCTGCCAGATACCGGACCAAACAAACAGATGGAAGAATGCATCGGGATCTCTCGTAAGGTTAGGAATCACATCATAACCAAGAGCGCGCATAATAGTTCCGTAAATACCGCTAACAGGGCTAAGGATCTGGTTCAGAATAGAGACCATAACAACGGTAGAAATGAAGTGAGGCAAATAAGAAACATTCTGTGTCAGTTTCTTGAGCCGTTCATTTTCATTAATGTGCAGCATCAGCGCAAGGATGATCGGCACAGGGAAATTCGCAAGGATAGAATACAATGATATGGTCATTGTATTCTTTGCGTAGGTGGTCCACTTATAGTTGCTGAAGAAAGTCTCATATTGCTTCAGACCGACCCAAGCACTTCCCCAGATACCGCCACGGGGACGGTAATCACGGAAAGCAATCTGCACACCGTACATAGGACCATAGTTGAAGATCAGCAAATATGCAAGCGGTAGCAGCATCATAAGATGAAGCTGCCAGTTCTTTTTGAAATTAATAATAAAGCGTTGCAAAGGGGTCTTGTTCAGATTCCTGAGCCGCTCAGTTTTTTGATTTACCATATACCCGTTCCTCTCTTTGAGAACATATGAATCCAGTCAGGTATAGCTGTATTCAGTAAAGTGCCATAGAATTCCGGCATCGACCGGAAGATAACTTCCGGTCGATGCACATAGTATCACTTAGTTACCAAGAACGAGAGACTTATACTCGTTGTCGTAGATCTCCTGCATCATTGCCTTCCAAACAGAGAGGCCTTCCTTATCCAGTTGAGCCAAGTACTTGTTCCAATGATCGTTGTTGTTGATATCCGCATTCTGACCACCCAGAACAGTTTCGTTAACGGTGCCCAAAATAAAGATATCACGCATGTTATAGACCAAGCTACGGGTATTGACGCGCTCGGCTTCGTTTTCCAGCATCTGGCTTTCGCTAAGAACCATATTGGGTAAGATATAAGTGGGGTTATTAGACTCTTCTGCCGCAACATAAGCATCATGGATGCCGCGGATCAGAGCAGTCTTCTTGTTGATCCAGCCATCGGTGGTTGTATACTGAGCAGTTTCGTTCTCAGCATTCTGGAAGACGCCGGGTCCCTTCAGCCAGGACTTGTTCTGGGTGGAGGTGGACAGAGTCTCAGAATAAACCTTAACGGTACAGGGCAGACCCATGTAGGAAACAGAGCCTTCATCAGCCCAATCCCAGTCCTCACCCAGCTCACCGTAACGCAGACGGTTCTGGCCTTCTTCAGAGCAGATCAGCATCAGCAGCTCAAATGCGAGGTCGGGATTTGCACAGTCGGTAGAGATGCCGGTACTCAAAGAGGAGTCAGCATTAACACGGACAGCACTGCCCCAGTACTTGCCGATAGGAGCGAAGTGGTCGATAGAAACATCGTTGGAACGGAATACCAGAGTGGGGTGACCAACGACCATACCAACTCTGGGAGTGCCGTCAGCAGGGTTGACGGAGTTCTTAATGTCGGCGCTATCCATAGGTTCGGGCATCAAGCCTTCGGAGTACAGCTTTCTGCAGAATGCCAGAGCTTCACGGTACTTGTCGCTGGTGAAGGGAGTGGTCAGAGTTGTGCCGTCATCAGACAGACCGAAATAGACTTCCTCATTGTAGTACAGGAACATGTTGATGATCCAGTTGATCATGTCGCCGCACAGAGAGCCGGCGCCGTTGCCAACGATGGGATAGTAACCGACCTGGTCGCAGTATCTGTCCTTAAAGGTCTTCAGAACATTGTACAGCTCATCAGGTGTGGTGGGCTGCTGCAGGTTGCACTCATTCAGCCAAGTCTGGTTGATAGCAACCATGTAGTCCATGGTATCGATCATAGAGGTCTCGATACGGGGCAGAACATACATAGCACCAAAGTCGTCCTTGCAGCGCTTCATCATATTGGAAATGGTAGTCTCATCAACACCTTCGAGAGAATCCCAGAAGATCTTGGAGGCGCCTTCCTTGTCTTCCATGTAGTCAGTCAGGTCGATAAGATACTCATCCTGACCGTACATATCCCACAGGCCACCTTCCATGGCACTGAAGTCGTAGATAATATCGGGCAGCTTGCTACCCTTCAGGGTAAGGCTGGAAAGCTGAGTCATGTAGTCAGTACCGCCGGCAGCAAACATCTGGAACTGAATGTCGATATTCAGCTTTTCCTCAAGCCAAAGGGTATAGGCATTGGTGTCGTAATCAACAACGGTGGTCTTCAACGGAATACCGATGGTGATGACTTCTTTGCCATCGGCTCCAACTTTGGTATCATCCTCGTCATTACCGCCGCAGGCAGTGAACAGACCAAGGACCATAACCATGCACAAAAGAATTGCTAATAGCTTTTTCATTATGTACCTCCAGTATATTTGTTCATGATTTAGATTCTTTTAAACCGAAATAACTGCATTGTCATCAAACAAATTGGCCAACAAAAAACAATTCCGATTCTCAATTAATTTTAACATATTTTGGTTTGAATCGCAACTCGTCAATTTAAACAAGAACAGAGCGGGGTTTTTGTAACATTCGCCAAAAAGCATTCACAATACCGATATTAATAGATATTGCATATCTTTTCGAGCAAATATTAGTAACCGACCTTCTCCCAGCACTCGAAGGGAGCTGCCAGCTCTTCGCTGATGTAGACCTGGGTCTTCTTGGTCTGCAGCATGGAGCTGGGAACGTAAGGAGTAACGGGACCGTGGGTGACCAGACGGGAGGTCATTCTCTGCCAGGAGGAGAAGGTACCGTTGGTAGCCAGTGCATGGACCTCGATACGCTCCTTGGCACGCATTACGTCGATGGGGCCGATGGTAGCAGCCATGGGAGGCACGTTAGCGATGTCACCGGACTGACCAAAGGTGCCGTTCAGAGAGTTCTGCAGAATGGTCATGGGGTGCAGCTTGACCAGCTTAGCGGGCTGATTCAGCCACTCTTCGATGTCGCCGCTGCCAACAAACTCGGGGATGGGATCCACAAAAGCAACGTGGCCGGTCCAGCCGGGGCTGGTGGAGATGATGTCAGCGCCGCCGCCGGAGATGTCGTTGATGATCTTGGAGTAGTCGTTGATGTTCTTGTTGGTGGGATAGTGAACGTTAGCCATGGGCATACGCAGCTTGGGATCGATCTGCATGACGAAGTACTTGATCATGGAGTGAACGAAGCCGGCATCATAGGTCTCGGGAGCGATGTTACCCTGATCGTCAGCCCACTCGTCCTCGGCGAAGATATGTACCTTGGAGCAGTCAACCTGGAAGTAGTTGATCAGCTGAGCCAGAGGAATGTAGGTATCGGGCTCGGGGTTACCCAGGATCATGGTGAAGGTGCGGCCTTCCTCGGAAGCAGCCTTCAGACGGGAGAACAGAGTGGCGATCAGGACAGGATGGGGATTCATCATGACCTTGACCTGGAACTCAGGATGCCACCAGGGCTCTCTCTGCTCCAGCTCCACGCCGCTCATCTTGCGAACGCGCTCGCAGACCTCACGGTCCTTGAAGGGCACGAAATCAGCGGGGTTGAAGTTAAACTTGGTTGCGGGGTCGGTGATTACATAGCTCATGATATATTTCTCCTTTTTTAATAATTCTCAAATTTCATAACACCAAAGCAGCTGCTCCGGTGGAATGTAAAAGGCTCCTCTGTCACGGGATTCCAGGACAGATAGTAGTGGGGCACCGTCAGGTCGGAGCAGGCGTAGCAGTTGGCACGCATCTCGCTGCCGGGAACCGGTGCGAAAGCAGGAAACAGACGGCGAATAAAGGTATAAGGGATCTGATAGAAGATTTCCCAACCATCATCGGTCTTTCTTATATCCGGGCAGAAAATGGTAGATGCATCACAATCCGGAATCAGACGGAGCAGATCGTCGATGCAGGTGCCCATGCCGAGATAGAAACAACCGTTATAGTTAAATTCCAAGTTTATGTATCTGGGGTCACCGGCAACAGGCTGAAAGAAGAACTCCAGGCAACTATCCTCGCAGGGCACGCCGATAGGGCCGTTCTCTACAGCACGGATCTCCCCTACCCGGGCTCTCAAATGCACCAGCAATGCGTCCTCATTATAGCAAACTTGCGCGAAAGCCTTCACATCGTCGGTGGTTTGCAGATATTTGGTATCCATGGAAAGCCAGGGAATCTTGTTCCAATCCGGCTTGCCGATCACATGGGTGACGGAATAGCTGTTCATGCCACTTCCTCACCGCCCAGGATGACCTTGCTGACATTCATCCAGTGGTCAACAAAAATGAGGTCGGCCCGGTGGCCCTTGGCGATCACGCCACGATCAGCAAAGCCGGTAGCCTTGGCGGGATTGGTAGAGGCATAACGGAACACATCCACGATGGATGCACCGGTGTGCTTCATCATATTGCGGCAGGCAACCTCAAGGGTCAGCTTAGAGCCGGCGATCTCCCCTGCCCAGTCAAAGCACAAATCGTTTACGCCCTCATAGCCCTCGGGCTGAGGACCGTCAAACACGCAGGCATCTGAGATCAGCACAAGCCGATCTTCCCCCTTGATGCGGCGGATCAAACGCTGCATGTAGGGGTCAACATGGATACCGCGGCTATCGCAGATCATTTCCGCAAAGATTTCCTTATTGTAGTTCACAGTTTCATCCACACAGACACCGCGGCATTCGGGGTACTTGGGCAGGTCGCCGGTAGCATTGGTGTGGTGGGTGCCGATGCAAAGACCGTAAGGCATCAGCGCTTCGATCTCAGCGGGGCTCGCTTCGCTGTGACCGACAGAGAAACGAACATTGGGGTTATAAGCCTTGGCATCCCTGACAAAATTCTCAATATTCTCACGCTCGGGAGCAACGACCCAAACACGAACATCATTGCCGATCTTCTCGATGATGGGCATATAGTCATCTGGGTTACAGGGTGCCTTCCAGGGATTGTTTTCACGGTCAGCGCCGAACTTAGGATTCATGTAAGGCGCTTCCATATAGAAGCCTGCAATGTTCGCACCATCGGGGGTTTTCATAGCATCCTGAACGATACCGATCTGCTCAAGAAGCTGATCCTTGGTGGAGCTGAAATACAGGGTCGGCAGCACTGTGGTAGTGCCGTGCTGCAAATTGAACTGCGCTGCGTGAGCGGGGTCTTCATAAAACCACTTGCCGCCGCCTGCATGGGTGTGAATGTCAATCAGTCCAGGACCGACAAAACGGCCGGCTGCATCGATAATCTCGCATCCATCCGGAACAGACAGATGCCGGGCTTCGCCGAAATCTACAATCTTTCCATCCTCCATCAGCAGAACTGCGTCTGTGATCAGATGGTCTTTCATGACCAGTGTAGCATTAATGATTGCTTTCATTTTTAAGCATACTCCTTCCCGGATAAACAGCTAATGCATAATAGCCCATAGTATCCATATTTTCACATTTGTATTTTAGCCTTTTTCTGCCCATAAGTCAATAGATAAGTGCAAACTATCTTTATAAATCATGCATATATTAATCCCGCGCAACGCTGTCGGCAGTATATTTGGCAAAAAGAACGGACATCTATTGACATCCGCTCTTTTTAGACTAAAATATAAATCGAGTAAAAAATCCAATCACAGAATTACATTGAGGTGGATAAACATGGAGACCATAAATTCACTTATGAGCCGTGTTGGGTGCACAAAGTGGCCCAAGCGATGGGAGTCCTTTTACCCTGAGGTCGAGGCGGATTTTATCGCCAACGGAACGGTATACACAGACCCCCAGTACTATCAGAATTTACATGATAAGTACGGAATTCTAAACGAATATCTGTCCCTTTACAAGGAGGCTGCCGTTGAGATCGGCAAAAACCGCGATCTGGCCTTGTGCCTTGCTCTACTTTGCCGTGCATTGCAGGATCGCGAATGTCACAGTAAGGATATGGGTGCTTTCAGTGCTCCTAAAAGGGTCGACGGCAAAATTGACTTTGCCTATGATATGGTCACCGCCTTGGCGATTGCAAGCGAGGCAGATATGTGCTATTCCCTCCTGCAGGAATTGAAGCTGCCCAGGGAGCATGTTGATTATGTCATGAATCTGCCGGAGAAAGGCATCGATTATTTCAAATACCGCAACGATGGCCGCCCCGGCTATTCCCTACTCGGCTGGTATCAGCTCGCCATTGACTGCAGTCTCTTCCGGCTTGGCAGATTGGAGATTCAAATTAACAACGGTTTTATCGGCCGATGCCAGGTATTTGAAGGCCCGGATGGCAAGCAGATTGCCTTGGCTCATGACATGAATATCCACCGCAGCGGCCGCACATTGGGATCGCTTTACTGCGAGGACAAGGACGGTGCATTCTTAAGCGCTGTTGTGGAAACTGCCGATTCCTATGTAGGTTATCCCTTCGATGACGAAGGTCTCGTCAGCAATATTGCCATCACATTGCCAAAAAGTGATTGGAAACGAATCCTTTCCCGCGGCGACGACGTTATCAGCCTGCACATCCCCGCCGGTGGCGGATTGACAGATGAAGCTGTAGACGATGCCATTGCACAGGCAAGAGAATTTGCGGATACCTACTTCCCCGATTACAAATACAAGGCCTTTGACTGCCACAGCTGGCTGCTGGATCCTCAGCTAATCAAACTTACCGGTGAAAATACAAACATCGCCAGGTTCTGCAGGCGTTTCCGACCCATCACACACTACAGCAAAGGCGATGCCGTATATAACTTTGTGTTCTTTAAGACCGATATGAATTTCAAAGTTGAAGACCTGCCGGAAAACTCACGCCTGGAAAAAGCCCTCAAGCAGCATTTCCTTTCCGGAAAAGCGATCTACGAAACCGCAGGCTATTTCTTCTAAAACAAAAACACAGCTACTTTCGTAGCTGTGTTTTTCATTTAATCATTCGCTGCGTTCAGACCGTAGCTCTTGAGAATCTCCACCGCATTGAGGACATCCTCTGTGGTGGTCTCAGTATCGGGAAGTGTATTTTCCATTCCCAATGCTTCATACCGGGAGCCTGCAAAGTGGTGATACTTCAGCACCTTGATCTTTACGATACCGGGCATATCCTTGAGCAGCTGACCGATTTTGTGGCACTCCATATCGTTATAGCCCTTAACCAAGGGATAGCGCACCTCAATACGGCAACCGCTCTCAGAAAGGTAACGAAGATTGCTGATAATCTGCTCGTTGGTGTATCCGGTGCACAGTTTATGTACCTCGGGGTCCACCGCTTTTACATCATAAAGGAAGGTATCTACATAGGGGATAATCCTGGTGAGCACTTCCCTGCGGACCTGGCCGCAGGTGTCGATGTCAACGCTGATGCCCCGTGCGTGAAGCCGCTTGGAAAGCTCCGTGACGAACTGGGGCTGCATCATGCACTCACCGCCGGAGAATGTAACACCGCCGCCGCTGTGACGCCAAAACAGCTCATCCTGCAGAAGAAATTCTTCCAAATCATCAATGTGCCACTCGTTGCCGTAGCCATGCATAGCCTCAGTCGGACAAGCAGCCACGCAGGAGAAACAGCCGACACATTTGTCACGGTCGATCACCGGCTTACCCTCAGGCATAGTGATCGCCTTTTCCGGACACACAGCAGCACAGCCGCCGCAACCGACACATTTCTGCTCAAAATGCGCCACCTGCTTAGAAAAACCGATGCCCTCGGGGTTATGGCACCATATGCACTTTAAGGAGCAGCCCTTCAGAAACACGGTGGTTCTCAGACCGTCACCGTCATGGATCTCCATGCGTTTAATACCGGAAATTAAGGCTTTCATTGTAATCCTCTCTTATTAATCTTCCGCAGCACGGGCGATATATTCATCCTTTTCATAATCCTTCAGACTGGAGAAACGAACATTCCATCCGCACAAACGAACCTGCAGATCCGGATACAGATCAGGATTCTCTCTTGCTGCTTTCAGAGTCTCAAGATCCAGCACATTGTAATGCACGGCAAAGCCGCCCAGCTCAAAATAAGACTCCAGCGCAGCAAGCATAGCATTCAGACCGTTCTCGCCAGCAACTGCAGAGCTATGCAAGTCGATGTCGCAGATAGAGCCATCTGGTATCAGCTCGTTACCAATGCCCGCAACGGAGATCAGGTGTGCTGTCGCGCCCTGCTTGGTAGCGCCAAAGTTAGCACCGGTGTTCAAAGACAAGGTATCTCCAGCCAGTCTGCCATCAGCAGTAGCACCAGTCTTCTTGCCCA
>JAEIGA010006297.1_pt1 | contig 18073 bp, 15 predicted proteins | sample 9270691 | NCBI WGS metagenome assembly JAEIGA01 (sample SAMN17057246, study PRJNA624740) | gut metagenome | biome: biome; isolation source: fecal sample | host: Bos grunniens | place: China: Xizang | collected 2019
GAGGGCTACGTTCCCTACACCTTCGGCATGCCCCTCGAGGTCGGCGGCAAGTACTACTACGACAACCGCGGTCGCAACCTCTACCTGTTCCGCGTGGGTAGCGAGCCCATTGAGAACGGCATCCGCATCGTGGCGTCCCACGTGGACAATCCCCGCATTGACGTCAAGCAGTCCCCTCTCTACGAGGACGGCGGCTTTGCCTTCTTCAAGACCCGCTACTTCGGCGGTATCCGCAAGTACCAGTGGGTGACCATTCCCCTCGCCCTCCACGGCGTGGTGGTCAAGCAGGACGGCACCACCGTCAACGTGGTCATCGGTGAGGACGAGTCGGATCCCGTGCTCTACATCAACGATCTGCTCCCCCACCTCGCGCAGGATCAGTCCGCTCAGCCTCTCGGCAAGGCCATCCCCGCCGAGAATCTGAACATCCTGCTGGGCACCCGCCCCTACCCCGAGTGCGAGGGCGATGCCATCCGCCTCAACGTCCTCTCCCTGCTCAACGAAAAGTACGGCATCACTGAGGAAGACTTCCTCTCGGCTGATATTTCCGCCGTTCCCGCAGGCAAGGCACGCGACGTGGGTCTTGACCGCTCGCTCATCGGTGCGTACGGTCACGACGACCGCGTGTGCGCCTACCCCAGCCTGACCGCGCTGTTCGGCTCGGACGACGCCGTTCACACCTCCATGGTCATTTTGGCCGACAAGGAGGAGATCGGCAGCGAGGGAAACACGGGTATGCAGTGCGACATCATGGTAGACATCATGGAGGAGATCTCTCGCGCGCTGGGCGGCAACTTTGCCACCGTCAAGGCCAACTCCAAGTGCCTCTCGTCCGACGTGACCGCATGCTTTGACCCCAACTTCCCCGAGGTGTTCGACCGCCGCAACGTATCCCTCATCAACTGCGGCGTAGCTATGTCCAAATACACTGGACACGGCGGCAAGGTAGGCACCAACGATGCCCCCGCCGAGTACGTCGCATGGATCCGCAAAATCATGGCGGATGCGGGCGTTATCTGGCAGGCAGGCGACATGGGCAAGACCGATGTGGGCGGCGGCGGAACGGTCGCCAAGTACATCGCCAAGCACAACATCGAGACGGTTGACCTCGGCGTACCCGTGATCTCCATGCACGCCCCCTACGAGGTCATCTCCAAGGCCGACCTCTACACCGCGCATCTGGCGTTCGCCGCCTTCTTCCGCGCGTAATATGTTTGAAAAGCTCGAACCCGTCCTCCGTCGCTACGAGGACATGGAGTTTCGTCTGACGCTCCCCGAAACCATTACCAATCCCGCCGTTTACACGGCGCTCATCAAGGAATACAACCAACTGACTCCCGTCGTGGAGGCCTACCGTGCCTACCGCATCATGGAAATGACTCTCGCCGAGGCCGAGGATCTGCTGAACACCGAGGACGACCCCGAAATGCGCGCCTTCGCCATAGAGGAAGCCGAATCCATCCGAAAGCGCATGGCGACTGCCGAGGCCGAGCTTCGCGCCCTGCTCATCCCCCGCGACCCCGACGATGACCGCTCGGTCATCGTGGAGATCCGCGCGGGCACGGGCGGCGAGGAGGCGGCGCTGTTTGCCGCCGACCTCTACCGCATGTATAGCATGTACGCGCAGTCCCAAGGCTTTCGCATCAGTATCACCTCGGTCAACGAAACCGAGCTGGGCGGCTTCCGTGAGATCACCTTCCTCTGCGAGGGCCACGGCGCATTCTCCCGATTCAAATTCGAGTCGGGCATCCACCGCGTTCAGCGCGTGCCCGCGACCGAGTCGCAGGGGCGCATCCAGACCTCGGCGGCCAGCGTGGCCGTTCTGCCCGAGATGGAGGACGTGTGCATTGAGATCAAGGACAGCGACCTCATTTTTGAGGCCTGCAAGTCCAGCGGCGCGGGCGGCCAGCACATCAACAAGACCTCCTCGGCCGTGCGCCTGACACACAAGCCCACGGGCATCGTGGTGGAGTGCCAGCAGGAGCGCTCCCAATTCCAGAACAAGGATCGCGCGCTGGAGATGCTTCGATCCAAGCTCTACCACATCCAAAAGACCGCGCAGGACGAGGCGGTGGCCTCCTCCCGCCGCTCGCAGGTGGGATCAGGTGACCGAAGCGAGAAGATCCGCACCTACAACTACCCCCAGAGCCGTGTGACCGATCATCGGATCGGCTTTTCCCTGTTCGACCTTGCCGCCTTTATGAACGGCGCCATCGCCCCCATGATTGAGGCGCTGACCGCGGCGGATACCGCCGAGAAGATGCGAGCGCAGGACGAGCAGTTCCCCAACTGAAAGTAAGAACCCCACAAACCTGACATCGGAGGCTATTTTGCAAACCGAACTTATCCGCATACAGGACCTGCACGCCTCGATGCCCCACATCGTCCGCGCCGCCGAGGTCATACGAAGCGGCGGACTCGTGGTATTCCCCACCGAAACCGTCTACGGACTCGGAGGGGACGGCACGAACGCCGAGGCGGCAAAAAAGATTTACGCCGCCAAGGGGCGTCCCTCGGACAACCCCCTGATTATCCACGTAGCTACCCCCGAGGATGCGGCTCGCTACACCTGCGCCGAGCCTGCGGCCTACGCGCTCTACCTGCGTCTGGCCAAAGCATTTATGCCCGGCCCGCTGACCGTCATCCTGCCGCGGCAGGACAACATCCCTCTTTCCACGACGGGAGGACTTGACACCGTGGCGGTGCGTTGCCCCTCCCACCCCGTGGCGCACGCGCTCATTGAGGCGGCTGGTGTGCCTATCGCCGCTCCCTCGGCGAATCTCTCGGGCAAGCCTTCCCCCACCTCTGCCAACCACGTCGCCACCGATCTGGACGGTCGGGTGGATATGATACTCGACGGCGGCGAGTGCGATATCGGGCTGGAATCCACCATTGTGAAAATTGACGTTGCCGAGGACGGCGAAGCATATCTGACTCTACTGCGCCCCGGCGGCATTACCTGCGACGCGCTCTCCTGCGTATGCGACCGCGTTGAGGTAGCCCCCGCCGTATCCGAGCAGCTCGGCAAGGACGAGCGCCCCCTTTCCCCCGGCATGAAATACAGACACTACGCCCCCTCCGCGCCTTTGGTACTCCTGCGGGGCGAGGATGCCGACGTGCTCGCTTTTCTGCAAGAGCAGCAGGCCACGTCAGCCTGCGCCATTCTCTGCTACGACGAGGAGGTGGCCGAGCTTCGCCCCGAGGGTCTTCTGCCCGTGGGAGGCCGCGCCGACCTGTCGACGCAGGCACACCGTCTGTTTGCCCGACTCCGTGAGGCCGACGGCATGAATGCCGTCGAGCTCATTTACGCGCACCTGCCCGACAAGAGCGGGCTGGGACTCGCGCTCTACAACCGCATGATCCGTGCGGCGGCGCACACCGTCCTCTCCATTGGAACGGGCGGAATCCCCGAAGAATAAGACAAAAAGGACGGAACAATCATGGCCAAGAAAAAGAAAGCGCCCGCGGTCAAGGAGCTTCCTCCCGCGCCCGTGCGCTACCAACCCATAACCGAAACGCTGGAAACCAACTACATGCCCTATGCCATGTCGGTCATCGTTTCCCGCGCCATCCCCGAGATCGACGGCTTCAAGCCCGCTCACCGCAAGCTCCTTTACACCATGTATAAGATGGGTTTGCTCACAGGCCGCTACGTCAAGAGCGCGAACGTCGTCGGTGAAACCATGAAGCTCAATCCTCACGGCGACGCCGCCATCTACGATACTATGGTGCGTTTGACGCGGGACCACGAGGCCCTGCTCCACCCCTTCGTGGACTCCAAGGGCTCGTTCGGCAAGCACTACTCCACCTCCACGATGGTCGCCGCCGCACCCCGATACACCGAGGTACGGCTGGAATCCTTCTGCCAGGAGATTTTCAAGGGTGTGGAGAAGGACGCCGTGGATATGGTGGACAACTACGACAGTACCATGAAGGAGCCTTCCTTGCTCCCCACTACCTTCCCCAACGTCCTGGTATCCCCCAACAAGGGTATTGCGGTGGGCATGGCCTCCGACATCTGCTCCTTCAATCTGGGCGAGATCTGCGACGGCACCATCGCCATGCTCAAAAAGCCCAGCGTGTCGGTTGATCGCCTCATGGAGCTCATTAAGGCCCCCGATTTTCCCGGTGGCGGCGCGCTGATCTACGATGCGGCGCAGATCCGCAACATCTATGAAACGGGCTCGGGCTCAGTCAAGGTGCGCGCCCGCTACCGCTACGACGCCGATGAGAACTGCATCGACATTCTGGAGATCCCTTACTCCACCAGCATCGAGCAGGTCATGGAAAAGATCGCCGAGCTGGTCAAGACGGGCAAGGTCAAGGAGATCACCGATTTCCGCGACGAAATCGACCTCTCGGGCTTCAAGCTGACGCTGGATCTGCGCCGCGGCACCGATCCCGAAAAGCTCATGACCAAGCTCTTCAAGATGACCCCTCTCGAGGACAACTTCAAGTGCAACTTCAACATCCTCATTGACTCGGTGCCGCGCCAGATGGGCGTGCCCGAGATCCTGCGCGAGTGGATCTCCTTCCGTATGGGCTGCGTGCGCCGCGAGCTGACCTTCGATCTTTGCAAGAAGCGGGACAAGCTCCACCTGCTGGAGGCGCTCGCCAAGGTACTGCTGGATATTGATCTGGCGATCAAGATCATCCGCAAGACCGAGAAGGAGGCCGACGTTATTCCCTCGCTGATGAAGGGCTTTGATATTGACGAGATCCAGGCAAACTACATCGCCGAGATCAAGCTGCGCGCCCTCAACCGTGAGTATATTCTCAACCGCATTGCCGAGATGGAGAACCTGCGCGCCGAGATCGCCGAGCTGGAATCCATCCTCGCCGATGACCTGAAAATCAAGGCACTCATCGCTTCCCAGCTCACCGAGATCAAGAAAAAGTACGGCCAGCCCCGCAAGACCCAGATCATCCACGCGGGTGACGTCAAGGTCTATAACGAGGAAGAGCACATTGAAAACTTCCCCGTCAAGCTGGTCTTTACCGCCGAAGGGTATTTCAAGAAGATCGCGGTCAACCCCCGCGTAACCTTCTCGGTGGAGGATCAGAAGCTCAAGGACGGCGACAAGGTCACCCTTGTGCTGGATGCCGAAAACCGCGACGAGCTGGTGTTCTACACCAATCGCGGTCAGGTTTACCGCGCCTCTGCCGACTCCTTCGACACCCTGAAATCCTCCTCTATGGGTGAGTACATCCCCTCCAAGCTGAAGATGGACGAGGGTGAGTGTCCCGTATACATGGAGGTGCGCAACGATTATCCCGAAGGCGAGAATCTGGTATTCATCTTTGCCAACGGCAAGGGCGTGCGGGTTCCCGTAACCGCCTACGTCACCAAGGGTACGCGCCGCAAGCTGACTGGCGCGTTCTCCACCGCATCCCCCATCGTGGCTATCTTTACGGAGCGGGAGAAGGATCCCTTTGACATTCTGATGATCTCCTCGTCGGACAGGGCCATCCTCATCAAGTCCTCGCTGATTCCCATCAAGACCACGCGCACCTCGGGCGGCGTTCAGCTCTTTGCCCTGCGCAAGGATCAGACGATCAAGGTAGCTCTTGCTCAGTTCGGGGACAGCTACCAGAACGTCAAATCCTACCGCAAGCTCAAGATTCCCGCCACGGGCACGTTGCTCGAGGAGAAAAATATCGACATCCAACAGATCAAAATTGATACCTAAGAAAAAGGAGAATACATCATGCAAGCAAACCGTCAAAAGAAGTGGATCCGTATCATGGCGTGGATCCTGAGCATCCTGATGGTCGCCTCGGGTGCCGCCTCGGTGCTCTACATCATCATCGCGACTCTGCTGGGCTGATCCCTGCGAAAGGCAAGGACGGACGAGTTAACACCTCGTCCGTCCTTGCTATGACCACTACAGCCGCGCTCGCGCACATGTTCCCCTCTCCTTCGCATAGAATAAGCAGGAGGAACACATATACTCAACGCCCGCTTGGAGCGTAAATTCCCTCAAAGCGGGCATGCTATTTGACAAAGGACGTCAAACGATATGACCATTATCATCCCTCCCGAATTTGAAGGCAGGACGCTGCGCTCCTACCTCAAATTCACCCTGGCACTCTCCACGGCAGTAATCGCGCGGCTCAAGAATCACGAGCGCGGCATGGTTGTCAACGGCGAGCGCGTCACGGTTCGATACGTGCTCCGCGCGGGCGACGTGCTGGAAATCGCTGACCGCGACACGGCCGAGAGCGCCACCGAAACCGTGACTCCCGTACACCTTCCGCTGGAGGTTCTGTACGAGGACGAGCACGTGATCGCACTCTGCAAGCCCCCCGATATGCCCACCCACCCCTCGCACGGGCATCTCTGCGACACCCTCGCCAACGCGCTGGCGTACCGTTACGAGCAGCAAGGCGAGCCATTCGTTTTTCGCCCGCTCGGACGGCTGGATCGCAACACCAGCGGCGTGGTGGTCGCCGCAAAAACCCGAGCCGCCTCGGGTACGCTCTCGCAGGCACTACGGCGCGGCGACGTGAGAAAACGGTATCTGGCGATTCTGGATGGACCTCTGCCCGTAGACGGACAGACACATGACATCATCGCCCCCATCTACCGTCCCCAAGCCGAGGGAAGCATTCTGCGCGCCGTCTGCTCTGAGGACACCGAGGGCGCGGATCACGCCCACACCCGCTTTCGCGTGTTAGCGTCCTCGGATACCCACAGTTTGGTACTCGCCGAGCCCGTCACGGGGCGCACCCATCAGTTGCGCGTGCATTTCGCGCACATCGGTCATCCCATTACGGGTGACGAGCTCTACGGACGGGTATCTGACCACATCGGGCGGCACGCCCTGCACGCCCTCTCCCTCTCAGTTCCCCTGCCCTATACGCGGGCAACAGGGACATTCTCCTCCGATCATCCCTTGACTATGGAGGAGCTTGACCCCCAACTTCCCCTCAACGCGCCCACCCCCGACGGCTATCTCCACACGTGGGCCCCTTTGCCTCCCGATATGGCGCTACTGATTGAGATGCTATTTTCCGAGGATTTTGCCTTGCCGTCACGCCCCGTTGTGGGCGATCTGCGCCTTCTGTGAGCACCAAATAAGAAAAAGAAAGGACATGGGACTATGAAGATCACGCGCCCCACGCGACGCTTACCCGAGGAACCGCCGTCCCCGATTTCAACCGATCAATACCTTGCCCTGCCCGAGAATGAGCGGTGTGCCTACCGTCCTGTCCACCCCAAATGGGAGCGGTTGCCGCGCTGGTGCTTCGTACTATACGGAATCGGAACCGTTTGTCTGATTCTCTACTGGATCATGTCTCAAAGCACCTCGTTTTCCGATTGGTTCAACGGATCAGTCAGCGCCCCCTTGCGTATGATGGCGGCGGCACTCACGTCATGGATCCCCTTTTCCCTTGCCGAGTTTGCCATTTTCCTGCTCCCCCTGATCCTGTTCTTCGTGATCCGCCACGCCATGCGGCACTACTGTGACACGTGGCGATCATCGGGCGTATTTTTAGGAATGCTTTTGGCGGTCGCGGCAGGGCTGTTCTCCCTATTCGTTCTGAATTTTGCGGCGGGCTACCGCACCACCACGCTGGACAACAAGCTGGAACTGGAGCGCGCTGAGGTTTCGGCGCAGGAGCTCTACGACACGGCGGAGATCCTCGTGGATGCCATCAACCGAGAAACAGCGAACATTTCTTTCTACGAAAACAATTTTTCCCTCATGCCCTACTCGGTGTCGGAGCTGAACCATAAGCTCAACGACGCCTACCGCAGCTTTGCGGAGGAGAGCGAGCTGGTCCACCACGCCGACAGCCGCTTCAAGCCCGTGCTCATCAGCGAATTGATGTCTTACACCCACATCACGGGCGTATACTCCTTCTTCACGGGGGAGGCCAACATCAACACCCATTTCCCCGACTACTCCATCCCCTATACTGCCGCGCACGAAATGGCGCACCAGCGCGGTATCGCGCGCGAGGACGAGGCGAACTTTGTGGCTTTCCTGGTCTGCATCCAATCGGACGACGCCTACATTCGATACAGCGCCTACCTGAATCTGTACGAATACGTAGTATCGGCCCTGCGTCAAGCCGATGTCGAGCTGTACTACAAGTCGCTTGCGCATCTCAACCGCGAGGTCAGCGCCGAACTGAACGCATACAGCCAATTCTACGACCGCTACCGCGACTCTACGGCGAGTAAGGTGTCGGGCACGGTCAACAACACCTTCCTGCAATCGCAGGGCACGGCGGGCACGCGCAGCTATGGCATGGTCGTGGATCTGGCGGTCGCCTACTACAAGGAAAACGGGTAATTGTACCCTTTGGACGGATTCGGCAATTTGACGTGACGTCGTTGTGGAAAAATGTGATGAATTTGACGGAATTTGAAAACAATTTGTGAATGAAAAATCTCAAAATCCGTCAGATTTATCACTTTTTTGTTGTTTTGTTAAAAAAATGTTAATTCCGTTAAATAATACTTTACAAATAATACGAAGTATGGTAATATATGTTTAAGGAAATTTTCACAAAAATTTTGCGTTTTTTCCTTCTTTTTCTGTCTTTATATTGATTTTACGTCGATTTTTTATACATTCACCCATCCACACACAGCACACCGACCGACCGTCCTTCGTGACGTGTGACGTTGTCGTGATACATATATAATGGAACATTTGATGATTACCGGCGGGCGCCGTCTGAACGGCACCATTGCCATCAGCGGCATGAAAAACGCCGCCCTTCCGATTCTGTTTGCCTGCGCTCTCAACCGCGAAACCTGCGTACTCGAAAACGTTCCCTACGTCAGCGACGTGCTGACCACTCTCTCCATTCTGGAGGAGATGGGCATTTCGGTTGAGTGGCGTTCTTCGACCACGGTTGCCGTCAACGCAGCGGGTTTTCGTCCCTGCACCTCTCCCGACAATCTTGTCAGTAAAATCCGAGCATCCTCTTACCTCATGGGCGTGGAGCTGGGCGTTTGCGGCCGTACCCACATTGCTTACCCCGGCGGTTGCAAGATCGGCGCGGCGCGCCCTCTCAACTACCACACCAGCGGCTTTGAGGCAATGGGTGCTGAAATGGATCCCCCCAACGGCCACGGTTTCTCGGGTTACGCTCCCGACGGGCTTCACGAGGGTAAAATCACGTTCGATGCCCCCTCGGTCGGTGCAACCGTGAATATCATCCTCGCCGCTGTCCTGACACCCGGCGTTACCACCATCATCAACGCAGCTCGCGAGCCCCACATCGTGGCTCTTGGCAACTTCCTCAATATGTGCGGCGCTAAGGTTACGGGCGCAGGTACGTCTGAAATTCACATTGAGGGCGTTTCGGCGCTTCATGGCTGCACCTACCCCATCATCCCCGACATGATCGAAGCGGGCACCTACATGGCGGCTGTGGCCGGCACGGGTGGATGCATCACCCTGACGGGTGTGATTCCCAAGCATTTGGAGTCCGTGACCAGCAAGCTTCGTGATATGGGCGTGGACGTTGAGGAAGATGAGGATTCCATTACGGTATCCTCCGAAGGGCAACTCAAGGCTGTGCAGATCACCACCGCCCCCTATCCCGGTTTTCCGACCGATATGCAGCCTCAGTTCGGCGTACTGCTGGCCGTAGCCAACGGTGCAGGCATCATCCAGGAGAAGGTGTGGGAGCAGCGTTTTGCTTATCTGGATGAGTTAGCACGCATGGGCGCGTCGGTTCCCTACAACAGCTTCACTGCTTTTACCCCCGGCAACCAGAAGCTCTACGCCTCCAGCGTGACCGCAACCGACCTGCGCGGCGGTGCCGCTATGGTCATTGCCGCTTTGATTGCAGAGGGCACGACCGAGATCAAAAACATCCACTACATTGACCGTGGCTACGATAACCTGATCGGAAAGCTTCGCGAGGTGGGCGCGTGCATTGTACGCGAGGAGGTTTTTCTTGAAAGCACTCCCCTCCAGGCAGGAAGCTCGTCGTGAGTGCCGACAGCCAAGAAACACCGAAATTCATTGATACATAAAGAATAATTCGAAAAAGCATCGTCCCGATGAGCCGCGCGCATGGGGATGGTGCTTTTTCTGCCTTTTTCGATATATAATTTTCGATATGGTGCAAAACAAGCATATCAAAAATTATATATCCAAAATCAAACATATCAAATTTTATATATCGCAAAAAGCCAAAAGAAAACGGTCACCCGCGGCAGCCGAAGCCGTCACGGGTGACCGTTTGACCGATTCCCTTTCGGGTTATGTAGCAACGCTACGCCGATAATTACTTGCGAGCGGAGAGAACCTCAGCCTCGTACTTCTCGATCTCGGAGTACCAGTTGTTGCAGGGGCACACGTTGTTGCGCACGCAGAACTCAGCCCAGACGTCGCCAAGAGGCATGGTCTTGTACTCCTCCTGCAGAGCCAGGAGCTTAGAGTAGTTGCCTGCATCCTGCAGAGCCTTCAGGTCTGCGTTGGGAGTCAGCAGAGCGTTGAGGATTGCCTTCTGTACGTTTCTCATACCGATGATCAGTGCGCTGACACGGTTGATGGAAGCGTCGAAGTAGTCGGTAGCGAGGAATACGCGATCCAGAGCGTCGCAACGAACGACCTCCTTCATCATCTCGCGGGTCTCATCATCGAAAGCAACCACATGGTCAGAGTCCCAACGAATGGGGCGGGTGATGTGCAGAGCGATCTTGTCGCTGAAGCAGAGCAGAGCGGGGATCTTATCGGAAACGACCTCGGTGGGGTGGTAGTGACCGTTATCCATCAGGGGAGTGATGCCGCGGGAGATGGCATATGCCAGCGAGAACTCGCCGGAACCAACGGTGTAAGCCTCAACACCGATACCGAACACCTTGGACTCAACGGTTACGTAAACCTTGGACTTATCGTAGCCGCAACCGATGATCTGGTCGATAGAGTCAGCGTATCTCTGACGGGGGCCCATACGGTCTGCAGGAACGTCCTTGCAGCCGTCGCCGGTCCAGATGTTCATAACGCAGGGATAGCCGGTCTCGGTAGCGAAGTACTCAGCGATGCGGATGCAAGCGATGCCGTGGCGGATCCAGTAGTCGCGGATCTCCTTATTGGGGTGAGACAGGGTCATGCCGTCGGAAGCCATGGGGTGAGAGAAGATGGTGGGGTTGAAGTCCAGGCCGCAGTTGTGCTTCTTAGCGAACTCGACCCATCTCTTGAAGTGGCGGGGCTCGAGCTTATCGCGCTCGATGGTCTCACCCTCCTCGGCGATGGCGTAGTTGGCGTGAACATTGATCTTGTGGGTACCGGGGATCAGGGACAGGGCCTTCTCCAGATCGGCAAACACCTCGTCGGGGTTGCGAGCAATGCCGGGGTAGTTACCGGTGGTCTGGATACCGCCGGTCAGGGCGCCCATGCCCTCGAAGCCGTGGACATCGTCTGCCTGCCAGCAGTGCATGGAGATGCGGGTTTCCTGAAGCTTGGCCAGCGCAGCCTCGGTGTCAACACCGATCTTGGCGTACAGCTCTTTCGCGGACAGGTAGCGTTCGTTCTGAGTCATGATGAGAACCTCCTAAAATTTATACGTAATTAAATATGACTTGTTTTGCACGCACATTGCATACGTATCTATTATATATTATTTTTGTGTTTTTGGCAAGAGGTTTTAGGAAAATAATCATAGAAAAAGATATTTTTTCCTTCAATTCCCTGCCCCGCGGCACAAGGAAAACGCTCACAGAACCATCCCGGCCCATGAGCGTTGTCGCATACGGTCAATTTTCCTTTTCTTCCAACCGTTCGGACGTTCAAACGATCGAGCGGTAAAATTGCAGGGTATCAAATCCTCGTTCCAGTTGGTTGAGTAAGTAGGTCTCAGCCACGCGCTCGAACATGATCTCCTCCTCCTTATCCTTAAGGGCAAAGGCAAAGATCTTTTTCTCGGGAGCTGTCAGCGCGTAGCGGACGGCGGCCAGCGCCGACGAGGACATGGGGCAGATGATGCGGCGCTCACCCAGCTCCTCGGTCTTTGCATCCACGATGCGCCCTGCCAGACGGTTGAGCTTGCTTTGGCAATCTGCGCAGAGCATGCACCCATTCATTACGTCCAGATAGGCGTTTTCGGGATAGCCGTTGCCGCAATGGGTACACCCCGTCAGATTGGGCATATAGCCTGATAGCGAGGCGGCACGAAGCTCGAACACGCCCTTGACCAGCGAGTACGGCTTACTCCCCCGCCCCAGCACGTACAGCGAGTTGAGCAGCATCCGCATCAGCTCGGCAATCTCCTCCCCTCCGCCCTCGTCGGTCAGCTCGGCCGCCACGTCGCAAAGGTAGGTAGCTAACGCCATACGGGCGAGATCACCTGACAGCTCGTAGAAAGAGTGCAGCACCGACCCGTTACGCAGGTAGTAGAACTCTCCCTTACCGCGGTACAGCTCGTAGTTGCCGTAGGTGAACAGTTGGGTACACGAGGCGCTTTCGCCGGAGCTACGCTTGCTTCGGCTTCCCTTGACCATGACGGACAGGCGACCGTGTCCCTCTGTCAAAATGTGGACGACGCTATCGTGATCTCCCACGGGATAGGAGCGGATCACGATGCCGTCGGCGGTGATAAGCATACTATCCCTCCGATCATTTCAGTATTAGAAATCGCGTTCGTTAGTCATCCTTATAGCCGAAATTCTGCACGCTGGCCAGACTCTCGCGCCAATTCTCCTTGACGCGCACCCACAGGTCAAGGAACACCTTCGTCCCCAGCAGACCCTCAAGATCCTGACGAGCGTAAGTGCCAATACGGCGGAGCGATTCCCCGCCCTTGCCGAGAATAATGCCCTTATGCGAAGCCTTCTCACAGTAGATCTCGGCGTGGATGGACACCATGCCCGTTTTGGGATCCTCGGTAAACTTTTGAATGACCACGGCGACGCCGTGGGGAATTTCCTTATTCGTGGTGCGAAGCACCTTCTCGCGGATGATTTCGGCAGCCATCTGGCGCTCGGGCTGGTCGGTGGCGATGTCCTCGGGGAAGAACCATTCTGATTCATGCAGGAAGGGCCGACACTCCTTGAGAATGGCGTCGATGCGATCGCCCTTGGAGGCGCACATGGGGATAACCGCGTGGAAATTGTGCAGAGCGGCGTACTTCATAATGGCATCCGCCACCTGCGTGGCATTATACAGATCCGTCTTATTCAGCACGAGGATGCAGGGGATCTCGGTACGCTTGGCGTAGGCGATGACATCCTCCTCAACCTTGGACACATCCTTGCCGAGATCGGTCACAAGAACGATGGCATCGGCGTCCTGCATGGTGGCATTGGCGGTTTTCACCATGAAGTCACCGAGAGAGTTTTGCGGACGAAAGATACCGGGGGTATCAAGAAACACGAACTGCTCCTCGCCTTGCGTAAGGATGCCCGTGATACGGTTGCGGGTAGTCTGGGGCTTGGAGGACACGATGGCGACCTTCTCACCCAGCATGGCGTTAAGCAGCGTGGATTTGCCCACGTTGGGGCGGCCCACGATGGCGATAAATGCTGTTTTCTTCATATAAATTTCAAATTCCTTTTTCGTGTGTCTTGTAATTACTGCGCGGAGGGCTTGATGGCGTAGCCCATCTCGTCCATGATCTGACTCTGGCGGCGGCGCATATCCAGCTCGTCCGCCTCCGAGGTTTCGTGATCGTAGCCCAGAAGATGCAACATGGAATGAACGCAGAGGAACGCGACCTCGCGCTCAAAGCTATGGCCGTACTCCTCGGCCTGCTCAGCGGCCTTTTCCAGCGAGATCACGATGTCACCCAGACTAACGATGGGCTCGTCCGCCACGGGCTCCTCGCTCTCACCGCTGAAATCCATCATGGGGAAGGAAAGCACGTCGGTGGGGCGATCCACCTCGCGGTACTGACGGTTGAGAATGTGAATCTGCTCGTTATCGGTCAGGGTGATGGACACCTCGCAGGGGTTGCCGTACTGCTCGTGCTCGATGGTAGCGTCCACGGCGCGGCGCAGGAGCATTTTAAGCTTGTAGGTAACGGCGTGCTTGTCCTGCTCATTGGTAAAATAGATCATGGGGGCAATATGTGTCATGATGACCTCCTATAAATCCTTGATATGAAAATGGTGTTCGTTTCAATCAGTTTTGCTCCCGTCTCGGACGGAAGGACGGCTTGCTCTGCCCTTCCCGACGGTCGCTTTCTCTTTGCTGGCGCTTTTCAAACTGCTCGCGGTCGTACTTATCGTAGGCAAGAATGATCTTTTGCACGAGGTGATGGCGCACCACGTCCTTCTCGGTGAGGTAGTGGATGGCGATGTCGTCAATTTCCTCAAGGATCTTGACGGCGGATGCCAGACCCGAGCGTTGCCCGTAAGGCAAGTCGGTCTGCGTGAGGTCACCCGTGATGACCACCTTGGAGCCAAAGCCGAGGCGGGTGAGAAACATTTTGACCTGCTCGGGGGTGGCGTTCTGCGCCTCATCGAGAATGATAAAAGCATCATCCAGCGTACGTCCGCGCATATAGGCGAGGGGAGCGACCTCGATCACGCCCTTCTCCACCAGCCGCTGGTGGTTCTCGGCGCCCAGCATCTCGCCCAGCGCGTCATACAGCGGGCGCAGGTAGGGATCGATCTTGCTGAGCAGGTCGCCCGGCAAGAAGCCCAGCCGCTCGCCGGCCTCAATCGCGGGGCGAGTCAGAATGATGCGGGACACCTGCTTGTCGCGCAGAGCCTTGACCGCCATAGCGACGGCGAGGAAGGTTTTACCCGTACCCGCAGGGCCGACGCCGATGACCACGGTGTTCTTGCGGATGGCGTCAATGTATTTGGTCTGTCCGACGGTTTTGGCGCGGACAGGCTTGCCCTTGGAGGTAACGAAAATGCAATCCGAGCCAATGTCCGCCAGCTCGTCGCCGTGTCCATCGGCGATCATATCCACGACGTAGCGCACACTCTGGTCGGTCAGGCGGTCGTTATACCGCGCCATGTCCCGCAGGTATTCCACCACCCGCGCCGCCATGTTGACGTTCTCAATATTCTCGCCCGAAACCACGATGGCGTCGGTGCCATCCTCGCCCGAGCGATTACGCAGAGTCACCGCGAGGCGATCCTCTACGATGCGCGCGTTGGCGTCATAGCTGCCGAATATGGCGGCGGTAATATCGGGGGTATCCACTTTGATGATTCTTTGGTTCATATACGGCACTCCTAATCGGGGGTTTGTACGAAATCAATGGGGCGGGTAGCGGCAATGTCCTCGATACACACAACGGTGCAATCCAAGCGAAACTCGGTTTCACCCAGGTGGGTGGTAACCGTCTTTTGCAAAAGCTCAACGCCGCCGGGGATAGACGCAATCCCTCGCGCGAGCTGGAAGTAGGCCAGCTCCTCCGCCTCGGCAGGGGTGCGCGTCATCTCGGTTACGGTATACGGCAAATGCCACACGGTGCGTACCGAGAGGGGGAATCCCACCTCCGAGAAAATGCCCATTGATCTTTCACTCTCTATTGTATCACAAAGTACCCCTCCATTTCCAGTACTTTTTGAAAATTTTATTGTTTTTGAGAAAAATTTCACGGAAATTTCCCTCGAAGCGCTCCCCTCCTCCGTCTGATACACCTTTTGCTCATAGGAAAGCGGAACGGTGATGTGAAATTCCCGCACGGTGCGGGCGTACACCCGCGCCTCGGCGCGCGTCCAGCGGTAGCCGTAGACGTTACTGTCGTACAAGCCGCTCACCAAAAGATCCCCCTCATCCACGGTATCGCCCTTGCCGACCACCACCAGCCCCCGCGAAAGCTCGACCCGCTCGATCCGCCCGGGGCGAGTAGCAACCACGTTGGCCGCCTCGGTATCGTCCTTGTCCTCGGGCGCGTGCGCCGCCTCCCGCACCTGCACGTAGGCAACCGTCCCCCGCCGATTGATGGAGATCCACGCAAGGCGGTCGTCCAGCATGAGCACACGGTTTTCGGTCACGTCGGCGCGAAATCCCCGAAACGGTGTCCCCACACTGAAGCCACACGCGGCCAGTGACCGTTCAATATCCCTTGCGGAAACCGTTTCGTTGCCCATGATACGCACGTCCCACACGATCTGCGAGGAGGCAATCAGCAGGCAAAGTCCCAAAAGTAGCCCCACAACCAGCCCCGCGCGGCGGCCCAGCGCACGGCAAAGGACGGGGAGCCCCCCCTCGCCCGTCACCCGGATCGGAATACCCGCACGGGCGCAATCCGCCGTCACGCGGCGTGCTTCGCGCCAGGAAAAGCACAGGCTCACACCCCCGTCAGGGAGATTTTTGAAATCGGTATACACATATCCGCAGATACGGCAAAGCTCCAGCAGAGGAGCGACGTGGCAGGCCTCGACCGCCAATTGGCGATAGCCCGTTACGTAATAGGAAAGTGTCATGGCAAGTCCCCTTCCCCGTCCTCAAAGCAGATACCGTCAATGCGCCCTTCAATACTGACCGCCCCCGCGAGATAGGAGGTACAAATCATCCGTGCGCCCCTGACTGAAAGAGCGCAATCCCGCAAAGCAAGACGAATCTCGGCGGGAGTAAAATCCAGGATTCGGCAACAGCCGTGGACGGTCAAGGTGTGTCTGCCGCGCAGATCCAGCCGAAGCCCGCCGTCAAACAGATCGGCAGGCACGTCCAGATGCACCGCCAACCATTCGGGCAAGGGGCAACGTCCCATCTCACCGCCCGAGCCATCCAATGGCTGTTTTGCCCTGCGTTTTTCACTCATGTTTAACCGCCTCCCACCATATAGTTACATCAAATCCCTTGTGCGCCCACACGGGAACATCATTCAATTCAGCGTATGCATCGGGAGGCATTCACATGACACACCGCCGCATCCACCGTTCCACTTCCCATCCGCGCCGCGTCCGCCCTTCGGCGGGGCAGGTATTCTTCTGCCTGATGAGCACCTTTTGCTTCGTACTGCTCCTGCGGAACTCGGACGCCGCCATTGAATACCTCGGACGGGGACTGACGCTCTGCGCACGGGCGGTGATCCCCTCCCTATTTCCTTTCATGGTTATCTCCGAGCTGTTGGTCTCCAGCGGTGCGGGAGAGGCGTTCGGACGGCTGTTCGCCCGTATGATGCGGTGGTTGTTCGGGCTCTCGGGCGCGGGAGTGTCTGCCGTCATTCTCGGCTCCATGTGTGGATTTCCCATCGGGGCCAAAACGGCTGTGTCCCTGCTCGACCGAAACATGATCTCCAGGGCCGAGTGCGAGCATCTTCTGACCTTCACCAGCAACCCCAGCTCGGCGTTCCTCATCACGGCGGTGGGGGTATCTCTGTTCGGTAACCGACGGATCGGGGTAATACTTTATGCCATCGTGCTGGGTACGTCCTTTCTCGTGGGCTTTCTGGCGCGCTTCTTCATACGGGGCAAAGGTAAACCCGACCCGCACCCGCACTATCCCATGGGACTTCACCCCGGTGGCGTGGAAATGTTTACCTCGGCGGTTTCCTCGGCCGCAAGCAATATGCTGATCGTTTGCGCCTACGTGGTCTTTTTTTCAGCCATCATGGGGGCGCTCGGATGTTTGTTCGGCAACGCGGGTGGGATGCCGTATACCCTGCTTGGCGGATTTTTAGAGTTGTCAAGCGGTATCAGCGAGGCCTCCCTGCTCCCCAACTCGCGGCTGGGCATGATCCTCGCGGCGGCATTTGCAGGCTGGTCAGGGTTATCGGTACACTGCCAGGTCATGACGCTGTGCGCGGGGCGGGGGTTATCTCTCAAGCCGTACGTCATCGCCAAATTTTTTCAGGGCATACTGTGTGCCGTATGTATGGCAGCAGTCATAGCCTTCTGCGATCCCGCGTGGCTCACTCCCGCGTCCGATACCGTAATTGAAACCATCATGATGATGGGGTGGTCGCTCCGTGATATCACCGTGCCCGCCCTCGTGACCGATTCCCTCTTCATCGGCGGCTGGCTGATCTCCCGCATGAGGGGGTGGAGGTAATTGATAAATTTGGATTTGTCGAGCAGGGGTTTCACCCCTGCACCCCACCAGAACCCTTTTTGAAAACCTCCTCACTTCGTTCGGTGCGAATTTGCCTTCAGCAAATATCGCGAAGGGTTCTGGACTCCCCAAAACCTTAAAAAACA
>JAEIGA010006298.1_pt1 | contig 18073 bp, 11 predicted proteins | sample 9270691 | NCBI WGS metagenome assembly JAEIGA01 (sample SAMN17057246, study PRJNA624740) | gut metagenome | biome: biome; isolation source: fecal sample | host: Bos grunniens | place: China: Xizang | collected 2019
ACCGAGCGTATCATCCTCCCCGATGCTACAATGTTGCTCGACTACATGCTCAACCGCTTCCGCGGCATCCTCGAGAACCTCGTAGTGTTCAAGGATGTTATGATGGAGAACATCTACCGCACACGCAAGGTTATCTTCGCGCAGCGCGTTATGAACGCCCTCATCGAGAAGGGCTTCTCACGCGAGCAGGCTTACGACACTGTTCAGCCTGTTGCTATGCGTGCTATGAGCGAGCGTGCCGACTACCAGGAACTCTTGGCTGAGACTCCCGCAGTCATGGATGTCCTCACCCGCGAGGAGCTCGACGCATGCTTCACATTGGAGTACTACCTCAAGAATGTAGACTTCATCTTCGACCGCGTAGGCATCGAGTAGTTTTTCGTGATAGTGGCTGTTATGCGCCACTTCAAAACCAAATAGCGAGTGGAGAATTCCACTCGCTATTTTTCTTTTATTATCGTCAATATTCAAAAAGCAATATTTGTTTGGACTGTTTTCATTGTAGATACTTGTTAAATTGATTTTTTTGTTATATCTTTACATGAAGTTTATGCATACCATTATGGTGTGCGTTCTGCGATAGAAATTACAATAAATAAGCGATTATATATAGTATGGAGAACCTAACACTGATTGCTAACTCGGGTATTTCGTTGCACACTTTTAGACTTAAGCTAAATACCCAGGATAAATTTAAGATGTGGTTCCGAGAGTGGTATGATACCAGCAATGGTCAATGGCGCTTGGAACTTGCCCATGAGGTTACTACAGAGAATAATGTGCTTTTCTACGATAAGCATGAGCTCTTTGATGGTGGCTTCCTTAATGATTCAACAATAGAGTTCGATCCTGTTGAGTTGCGTAATGAGGGCATACATCCCCTAAAGATTGATGATGAGATGTGTAGTGGCGTAAGGGGCGATCTCTATAAGCTAACCTTCGCCGATAGGCATAACGCATTCAAATGCTTTGAGAATAAGTGGTTGCCCGTGCCATACTTTTTTAAGCGCACGGAAAAGCGCTTTAAGTTTAGCCCAATGAACTGGTCGCGCGTGAAGTTTGTGCCGCGTCAGACGGAAAGTGTATATTTGGAGTATGATGTAATCCTCGCCTTCGATACACGTGCAGGATATGAGTCAGATAGTTATAATGAGTATCCTGTATTCCCCGATAAGTATTGCTCGGAGATGAACTTCTCGCTCTGCGACAATGAGTTCTTCCTTATGGACTACTGCTCATCGAAGGAGAATTGGAGCTATATCAATGAGTATATCTTTAAGCTCGTTCACCCCTCACTCAGCAACGTGTCGCAGATTAAGGGTGCTAATGTCCACAAGATGTCATACATCGCATCCTACATATTTTTCATTAACTTCTTGGCTCAGAATAAGCTAATGCCCAATGTCAAGTTGTTTAAGGATAAGGATGTAGAGAGTCGCAATGTCGATATGGTTATTGATATTGGCAACTCGCGCACAACATCTCTTCTTATTGAGGATAATAGTAATTTCAATCAGGTTAAGCCTCTCAGTCTTATAGACTTTACAGATATCTTGAATGATCGAGATGAGGAGAGTGTAATACGTGCATATGCCGAGCCTTTCGATATGCGTTTAGCATTCCGTAGGGTGGACTTCGGCTCGTTCGGCATCAACGATAGTAAACAGTTTGTATACCCCAGCTTCATTCGTCTGGGTCAGGAGGCGAGTGCCCTCATTCATCATGCATGTAGCTCATCGTGGGATGAGGAGACACTCTCGACATACTCTAGCCCTAAGCGATACTTGTGGGATGGTAAGCCCAGTAAGAAGGAGTGGGAGTTCCTTGTTCTTCCTGGCGAGGACAACGACCATATCCTAAATATTCCAGGTATTAGTTCACTTCTAATGAGTGATGGTAGAATTGATGTTACGGGATGTAATGGTGGTCGCACATCGCACTACTCACGCCGTAGCCTTATGACATTTGCCTTCCTTGAGATGCTTACCCAGGCTAATACACAAATAAATAGTGAATCATATCGTATAGATGTGGGATGGAAAACACAGCCTCGCAAACTCAAGCGTGTCATTGTAACATGTCCAACGGCTATGTCAAAAATTGAGCGTGAAGCACTTGTAAAGTGTGCAAAGGATGCTGTTACGCTCTACACAACATTCATCTATGGCAATGATGCTCCCACCATTGAGATCATCCCCGCAGTGCGCTCTATGAAGGATAGTGATGGTTCGTGGTATTACGATGAGGCTACATGTGCACAGCTTGTATACATCTATGGCGAGGTAGGTCACAAGTATAAGGGTGTATGCAGTGAGTTCTTCAATCTATATGGCAAGAAGATAGATGGTGCTGCACAACCTACACTCACTGTGGGTTCATTGGATATTGGTGCGGGCACCTCAGACCTTATGATTAGTGAGTACTCATATGTCAAAGGTGACATAACCATAATTACCCCCGATCCTAAGTTCTACGATAGCTTCTACTTTGCTGGCGATGATATGATGAAAGCGCTAGTGAAGAATGTAATGCTTCTTGATGAGAAACATAGTGCATTTAGAAAGGCTCTTCGCCATCTTGATGCTGTAGAGTACCGCCAGAAGATTAAGAACTTCTTTGGTCCCGACTACAATGGTCAGACAATCGCTGATCGTATAGCACGTCGCGACTTCAATATCCAATACTCAGTGCCTTTGATGACACACTTCTTGGAGTTGGCGTCGAATAATAGTGCAAGTTGTGTGGTGAGATATGAGGATGTGTTTAAGAAGAATCAACCAAATCAGCGAGTTGTTGAGGACTTCAAGAAGCGTGTGGGTGTAGACATCACAACACTTAGCTGGGAATATAACCAGGAGTTCGTTGACGATATCATTTCTAAGGAGTTTGAGCCATTGTTGAAGAAGATTGCAACGATATTCTTTGCTTATTCATGCGATGTCATACTCCTTTCTGGTCGTCCATCGTCGTTGCCCGCAATACGTAACATTTTCCTTAAGTACTATCCAGTATCACCCAACAGGCTTATTACCCTTAACAACTACTACGTGGGTGATTGGTATCCCTTCTGCCAAAATACTGGCTACATCACTAATCCCAAGACTATCGTAGCAATGGGAGGTGTAATTGGTCACTATGCTTCGGAGTACTCAAATCTTGATAAATTCTCTATCAATTTGGAGAAACTCAAGAACAATCTTAAGTCTACGGTTAACTATATTGAGGCTTCGCGCGATGGTCAACCTATCGAGTACCTTATCACTCCCGAGAAGATGCAGGGTGACCTCACTGTTACACGTATGCCCGATATGTTGTGTGTACGACAGTTAGGATTGGCTACATATCCTTCGCGTGCTCTCTATTCTATCGACTTTAACTACATGAAGTTAGTGAATAAGATACGTAACCATGCACTTGATGCGGGTGAGAACCCCACAGATGCAGCGGTTCAGTCTATGGCAAATGCGGAGATTGAGGATATGAAAAAGCGCATGCCATTTAAGATTACGATCGACCGCGACCCTGAGGACAAGGAGAGACTCTCTATCGCATCTATTGTAGATAGAAGTGGTGCAGAGTTGTCGGATAGTAGCATCGAGATCAATATCCAGAGCCTTGGTGTTGACGATCAGTATTGGTTAGACTCTGGTGCTCTCGATTTTTAATGGTAGAACAATTAGAATTTGGTATATATGACTAAAGATATAATTACTAACCTTGAAGTTATCAAGCAGTCTGTCGCGTGGGCTGATAGATATGGTAAAGACGCCTTCCCACGTGAGGTGTTCAAAAACTATCGCAGAAAACTTAAGCGTATTGGCGATGCTATCTCGGAGAATTGCTCTGCTGCCGCCTATGGTGAGAGTCAGGTGGGTAAGTCCTATCTCATGAGTAGTCTCCTCTCAACGCCCGATGCACCCTTTGTCATCGAGAACAATGGCGTGAGATATAGCTTTATTGATAAGATTAACCCCAGTGGTGGTAATAATACAAAGCAAGAATCAACGGGCGTTATTACACGCTTTACGATTCGCCAGTTGAATTCCAAGATGTCTAACTATGTGCGAGTTACAAACCTCTCTGTAGTAGATATCATCTTGCTCTTGGCTGACTCATATTATAATGATGTCAAGATCCATACTGATAGCGTGTTGCTCAATACCGACATTGACAATGCACTTACGCAGATGAGTGACATGTGGAGCTCTAAATCTACTCTCTCTGACACCATCACCGAGGATGATGTGCGCGATATATGCGACTACTTGAATGATATCATTGGTAACAATGCTGCAAACATTTGCAAGTCGAACTTCTGTAAGGTTGTAGCTCCTGTCATCAGTCATGTCGCGAGTGAGAATTGGGTAAACATCTTTGGTTTGATTTGGAATAATAATCCCGAGCTCAATCGCCTCTTTAGTACGCTCATAAATGAGTATCGCAAGTTGAACTTTATGACAGAGGTATACGTGCCATTCGATGCTGTGCTTCGCGATAAGGGTACGTTGCTGAAAATTGACTGGCTTGACTCTGTGTGTGGCATTCATAAGGAGACAACTGATGATGTGTTGTATACAGATGTTTACGATGCTAACGAGAATATGATTGCTAAGGACTTCAGTAAGGCATATCTTTCAGCACTTATCGGTGAGTTAACCTTTGTTCTTCCTGAGGAGATTGCTGCAGAGCGTAAATTCTTGAAAAAGATTGACTTGCTCGACTTCCCAGGGGCACGTTCACGCGAGAAGATTAACGAGCAACAGCTCGGTGAGGTGCTCCCTACAATTCTCCGTCGCGGTAAGGTCGCCTATCTGTTTAATAAGTATTCACGTTCGCTTAAGATTAGCTCTGTGTTATTCTGTCACCACAACGATCAGAAGACAGAGCCTACTATTGGAGCCTCTATTCATAACTGGATTGAGGACAATATTGGTGAGACACCAGAGGTTCGAGCAGGTATTCTTTCTCGTACAAATGGTATCGCGCCACTATTCTTGATATGCACCAAGTTTAATATAGACTTGGAGAAAACTAAAAACGACACACCCGATGCGTTGTCTAAGCTGGATGATCACTGGGCGCGTTTTAACACTACTATTCCTAAAATTATCGAGCCAGAAAAGTGGTTGGATGAGTGGGTTAGTGTAGGAGGTATGTTTACATCTCCATACTTCCAGAATGTTTATCTTCTTCGCGACTTCTATTGGTCTGCCAAGAATCAGGTTTTCGATGGCTACAGTGAGCAACGAGGAACTGTGGAGAGTGCAGTGCATACATTTGAGGAGTATCCCAACTTCTTCGAAGATTTGCGTGCAAGTTTCGTTGCCAACACATTCGTGCGTAAGCACTTCGCTAAGCCACAGCAGGCGTGGGATGATGTTGCTACGGTAAATAATGATGGCTCCAAGGCTATTATCCGCAATCTTGATGCCATTGCCGAGGTGCTCGATGACGCTCGCAGAGAACGCTATATGCAGCAACTTATAGAGATACGCGATGAGATACTCAATCGTCTAAATGTGTACTATGAGTCTGATAATAAGGCTGAAAACAATGTGAAGATCCGTAAGATTACGGGTGATATTAAGCTTAAGACCGAGTTTGCTTTTGGTGAGAAGCCAGAGCGCTTTGGTCGCATCATTGACAACCTCATGGTGTCGTCAGCCGACTTGCGCTCTATTGCATACGATATTATAGTGCGCCATATTGAGGAACCTCAGAGTGTGTCGTCTATAAAGATGATTCGTGCCTTCTGTAATATCGACATCAACGACGATAGATCGGTTAATATTAAGAAGTTGTGTAATCGTTATAACAAGGACGAGGTGGAGCTTAAGTCTCAGTTTGCTGAGATGGGTGTTACTCTCGAGGATATCATCTCTGATGAGAGTGAATTGCTTGCCACTATCCCCGATGTCATTGCAAAACATATTGTTGAATATTGGAACAATCATATCAACAATCAGGTAAAGCTTATGGGGGATGTGTTACCTCATTCAGATGAGATAGCATTTATGATTATCACGCTTTTGAACAAACTCGGCGTAAAGCGTGCTATCGCTGATAAGATTAATACTTACTATACACTCTTCGATAATAATGGCCTACCCAACGCCATTGCCGACTATGCATCATTGACGCTTAACAACTTCGTTAGCACGGTAGGTCGCAACTATATGTCGGATAGTGATTTGGAGCATATTGCTCAGAAAGCAAAGACGTGTCAACTTGAAATTGACCTCTCGCCTGCAGCATCGAGCTCGAGCATCAAACCTCAGCCATTGATGGAGGTGCTTACTGCACTTGATCAGTCACGAGACCAAATAAATAGTTCGCGTATTGACCTTGCGACGTTGAAGAAGTTGCCGTTCTGGGATAGCTACCAGCGTTGGGAGAACTTCATCACTATCGGCTTGTTGTATGCAAGCGACATCTCGCATGTCGACCCTGTGGCAAATGCCGCTATAAAGGAGATTATTGATACAAGTAGTAATCTATATAGAAATTAAGTGTATGGCTGAACATGCTCTATATGGTAAAAGAAAACTCTGCTATACAGAGGTTACCGACTTTACTGATTTCCAGGGAATTGGTAGAGACCCACTATATAAGCGATTTAATAGTGTCTACTCGGTTATAGAGAAACATATTGATCCCAAATATCGTGATTTCCTCGCTCATCCCATCTACTCGGATGAGGACCAGATATTGTGGTATGTGCGTGAGTGGCGTGGCACACCATGCCAATATAAGGAACTCTCTGATGCTGAGCGTGCAAAGTACTCGCAGATAAAGGATGAGACGATTGCTGCCTATGAGAAGGTGCGCAAGGAGCTTAGTGGTGAGGATAAGCAGATTCTCACTGGTGCCTTGAGATATATAGATGAGGACTTCATGTTCTGTTACGACGATAAGGTGGTGATTGTAGCATGGGGTATGATACCTGATACCCAAAAACATGTTGTTAAGGGTGCTATTATGCACGATCTTAAGATTCAGAGCAGTCATAAGATTAATTTCATCGTAGGCAAGGGTGGTTCGCTTCGGGATAAGCTAGCTGGCATCGTGAGTCGCCCAGATGGCTCTACGCTCTCGTATATAGACCTTCCTGAGGTTACGCCCAATAGGGGATACGCATTTAACCATTGGGAACCCAATCCCATTGGTATGAGGGTTACAGGTCCACTTAGCTTCGTTGCAGTATACGACGAGGTGCCAGTAGAGGATGAGGTTGTAGTGGAGAAAGTTAACGTTGCATTTATCAGTGGCGAGGGTGGTGTTCTTGAGGGCGAGACATCAATCACCGTAGATAAGGGCTCATGCATTGACCCACTTCTTATTCCTCAGGTTATGTCCAATCCTGGTTTCTCGTTCAAGGGTTGGGATATCGACCCATACGGTAATATTAGTGAGGATGTTACGATATGTGCACAATTCACACGTGACGATGTTGTATGTCGATTTATCGCAGGTGATGGAGGTATTATTGAGGGTGACTCTATCGTTAAGCTCCCTTATGGTACAACATTGACAAGTGAGCACATTCCTCAGGTAAAGCCCAAGAAAGCATATGAATTTACAGGTTGGGATAGATCGCCCGTTGGTGTCGAGCTTACTAATGAGGAGTGTTTCAGAGCACAATATAAGAAGATTCCATGGTATAAGCGTTTTTGGCATTGGATTACGCGTAATGGATGCCTATGGTGGTTGTTGTGGCTATTCCTTGCGCTATTGCTAACATTATTGTTATTCTTTATCTTTAGTGGAAGTACTAGCGGTTGTGTTGGACCCCATGTAACTGCTCCTGTTGTTAAAGAGTTGCCCGAAATAAAAGATCCAGATGGCACGATACGCGACGATAATGGTTCAGTGAAGGGTATCGTTGATGCTGATGGTAGGTTGCCTAAAGATAACGTCGTTGCTCCTATTGTAGGAGATGATGGCGCCGAGCCTCCAGTAATTACCAACCCTGGTGTTCCCGACATCATTGCTAACAGATTGAATATCTATTTCGATAAGGCAGATGTAGACCTCGATAAGTTTGTCCAGGATCTATCTCGACTCTATACTAAGGATCAGTGCGAGGTAATCGGTGTGGATAAGAATGTCCCCATGATCTTGTTGCGAATAGACGAGAGTATGCGAGACTATATTCGCGAAAGTCTACCTTCGCAGTTGCCTGGTTATGAGTTCTTTGTTGTCGATGAGTCTATATTTGCTCTCGAAGGCAGTTCTGGTAGTGATATGCCTAATGTTGGTTGGCACCTCGATGCTATTGATGTTAAGGAGGGTTGGGAGATCACCAAGGGTGACCCCAAAATTGTCGTAGCCGTTGTTGACGATGGTATTGATGCAAAACATGATCTATTCAAAGGACGTATCGTTAGCCCATATAATGTATTTACGCGTGATAATAGACTGAGTAAGGGCGATGGTCATGGTACGCATGTTGCAGGTCTGGCCGTAGGCTCAGATGTGAAGTTTAATGAGGGTGTGTCAGGTGTCGCTCCCAAGTGTAAACTTATGCCTGTTCAGGTTTTTGACAACCAATACTGTACTTTCTCTTCTTTAACAAGTGGCATTATGTACGCTATACATAAGGGTGCACATGTCATTAATGTCTCTGTCGGACCAAATTTCATGGGATTGGATATATTGCCAGAGGAGGAACAAGAGACAATCGCAAACACAATGTTTAAGAATGAGGAGCGAGTGTGGCGTCGTATCATCTCCGTTGCGAACCAGCATAATGCAATCATTGTCTTTGCAGTAGGCAACAATCATATCTTAGCATCTATCCCACCTGAGAACCGTACTGATAATACAATTAATGTAGCGGCGGTTGATATGAGAATTAAGGAGACTGATTTTACAAATCATGGTGATGGTGCCAATATTTCTGCTCCAGGTAAGGATATTCTAAGTTCAGTACCTACGAATGACTATGCAATGTTTAATGGAACAAGTATGGCCGCGCCTATTGTCGCGGGTACTGTGGCATTGATGAAGAGTTGTAACCCCGATATTACAGTTTCAGAGGCTTTGTACTACTTGCAGCATACAGGTGAGTTTGTATCGAATCGTATACCTCCTATGGTTCAAGTTGACGATGCTCTTATCGCTTTAACCACAGGTGTATTCCCTGATAGAAGAGATGGCGGTGATACATCTGGTAGTACACCCGGTGGTATTACCCCAGGCAACGGTGGCACTAACCCAGGTAATGGCGATGGAAATAGTGGAGTTGCTCCAGGCAACGGTGGCACTAACCCAGGCAATGGCGGTGGAAATAGTGGGGTTGCTCCAGGCAATGGTGGCATTAACCCTGGCAACGGTGATGGAAATAGTGGTGTCGTGCCTGGCAGTGGCGGCGGTTCACATAATCCTGGTACTGACTATGATCGCATCCGAAGACTCATCGAAGAGTATAAACGTAAAATTGAGGAATTAGAGAGAATGTTACCCGAAAATCAATAAATAAGAAACTATATGGCAATTAATGAAACATTAAAATTCTCGTGGGGACATATCATTGCCTTTGTGGCACTGATCTTCATTAGTTATGTCTCGTTTATGGGCGTGACATACCTTAGTGATGGAAATTTCATTTTGGCAGGAATAGGTGTAGTGGTAGTCGACCTATTGCTCATACTATTCTTCATCGTGCCGCAGATATTGAAGAGCACAGATGTGAAGTTTGCTAAAAGAATCGTTTTTGAGCGTATTCTTCTATGTTTAGCTCCTATATTCTTTATTGTGGCAATGGTCCCTTATGCTCACTTCTGGACTGTATTTAAGAATAGAGCGAATATTGAGAAGACATTCTCCGAGTCTATTGAGACCTCTAAAGGTATGTTTGCCTCATACGAAGAGTATGCTGAGAATCGTATCGTGGCATATAAAGACTCGCTCGCACTTGGTGAGCTTTCAGCAATGCGCCAGGCAAACCAGGTTGAGGCGTTACGTGTTCAGCTAAAGTCTGAAAACTACGATAACCTCAAGACTACAGCTGTAGAGTGGATTGACAATACTTCTGGTACGACTGTATGGAACGTGTTTAAGATTGGTAACATCAAGCAGATTGAGGATGCTATAGATGGATGGAATGGAAAATTGTCATCGTTTTCGTCAAAGAAGATGGCTGATGAGCACGAGAATGTTGTGCCATTCACCACAACTGATCCAAGTGTTAAGACGGCTAAATCCAATCTAAGTAAGCTTCGTTCGATGTATACAACGATTGGCCAACCAACGCTTCTTGCAATAGGTGTAGCACTTTTGCTTTTTGCGTTGCTCATGTTCCCATATATTATTCAGCGCCGTAATACTAAGAGCACATATCGTCTCTTCGGCAATGAGATTAAGGCAACGGCCAAGGCGCGAGAGAAGAGAGGAAAAAAGAATGTAAAGGTTGCGAAAAATGGTGATGATATTGTCTTTGTTGAGGATAAATCATCATCTAATAATGGAAAATATGACTCATTCACCATGTAATTAAATACATACAGAGCAATATGAGTAACTTAGAGAATATATTTGATAATATTGATCAATATGCTCAGAATATTGATGATCTGGTAGCTGCCCTCAAGCAGGCCGGTGTTAGCAATTTCGATGAGTTTAAGAGTGCAGCTCGAGAGATTGGTGTTCCTGTGAAAAAGTCTATCCAGGATCAGGTTGCTGCAAAGTTTGCAAATAGCGATGCAGATGCTTGGGAGGAGGCTAAACGCATAGATACTGAGGATGCATACTGGAGATATCTTGACTCTAATCCCGAGGGTGAGTACCGTGAGGAGGCTCGCACTCGAATTGAGGAGTTGGAGCAAAATACTAAGGTTACTGCGAGTGATGACTTGTGGGAGAGCATCAATAAGGGTGATGTCAATGAGGTACAGAACTTTGTAAATAATTACCCCAATAGCACACATCATGCTGATGCACTCAAAATTCTTCTTGAGCTTCGCAGGAATCAGTACCTTGGCGTTGATATCAAGGCGCTGGAAAAGCAGATAAAAGCTATTAGAACAGATGCGCAGATTAACAATCCCGAGAAGGCCATCTACGACCGCATCGTAAGCTTTATTAATACAGGAAAGATCACTGTTGATGATTTGCTTGAAGCAATTGCAAAGGATAATAACTTTATCAGCGGTCATGTCGCATATCTTTTGTGGCAGAATGGTGTCATAACAGACTTCTCTAAGACTGGTATTGATAGCGACTTCATTGCTCATATGATGGAAAATATTCCTCCCCAAAAGTTCATGGCTCCAGAGCCCATGACACATGTCTCAATGAATCCATGCACAGAGATTTACTTCTGGGGTATTCCATCGTCGGGTAAGAGTTGTGCTTTAGGCGCAATTCTAAGAGCAGCAAATAGTGGAAAGATAGCAAGAAGTATGCAGCGTAACCCCAATTGTCAAGGTTATGGTTATATGAACCGTTTGGCGAACCTCTTTGAGCCTAATGGCTCTGTAGGTATATTACCTGAGGGTACTGCAATCTCATCAACTTATGAAATGGGCTTTATTCTTGAAGATGAGGATGGCAAGGAACATCCAATAACTTGCATTGACTTGGCTGGAGAACTTGTGCGATGTATGTATAAGAAGGATGCTGGTGAACCATTGACCGATGAGCAGGTCGCTGTCCTTCAGACTCTTACCAATGTGCTTATTGACAAACGAACAGACAATCGTAAGATGCATTTCTTTGTTATAGAGTATGGTGCAGAGGATAGACTATACGAAGGCCTTCGACAGAGTGTATATCTTGAAGCTGCTGTGGCATATATCCAGCGTACTGGTATTTTTAAGAAAGATACGGATGGAATATATCTACTTATCTCTAAAGTTGATAAGGCTCATGTTGAGGGGAATGAACTACGGGAGAAACTTCGTGAATATATCTCGAAGTACTATCAGGGTTTCTATAATGGTCTAACGAAGATTTGTAAGGATAATGAGATTAATGGAGGCAAAGTGGAGATTCAGCCATTTACGTTGGGATCTGTTTGCTTCCAGAACTACTGTAAGTTCCAGGATGATACTGCAGCTACTGTAGTTCGTACAATCATAAAGCGCTCATACGGCTATAAGCCAGGTAAGATGAATAAATTGCTTGATAAATTTAGTAAGTAAAAGACTATGAATAATAATATCTTAGGATTAAGTATCGATCGTGCTTCGCAAGGTCTAACAAACCTAATAACCATAAATGGTGATAAATCGTGGACAACGCATGTTCGTGATATACGTAAAGAACTTGAAAATGTTGAAAATCTTGATGGTTCATCAGCCGCATTGATGCTCACCTGCATTGATACAGGTCATCTGTTGACTCTTGGATCATGGATTGAAGGTCGTGGTGGCGATTACATTAGCGCATGGATTTATATCCCAGCATCTATTAATATTATGGGTAAGGACCTCGTTAATGTAATCGAGATTGTTAAACAGGAGATTCTTGCTGATAGACGTAATGATGATATACTCCGTGAGGTATTTGCTAAGACTTACGCTTTGGCTGAGGCAAAAAAGATCACTGTGCAGAGCAGTGGGGAAAAATATGCATATAGATGCTATGGCTCTCGTGCAAAATACACATTGGCAGAGCTCCTATCAGAGATGTTCCAGCCATATTACAAGAATTACAAGAGGGTTGTTCTAATTGACAATGCTACTAGCCATAAGTGTGTAGCTGGAGATGACCTTTCGGCCCAGAAGGTGTTGCCAATGATTGTTGTCTCAGCGCCAGGTGTTGTAGATGAGTTTGAACCCTACATTGACTCACAGATCTTTGATAAGCCTGTCTGTGCTATTGAGGACGATGATTTGGAGGTTCGCTGGAAGAGATCTGGTTATCTACCAATCAAGAAACCATTCAAAGTGGTAAAGGGAGTTAAGTGCCCTGTTCCTACTCGTAATGAGTATAAGGTTATTGTTAAATACGATTCGATTCATGTCCTTGATAAATCTACAAACAATAAACTCACAGATTATAAGTTGACTATTAATCAGAGCCTAATTGAAGCGGGAAAGATAGTCGCAATTAGTGTGGATGTAATTTCAAAATCTAATGTTGAAATTAGTGCTGATGGTTATGATGTATACAAGGATGTGTTAGATTTGCGTAAAGACCATACTATCTATCTGCAAAAGAAGCGTCAAGTCTATATGTTCTCTATGGAGTCTAAGAGGGGTGATAATAATAATATATGTATTGAGTATCAGACTGAGGATGAGTTGGAGTCTAGCCCAATTCGAGGATATATGCTTGAGTCTAAACCTTTGACTTCCAAACGTATAAATAAGTTGCTTTATCGACCATATTCATTGATAATGAAGCTTACTCTGGGGTTTGTGATGCTGCTTATGTTGGGCCTCGGCTTTACTGGTGGTTGGTTTCTAAATAATTGGTTTAGTGGTAAATATGAGTCGCCTCAAACCACAGAAACATCAACGATCACAAAGAGCGATGACACTGAGGATGAACAGGAAACTAAGAATTGGGCGGGAATCATTACCCATCTTGATTCACATGATGTATGGTGTAGATCTGAAATGGAGGCGTTTGGAGCCGCCGATTTGTGGAATTATCTTAATAACTACCAGTTCGAAGAAGTACTTAAGTATAAGGATCAGCTTGCAGAATCTGAAAAGTGTAAGGAGTTGTTGGATGAGATTGAGAGAGTTAAGGATTCTCAAAAATCTGGAGTATATGAGAGTGACAATGATGAGATAACATTTCAGAAGTATCTTGCTAAACTTAAGGAGATAGAGGTTGACGCTCCAGGGGCAGTGGTTGGTCAATAAATAAAAAAGTGTTAATTATGAAAAATATAGGTTCTAAAATATTGATTCTCGGATTTGTAATCGTTGTAGCCGTAGCAGGCGTACTCGTATTCTATCCGACTATTGTTACTCCTCCTGTTGATGTGCCTGTAAATAATACTCATCTATCAACCGTTGAGACAACGATGCGTGGTTTTTCATTTACCGAGACCATTGAGCACAACGACTCTCTATATGATGCTCTCGTAGATAAACTGGATGTTTACAAGAGCGAGTCGTTCTTGACTGAGGAGCAGTTTGATCAGCAGGCATTGGCACTTGTGCGCAGCTATGTTCCTATCTTTGTTGGCTGGTGCGATACCAAATTTAGCGCAAAGGTGTGGTATGATGCAGACCATAAGCGAATGACGGAGCGCATTGCCAAGATTAGAACATTGACCATCGGCCCAGAGGAGTCGCCTGTTAGTGCTGTTGCGGGTAAATATAACAGTGACTTGGCTGGTGTGGAGTCTGTGCTAAAAAACTATAAGGCCGCTCTTAATGTTGCTAGCTATTCCACTTTTGTGTCGGTATCGGATGCTAATAATAAGATTAAAGAGGCCAACAAGTATCGCAATACTGAACCCTTATCAAATTGCGAGGCACTTGTGACTAAGCTTGCAGATGTAAAGACAAAGGTTGGTAAATCTCACTTCAAGTATGTTGATACAGAGGTTGAGAAGATGGCGTCAGTATATCGCAAGATGACCGAAGTGGATTTCAATGAATTTAAGGAGCAGGTAAGGTCAAAGATAAATGAATATGACTCAAATCGCTATAACTATGGTAGCGATGCCAAGACTTCGGATGATTTGTGGAAGGCGTTTAATGAGAATAGTACAATTGCTCATGAGTATTATAACTATAAGGAGATCTATATATATACAAATAATAGTTGGGAGTATATAAGTTCGCCAGATTATTCTTATAGAGCTTTGCGTTCGTATAGTAACTACAATAAGCATAATTCAGATGCTATCATGTATTTTACAATATCAGGCTACGAAGAGTTTACATTCTACATTAGAAGTAATGGTGAGTCTAATTTTGACTACGTAATGGTCGGAAATTTGGATTCTGTACCTAATACAGGATATAATTACCGCAATACTTATGGTAAATCAAATGGTAATTCTTCTTTCAATAATTATACGCCAGTTACGTTCTCAGATCTAAATAAAGATCAGACATATACTATATATGTTGTATATCATAAGGATGGTTCAAATAATTATTACTCAGATCGTGGATATGTTTTAATTCCATATGCTAATAACTAATTAGCCATACAAATGTTAAATAGACCCTAAGAGTTGCTCTTATGGTCTATTTATTTTCTCTATTCTCTATCAATACCTTTCCCTACAATCGTGTAATTGATAAGTATGTTGCAATTCAGGTCATATTATATTATCTATTGACAATAGTTGTCAAACGAGTGCGGTAATTGTGCCGAAAGGAAGTAATACATCAGGGTATTACGAACTGGATACCTTTGGGCTTGTTTGGAAATATTTCTTTAAATATCTAACTTATAAACATATTTATCTATGTTCAACAAACAATACATAATGTGGGTGTATGAGAACTTTGGGTTGGCGACTGCCATCAAGTCTGTATGTTATGATATAATTACAATTTTGGGATTTATGGGCTATTGCCTGACACTGCCATTTCGATTCCTCGTGATACTTTGGAGAGGGTGGGCGCAATAGAGGCTGTAGATTGAAAATCTCCCCAAAAATGTGGCAACATTAATGTTGCGCTTTGACTTTGAAAAGTAGGGAAAAATACCGATCTTTGTTATAGCCCTATGACTCACTTATGAGAAGAGAATAAAATCAAATAAATAACAAGTAATATTATGATCTGCGACCAGCTTTATGATGAGTGGAGAAATCAACCATACGAGGATTCTTGCACCGAAAAATTTGAGATTAAGGATGGCGTAGCCATCATCCCCGAGGGAACAACCAAAATTGGAAATAGTGCTTTTGAAGACTGCTCATCTCTTGAGAGTGTTACAATTCCCGAGTAGGTAACGAAGATTGATGAGTCTGCTTTCGACGACTGCTCAGCGCTCACTGCAATCTATGTTCCCGCCAAGACGACGGACTACTACATAGAGCTTCTCCCCGAGGAGTTGCACGACAAAATCGTAGAGCTCTAATACACTAATCGTTGTCAAATTCGAGTGATAGGTAATAATAAACTTTAATCGAAAACATCAAAGGCGTTCAATTTGAGCGCCTTTGTGTTTGTGATAAGCTAAATCCGCCTTGCTTTGTAAGTTCTTCCGGCGAAACCGATGCATATGCGTAGGATGACACATTGCTACTATATCATTAAATGGTGTGGCACAATTTTGGGAGTTATGTATGTGATACATACAAATTTCCATTATGAAACAGAACGATAAGAAACACTTGACGGCCGAGAATGGTCGACCTATTGCCGACAACCAAAACACGCAGACCGCAGGCGTGCATGGCCCCGTGACGCTTCAGGATCCGTGGCTAATGGAGAAGTTGGCCCACTTCGACCGCGAGGTCATCCCCGAGCGTCGTATGCACGCCAAGGGCTCGGGAGCATACGGTACATTCACCGTTACGCACGACATCACCGCCTACACCCGCGCCTCAATCTTTGCGGAGGTAGGCAAGAAGACCGACTGCTTTGTGCGCTTCTCGACCGTTGCGGGCGAGCGCGGTGCAGCAGATGCCGAGCGCGATATCCGCGGCTTTGCGATGAAGTTCTACACCGACACGGGCAACTGGGATTTGGTGGGTAACAATACGCCCGTCTTTTTCTTGCGCGACCCGCTAAAGTTCCCCGACCTCAACCACGCCATCAAGCGTGACCCACGCACGGGTATGCGCTCGGCAAATAGCAATTGGGACTTCTGGACACTGCTCCCCGAGGCGCTACACCAGGTCACTATCACGATGTCGCCCCGCGGCATCCCCGCCACCTACCGCCATATGCATGGTTTTGGTAGCCACACATATAGCTTCATAAATGCCGACAACCGCCGCACGTGGGTGAAGTTCCACCTGCGCACCCTACAGGGCATTAAGAACATGACCGACGCCGAGGCCGAGGCTGTGATTGCCCGAGACCGCGAGTCGCACCAAAGGGATTTGTTTGAGGCTATTGAGCGTGGCGAATATCCCCGTTGGCTGATGCAGGTGCAGCTGATGACCGAGGATGAGGCGAAGCAGTATCACATCAATCCCTTTGACCTTACGAAGGTGTGGTATCACGGCGACTTCCCGCTGCACGATGTTGGTATCCTGGAACTTAACCGCAACCCTGAGAACTTCTTTGCCGAGACCGAGCAGGCGGCATTCAATCCGATGAATATAATAGACGGTATAGGTTTCTCGCCCGATAAGATGTTGCAGGGCCGATTGTTCTCCTATGGCGATGCGCAACGCTACCGCCTTGGAGTAAATCACCACCTGATACCCGTAAACAAGCCTCGTTGCCCATTCCATTACTATCATCGCGACGGCCAGATGCGCACCGATGACAACGCTGGTCGCACGATAGGCTATGAGCCGAATAGCTATGGCGAGTGGCAAGACCAACCACACCTCAAAGAGCCGCCATTGGCCATTTCTGGCGAGGTATATAACGACGACGAGCGAGAGTGGGATAGCGACTACTACACGCAACCTGGCAAGCTGTGGCGACTGATGTCCACGGAGGACCAACGAGCCACTTGTGAGAATACTGCCCGCGCTATGGGGGATGCGGAGGTGTTCATTAAGCAACGCCATATCCGCAACTGCCACCGCGCCGACCCCTCGTATGGTGAGGGTGTAGCGAGGGCATTGGGTCTCTCACTTTCCGAGGCACTCATCGCCGACGACCCAGCCCACCCGTCGTGGGATTGGAGGTAATCTAAACGCAATGGCGACGGCTCACATTCGAGCCGCCGCCATTTGCATTGATGATATTTTACTTATATCAGTAATTCCGCATTATTTTCAGCTGATTTTTATTGGCGTTAGCGTTTATTAGTGTGCATTAGAGGGCGTTAGTTACTTCCCGATGCAGAATTGGGCAAAGATGGAGTGGAGGATGTCGTCGGAGGTGATTTCGCCAGTAATCTCGCCAAGGTGGTGGACAACACGGCGGATGTCCTCGCTCAACAAATCCGAGGGTAGGCCATTATCCATTGCCGTGCGCGCAGAAGTGAGGGCGGTGTAGGCCTCGCGAAGGGCTGCGTAGTG
>JAEIGA010006299.1_pt1 | contig 18070 bp, 16 predicted proteins | sample 9270691 | NCBI WGS metagenome assembly JAEIGA01 (sample SAMN17057246, study PRJNA624740) | gut metagenome | biome: biome; isolation source: fecal sample | host: Bos grunniens | place: China: Xizang | collected 2019
ATGGGCAGATCAGGCCAAGGGATTTGAGATCCTTCTGATCTTTGTCGCCCATTTTTTACTTGACGAGATCGGACGGACGAGCCTTTTGGTACAGCTGATGACCCTGAGCGGCCTGACTGTGTTTTATTTCACATCCGGCTATTTCTGCAAGGGTCAGTTCAGACTGGGACCGTGGCTGAAGCATCACGCCTACACATTGCTGCTGCCCTATCTTGTGGCATCGATGGTGTTTTGGGTCATGCATTTCGTCATGGGAAATCCCGGCGCATTTGACCGCTTTCTGGGGATTTTCCTACAGCTTCCCAGCACCCCCTGGGAGGGAGGACGCTGGTTCGTTCCGTGCTTCTTTGTGGCAAAGCTGGTATTTGACTTCACTGCCAGCCGTTTCAGGGAGCAGGCCAGGAGATTGCTGGTGATCTGCTTCGGCTATGCTGCTGTCGCCTGGGGCTATACCCTGATGAATGCCCCCCGGCTGCCCTGGAATGTCGAGGCCGCGCTTTTCGCACAGCCCTTCTTTGCCATGGGCTATTGCTGGAGACGGGGCATGGAGCAGCGGTACGAGGCCATTGCCCCCGGAAGAAAGACAGCGGTGGTGATCGCTGCCGCCGCTGCGTGCGTTGCACTTGCAGCTCTGAACCTGAAGATCGGCGGACGAACTGCGGACTACCATTCCCGTGTGCTGAATGAATTTTTCACCGCCTACGGCGCGTCCACCTGCGCACTGTTCCTGATCCTGCGGCTGAGTATGAAAGAAAACCGCTTTCTTGCAGTGGTTGGACGGAACAGTCTGGTTTTCTATATGTATACCGGACTGGCGGGAGCGGTCACCAGCCGCATCACGGCCTTTCTGGGCTGGGAGCATCCGGCTGCCAGATTCACCGTGGGTTTTGTGGGGCTGATCCTTTTGATCGGACTGATGGCAGCGGTCCTGAATCGGTTCTTCCCCTGGACCGTGGGAAGACCCCTGAAAAAATGAATTTATCGAGAGAGGAGCGTTTGAATTGATTCGCAGGCATGGGATCATGCAGATGAATGAACCGATCCGCCCGGTGGTTTACGGCATCGGATTGTACTTTGCGTGTTCCGGCGCAGACAGCTTTCAGATCGGCTCCATCGGCTCTCTGCTGAAGATCGTCGCACTGCTGCCTCTGGCGCTGGCGTTTCTGGACATCAGAAGGTGGAAGCTCCGCATTACCCCCACGCTGGTCGCACAGCTGGTCTTCTGGTTTCTGACGGTCGCTTCGATCCTGTATTCCATCAGTGCGGATAAAACCTTTTCCTCTGTGAAGGCACTGACGCTGAATCTGGCCCTGGTTTTCTGCCTGGGCATCATGGAGGAGTACAACGCAAGGGAGCTGCGGCTGATGCAGCGGTGTTTGCTGGCAGGCGGTTGGATCACGATTGCGCTGATGCTTCTGTTCTCCGATATGTCGCTCCATGGAAGATTGACGCTTCTGCTGGGCGCAAAGACCCAGGATCAGAACTACATAAACGGGTATTTTATGTACGCCTTTTCCTGGCACTGCTGCCAGCTTCTTCTGGAGAAGAAAAAGCTCCACCTGATCCCGACGAGCTTGATTCTGTCCATCGTATTGCTGACGGGTTCCCGGGGTGCGCTGGTCGCCTTCCTGCTGGTGATCGTGGTCCATGTCTGGTTCCTGTTTGCCAATTCGAGGCATAAGCTCCGGAACATCGCACTGGTGGTGTTGCTGATAGCGGTGCTGCTTGTGATGTTTGATCTGGTCCTTGCGCAGATGCCCGAAAATGTGGCGCAGCGGTACTCCTGGGACTATATCGCCGAAAAGGGTACCACAGGCCGGACCCGGATCTGGCGGTTCCTGCTTGAACATTATTCCGGCGACAGCATCTTCCGGATGCTGTTCGGACATGGCTACGGAACCACCATTCTGGTAAACACCATGGACGGAAGAGTGGCCCACAATCTCTATCTGGACAATCTGATCACGTTGGGCATTCCCGGAATGCTTCTACAGATGATGATTCAGGGAAGTGTGGTGTATATCCTCTTCAAGCGCAGGAATTACCCGCTTCTGGGCGCATATATGGGAATGATCGGTATGTGTATGTCGCTGTCACTGGTGGCGTATAAGCCAATCTGGAATATCATGCTGCTGGCACTGGCCATCGATGCCAATTGCAGGAAGCAGCCGGGAAATAACGAGAAACTGGAGGACTCCGTATGAATCCGATGAATGAACGTAATGAAAAGACCATCAGCATCCAGGAGCTGTTTGTTCTTGTGAAGCGGTATGTTGCGCTGATCCTGGCGGCGGGATTGATCGGCGGCATCATCACCTATGGCACCTGCAGCCTTTTTGTAGACCCGGTGTATGAGGCCAGCGCGAAGATGATCGTCAACTCCAGGCAGGAGCAGACAGGCACCGTCACCAACGACCAGATTACCTCCTCCCAGAAGCTGGTGGATACCTATGCCATCATTATCCGCAGCTATCCCGTTCTGGAGCCGGTGATCGAAACGCTGGAGCTTTCCGTGGATGCGGAGACTCTGGCGAAGAAGGTCACGGTCACGCCGGTCAACGATACCCAGGTGATGCAGATCGCCGTCCAGTCCAAAGACCCTGATCTGGCTCTTCGGATCGTGGAGGAGATCGTCAACACCTGCCCCGCGATCATCATCGAAGCGGTGGAGGCCGGCTCCGTCAAGACCATCGAGCCCGCCCATCTGAAGAAGCAGCCGGTGGCACCCAGCACGAATCTCTATACGGTGGTTGCGGCATTCCTGTGCATGGCTACAATTCTGGTCTTTATCATCATTCGGTTCCTGCTGGACAATACCTATAAATCTGAAACGGATCTGCGCAATGATCTGGAGCTTCCGGTGTTGGGCGTGATCCCTGACTATGACTACTGCCTGAAGCAGAAGAACGAGGGTAAGGAGGGTAAATATTATGGGAAAGCTGGATAACAAGAGCTTTGAGAGCAATCCTCTGCTGACGAACAATGCGCCCTTTGCCTATGCGGAGGCTTTCAAGACTCTGCGCACGAATCTGAGCTTCGCATCCATCAGCAAGCAGTATAAGAAGATCATCATCACCAGCGCGATCCCCAACGAGGGAAAGAGCACCGTGGCGGTCAACCTTGCCATCACGCTGGCAGAATCCGATGCCAGGGTGCTGCTCATTGACTGTGATCTTCGTAATCCCACCCTGCGCCGCCTGCTTCGGGTGCGTATGGAGCAGAAGGAGGGACTGACCTCCCTGCTGTCCGGCAAGGCCGGCGAGGAGGAGTGCATCTTCAATCATCCAAAGTTGAAATGTGATGTGATTCTGGCGGGAGCAACACCGCCCAATCCCGTGGAGCTGCTGAGCTCTGTTCAGATGAAGGAATTGCTGGATCGGCTCAGCGAGCGGTACGACTATATCATCTGCGATACGCCCCCCGTCAGTATCGTTACCGATGCGGCAGCTCTGAGCCGGTTCTGTGACGGTGTCCTACTGGTGGTTCGACAGAAATTGTCCACCAGGGATCAGGTTTGGGCGGCAAAGCGGAATCTGGAGGCTGTTCAGGCCAATATCATCGGCTCGGTGCTGACCTGCTATGACATGACCAACGATACCCAGGCGATCAATCCCTACTACGGCGGCTACTACCGCTATGGTTCCACAGGTGTTGGAAAGCGGACGAAGCGGTATGATTGATCTGCATTGCCACATTCTGCCTGGGATGGATGACGGAGCCCAGGATCTTCGGGAAGCTGTCGGGATTCTCCAAATGGAGCGTGCATCCGGTGTGGATCGACTGTTTCTGACGCCCCATTTCTACCCGGAGGAGGAAAGTCTTGATGACTTTCTCAGCCGTCGGCGAAGCGCCTGGGAGGAGCTGTGTACAGCTCTGACGCCTCAGGAGCGTGACGGCATCCGCCTTGGCGCCGAGGTGCGCTACTGCGAGAAGCTGCTGGCTCTGGATCTGCGGAAGCTGACCCTGGGGGACAGTGACTATCTGCTGCTGGAGCTTCCCGGACTGCGGTATCCGACCTATGGGGTGCAGATCATGGAGGAGCTGCTGGGCAGGGGACTGATCCCCGTTCTGGCCCATGTGGAACGGTACGCTTATTTCCGGGAGGAGCCGGAGCTGCTGAAACGGCTCGTTGATCTGGGCGTTCTTGCCCAGGTCAGTGCGTTGGCCCTGTTTGACAGGCGGGACAAGCATTTCTCCATTGCCTGTCTCAGCCACTGCCTTGCCCAGCTTGTGTCCTCCGATGCCCACAGCACCACGGACCGCAAGCCCTGCATGGAACTTGTGCAGAGACTCCCCGTGGAGCTGCGGCAGCTGCATGAAATGTTTTCTGAGGCAGTGTGGAGTAATGAGTTGCCTGATTATTTCCGGGCAGGCAATGTGAAAAAGACTTTTTTCGGCTATCGCTGAATTTGGGGTGACGATATGAAGATCGGAATTCTGACATTTCCGAATACGACGAGCTACGGGTGTACCTTACAGATGTATGCGCTGTATCGTGCGGTGGAGCGGCTTGGCGCCCGGGCGGAGATCATCCATTATCAAAATGAATTTATGAAAGCCCGCCGCCATACCAGCGCCGGGCGTGGTCAGGCCACTCTCAAGCGTGCTCTGCGGGTGACGGCAGCCAAGGCTCTGCATCTGCGGCAGATCCTTGCCTTTCGAAGCTTCGAGAGGAATATGACTTGTTACCCCAAAAGGGAGATCTCGGACAGATACAAGCTGACGACCATTACCGATCGGTATGACGGCGTGGTCTGCGGCAGCGATCAGGTCTGGAATCCGCTGATCACGGATGGAGATCTGAGCTATTTCCTGGACTTTTGCGGCCCGGATACGAAGCGGATCGCCTATGCGCCCAGCTTCGGTATTTCCGAGTTTCCCGGTGACTTCGCCGAGCGGATCCGGCCGGAGCTTGAGAAATTTGATGCGCTCTCCGTCCGTGAGGCGGTCGGCGCAGACTTTGTGGAAAAGCTGACGAACTGGCGGGCAGAAGTCGTGCTCGACCCCACCTTCCTGATTCGTCAGAAGGAATGGTCTGAGCTGGAAAAGCCCCACACGCTGGCGAAGGGGAGGTATATCTTCTGTTTCCCGGTCAGAAAATCGGCGGAGCTGATCCGGTTCGGAAGGGAGCTGGCGGAAAAGAGAGATGCCACGCTGATCGTTGTGGAAGGAAATCTGCTTACCCAGCTTCGGAACAAAGACCGACGCATCCAGTATGCCCTGGATATTTCTCCTGAGGAATGGCTGTATCTTGTGCACCATTCGGATTGTGTGGTCACCAATTCCTTCCATGGTGCCGCTTTCTCTATCCATTTTCAAAAGGATTTCTTTCTGGAATGCTCGTCGCCCAGGGCTAACTCCCGTCTGGAACAGCTGATGGAGCTTTGCGGACTTCAGGGCCGTGTGATCCGGGAAGGCTGCGAAGCCTGGGATGCCCATATCGACTATGCGGCGGTGGACACACGACTTGCACCCGCCAGAGAAGCCTCCCTGGATTATCTGAAGCGTGCCATCGGGCAGTGAGGTAACACATGGCGAACATAAATCGATCAAAGCTCAATGTCCTGACAACCCTGATGAAGCAGGTCATCGCAACTTTATGCGGCATCGTCCTGCCCCGTGTGCTGATCGGAGCCTTCGGCTCGGTGGTCTATGGAGCCACCACGTCCATTGCACAGTTTTTGTCCTATATCTCCCTGCTGGAGGGCGGCATCGGCAGAGTGGCCCGTGGTGCCCTCTACGCCCCCTTGGCCAGTGGAGATCGGGAGCAGGTCAGCCGGATCCATCAGGCCATCCGCAAATTCTTCCTGAAGCTTGCCGGGGTGTTTCTGGTCTACACCCTGGTGATCGCAGTCTTTTACCAGGATATCGCCGATGTGACGTTTTTTGAACGGCCCTTTACCTTCGGCTTGGTCATCGCCATCAGCCTGTCCACCATGGCGAACTATCTGGGCGGCATTTCGGATTTGACCTTAATGAACGCAGACCAGAAGCAGTACCTGACCAACACGGTCATGACCGTCACCAACATTGCGAATATGCTGCTGGTGGTGCTTCTGGTTTGGTCCGGTGCCAATATTCTGGTGGTCAAGCTGGCAACTGCGATGATCTTTGTGACCCGGCGCATCTTCTATACCGGGTATGTCAAACATCATTATCGGCTTCCCAAAGTACCCATCGGCAGCTACAAGCTGGAACAGAAATGGACGGGCATGGGACAGCATCTGGCCTTCTTCCTGCATACCAACACAGATATCATCCTGCTGACCCTGTTTGCGGATCTGAAGCTTGTGGCGGTTTACTCCGTCTATTATCTGGTGGTTCGGAGCATCTGGGACATCTCCAGCTCCTTTTCCGGAGGTATGGAGGCGAAGTTCGGCGAGCTGTTCGCAAAGGGCCAGCTCGATGCGCTGCACCGCTCTTACAGAAAATACTCCATGTTGCTTACCCTGGTGGCCCTGCTGCTCTTCGGCTGCACCGGTGTTCTGATCGTGCCCTTTGTGAAGCTGTATACGGCAGGGATCACGGATGCCAACTATATCCAGCCGGTGTTTGCCCTGCTGCTGCTTCTGGCAGAGGCCATCAACTGTTTTGTGCTGCCCTATACCACGCTTCCGATTTCCGCAAATCAGCTGAAGCAGTCCCGCTGGGGCTCCTATGGTGAGGCTATCATCAATGTTTCGCTCTCTGTGTTGCTGATCCGATGGGATCCGCTGCTGGGCGTAGCCATCGGAACATTGACCGCTACGGTCTATAAGGCTCTGTTTTATTTGCACTACACCGCAAAGAATATCCTGCATCGCAGAGTGTGGCAGACCGCTGGCCGTGTTGTCTGTGCTGCTGCGGTCCTGCTGATCGTCAGCTGCGCCGGCATGAGGGTTCTATGGAATGTTCCCATGGCGAATTTCATGGTCTGGATCCTATGGGCAGGAGCTGTGTTCCTCCTGGTGGGGATCACAACGCTGCTGTTCGGCATGGTTTTTTATCCGAATGAGCTGAAGCCGATGATCCGGGCCCTGCTGCCTAAAAGGAAGCGCTGACGCAGCAGTTCTATGTTATTTGAAGAGAGGTCAAAATCCATGCGGATTTTATTACATACAGAGGAATATCTTCCCACGGCACTGGCCTGCGCCATCCGAATGGATGTGTTTGCCAGCCAGCTCAGACAGCTGGGCCATGAGGTCGTCGTGATCGCCGGAAGCAATCACCTCGCCGGAAAAGAGAATAAGAAGCATGAGGGCGTGATCTATGCCCCCACCATGAAAATGCGGAAGAAGACCACGCTGCTGCGGCTGCTGAGCAATCTGAGCTTTGCGGTCAGCTCCGTATTCTGCGCCATGCGTGCCGGAAAATTCGATGTGGTCATCACCACATCCCCACCGCCGCTCATCAGCATTTCCGGCTGGCTCATTGCCAAAATGAAGGGGGCAAAGCTGGTCTACGATGTTCGGGACATCTGGCCCGATGTGGCACTGGAAATGGGCAGCTTTTCCGAAGGAGGTCTGTTTGCCAGCGTGTTCGGGTGGATCGCAGATTTCATGTACCGCAGGGCGGACAGGATCACCACCGTATCTCCCGGCAAGGTCAGCAAGCTTCGGAATAAGCTGGATGCCGATTCACGGGATAAGGTGCTGCTGATCTCCAACGGCTACGACCTTCGCAACGACCTTGAGAGCAGAAATGGGGATGCCGTGAAGCGGTTTGGCCTGAAAGACTGCCCCACCTGCGTGTACATCGGCAATGTGGGCCTGGCCCAGGGGTTGGAATCCCTTCTGGAGATTGCGGCACAGACGAAGCACCGGGAGTATCAATTCCTGATTTTCGGCAGCGGTGCAGAAAAAGAGAGCTTGGAAGCCAAAGCGAAGCAGCAGGGTCTGATCCAGGTTCGGTTCTGCGGCAATCTTCCCCATGAACAGGTGGCAGCTGTTCTGTCCCATGCCAAAATCAGCTATATCCCCCTGAAAAACGCAAATATGAAAGACAGCGTACCGACCAAGCTTTATGAGTCTCTGGCCGTGGGCTGTCCTGTTCTCCTGGCTGCGGTGGGTGACGCTGCGGATATCCTGGAGGAAACCGGCCTTGGTTTCCATGTGTCACCTGACGAAGGGGAGAAAATCGTTGCTGCATTTGATGAATTGGTGGATCGCTACGATCAGATCATCCAAAAGCGTGAATCGGCAATGCGAATCGTAAGAGAAAGACATTCCCGGCAGAGTGCCGTTCTGGAGCTGGAAAAGCAGCTGCGGAGCCTATGCGGCTGCGGAATGAAAGAGGAAGTATCATTATGATCAATGTAATCGGACTTGGATATATCGGCCTGCCCACAGCCCTGATGCTGGCGGCCCACGGGCAGGAGGTCATCGGCACCGACCTGTCGGAGAAGGTGGTCCATGCCCTGCAAAGCGGCCAGGTCAGCCTGATGGAGGAGGGAATTGAGGAGCTCTACCATCGGGCAGTGTCCTGCGGTATTCGATTCTCCACGAAGTACCAGCGGGCAGAGGTGTATATCATATCCGTACCCACGCCCTACATCCAGGAAACCAAATGCGTGGATGCATCCTATGTGGAATCCGCAGTTAAGACGGTTCTGGGGGTTTGCCCCAAGGGTGCGATTCTGGTGATCGAATCCACCATTTCTCCCGGCACCATCGACAAGCAGATCCGGCCTCTGATCGAAGAAAACGGCTTTGCCATTGGCCAGGACATCTTCCTGGTCCATGCGCCGGAGCGGATCATCCCCGGCAATATGCTCTATGAGCTGGAACACAACAACCGCACCATCGGCGCGGATCAGAAAGAGATCGGCATTCGTGTCAGGGAGATCTACGCATCCTTCTGCAAGGGTGAGATCACCCTGACGGATATCCGCACGGCAGAGATGACCAAGGTGGTGGAGAACACCTTCCGGGCGGTCAACATCGCCTTTGCCAACGAGCTGGCGAAGATTTGCCGGAAGAATGGCCTGGATGTGTACGAGGTCATCAATATCTGCAACAAGCATCCCCGTGTGAACATCCTTCAGCCCGGTCCCGGCGTCGGAGGTCACTGCATCAGCGTGGACCCCTGGTTCCTGGTGGGCGACTACCCCCAGCTGGCAACCGTCACGGCAGCTGCCATGCACATGAATGCGGAGATGCCCAAATTCGTTCTGAAACGGATTCGCAAGATCATGCGCCAGCATGGGATGGAGGACATCACCCGTGTTGGTCTGTACGGCCTTGCCTATAAGGCCAACGTGGATGACTGCCGGGAATCTCCCGGCCTGCAATTGCAGCAGGTGGTCAACGACTTCTGTGCCATGACCCTGGTTTCCTATGACCCCTATGTGAGCAGAACCCTTCTGCCGAATCAGCAACATGACCTGAATACATTCCTGGATCAGGTTGATCTGGTGGTCATTCTGGTGGGCCATGATGAGATCCGCAAAAACGCAGCAGCATTACAGGGTAAGATCGTTCTGGACTGCTGCAATCTCCCGGAGCTTACAGATGCCGATCATCTGTAACCATAAATACTAAGAAAGAGGGATGCTGTATGAAAAAAGCGATTTGCCTTGTGTTGTCCGCTGTGCTGTGCATCTGCGCTCTGGGCGCATGTGCTTCCAATGAGCTGAAGGAGACGGAACCCCAGATCATCAAGACCTTCGAGCTGAAGGATGAGAAGATCACCGCAGAAAATGTCTCTCCCTACGAGGGCAAGTACCTGGAGTATGACGATGTGGAGACTGTTTCCGGCATCTACGCCATGAAGTTCACCAACACCGGCGATCAAACCATCCAGTCTGCCCAGCTGATTTTCAGCGACGGCACCCAGGAGCTGTCCTTCCAGTTTGAAATGCTGCCTGCCGGTCAGTCTGTGATCGCTGCGGAACAGGATCAGCTCTCTGTCGCCGCAGAAGAACTGAATTTCGTGGACAGCAATGTCACCTATCTGGAAGCCGGTCTTGAGAAGGCGGACTGCGTGAAGGTTACGGACAACAGCGACGGCACTGTGAAGATCGAAAATGTGACCGACGAAATGCTGCCCCTGGTTCGTGTGTTCTTCCGTCCCGCTGACGCAAATGGAAATCCCATCGGAGGTCCCTGCAAGAGCGTCATGGTCGATGGCATCGAAGCCGGTGCCGCCGTGGATGTGGCAGCCGAGGGCTGGGACGAAACCTGTGTGGTCGTCACGGTTCTGGTCATCAACGAATAAAAACGAAGGAGCCGGAAGTATGCTTGGGAAAATCGGACTTTATGCCAATACGATTCGATATATGAAGCCTGAGCAGGTGTTCTGGCGGGTCGGAAAAAAAATGGGGATGAAGTGCGCCCTGAAAGGGGCGCACCCCACAAAAGAGAATAGACAGAGGGGCGGCATTGCCATCCCTGAACTGGACTATGACCCTGTATTTCTGGATCGCTTCTGCGTGGAAGAACTGATGGCAGACAGGGTCACATTTCTGCATGAAGCAGAGAATTTTGATTGGGAGGGTACTTGGCACATCGATGGCAGATCCCCCCTGTGGAACTTTAACCTCCACTATTTTGAATATATCCATCCCCTCGCGTATTGTTATTCACAGACCGGCGAACGGAAGTATCTGGAGAAAACTGCTCAGATGATCCGCGGCTGGATCCGTCAGAATCCCCGGAGCAGAGGAGGGGAGGGCTGGTCGGCCTACACTGTCTCCCTGCGGCTGACCAACTGGATGGCATACCTTGCCGCTGTGGGAGAAAAATTGGATGCGTCCTTCCGCAAGGAAATGGAGGGGTCCATTTTTGAACAGTATGGTTATCTGTCCGGGCATCTGGAAAAGGAGACCCTGGGCAACCATTATTTTGAAAATTTGAAAACGCTGGTACTGTGTGCGCTGTTTTTTGGCGATACACAGTCCCTTCCCATATATCTGGACGCCTTCCGAAAAGAGTGCAGGGAGGAGATCCTGCCCGACGGAATGCACTTTGAGCTGAGCCCCATGTATCACAAAATCGTCCTGGAGGGACTGCTGCGTGTTGCGGTGGGATTGCGGCAAGCGAAAATGGCCAATGCGCAGCTGGAGCAAATGGTCCGGGATATGCTGTCCGCTGCATGGTCTATGGAGCGGGGGCTGTCCAGAACGCCCCTGTTCAACGACAGTGGCGACAATGTGGCAAAGAGCCTGAATGCTCTGATGGTCTGCGCCAGCCGATATCTGGATATTACCCCCGATTATCGAACCGCCTTTCCGGACAGTGGCTTTTATCTCTTCACCAGAGGCCCCTGGAAGCTAATCGTGGATGCTGGACAGCCGGGACCTGACTATATTCCCGGACATTCCCACTGCGATGCCATGAGCTTTGAGCTGTTCCGGGATGGGCAGCCTGTCCTGGTCAACTGCGGCACCTATGCCTATCAATGCAAAGAGCGGCCATATTTCCGCAGCACCGAAGCCCACAACACGGTGCAGGTTGCCGGGGTGGAACAGTCCGAGATCTGGAGTACCTTCCGCCTTGCCCGACGGAGCAAAACCAAAGTGCTGGAGCTTTCGAAAAACGGTATTTTCATGGAACTGACGGATTACAAAGGCAATTGTATCCGGCGGGAAATCCTATTGACCGCAGATGCCCTGTACATCAAGGATCTGGCAGATGGGCAGAAGCTTCGCAGCTATCTGCACAGCACCCATCAAATCGACATCAACAGCAGTGCCGAGCTTACCCGGAGCGAGGCAAAGTATGCGCCTGAATACGGCCTGCTGCAAACCATACAACAAATCACAGCCATTGGAAAGGGCAGGATCGAGCTGCGCATTCCGCTGAACTGACGAGGGGAGGACACGCCATGAATCTGATGAAGCTCTACAACCGATTACCTGCCTGGTGTCAGACTTTGGCGGTATCCCTGGAGGGCTGGCGGATCCAGAAACGGCGATATGATGCCCTGTTTGAAGCGCGGTATCAGGATTTCATGAGCCGCAACGATTGGACTTACGAACAGAAATGCGCCTACCGGGATCAGCAGGTTCAGAAAATGGTGAAGCATTGCTATAAGACTGTCCCATATTATCGAAATCTCTTCGACTCCCTGCAGATCGACTACCGGGAGATCAAATGCCTGGATGATCTGCAATGCCTTCCGATTCTGGACAAGCAGACCATCCGGGATCATTACGAGGAATTCTTCTCCGAAGGCTATGACCGGGTTTCTCTGGTCGAACAGCATACCAGCGGCAGCACCGGTACCGGCTTCTCTTTCTATCAGAACCGGGAAGCCCATGCGGACGTATGGGCTCATGTCTGGCGGGGCAACCACAACATCGGTCTGAACCGGGATATGTGGTGCGCCTACTTCGGTGGACGCTCCATTGTGCCGCCCGAAAAGAAAAACGGCTCCTGCCACCGGATCAACTACCCCGGAAAGCAAATTATGTTCAGCATTTATCACATGAACGACCATACCTTTGCCCAGTGGGTCAAGGTTCTGAACAAGCATCGGCCACCCTGGATCCAGGGGTATCCTTCCGCACTGGTTCCCTTTGCCTCTTATTTGGAGCGAACAAACCAGCGGCTGCGCTATGTCCCCAAGGTCATTACCCTGTCCAGTGAGAATGTGAGCTGGGCACAGGAGGACTTCCTCTGCCGGATCTTCGGCGTTTATCCCATGCAGAATTACGCCCAGTGTGAGGCGGTGGCCACCTTCCGGCAGCGGCTGGATCATCGAATCTTTGTGGATGAGGACTTTGCAGCCGTGGAGTTTATCCCCGTGGATGATAGTGGCCTTTGCCGGATCGTGGGAACGACTCTGAGCAACTACGCCATGCCCTTCCTGCGTTATGATACGAAGGATCTGGCCACCTGGCATCTGACAGAGGAGGGCAGGGAAGTGCTGACCCTGGATGGCCGGGATGAGGATGATATCCGGCTCCGGGACGGTGGCAGTCTCCGGCGTCTGAGCCGCGTGTTCCAGGATCAGCTGCACATCGTGGAGGCGCAGATCATCCAGAAAAGTTTGGATGAAGTGGAATTCCATGTGGTAAAGTCCCCGGATTATATTGCGGAGGACGAGCATCGGCTGGAACAGGCCATCGGCGGCTATCTCACCGACCGGATCGGCTGGAAGATTCATTATGTGGATCAGCTCAGACGGAATAAAAACGGAAAAGTGAAATTCATCATTTCGGAGCTTTGAGATGAAGATTTACTATATTGGATCGTTCCCCCCCGCCTACGGCGGCGTAACGATCAAAAACAAAAATTTATATGAAGCCCTGGACGACAGGCTGGAGCTGCGCAGGATCGACATGAACCGCATCAAACGGGGCAACATCATGGAGCTGCTGTACTTCGGCTGGGCTATGCTTACCGGCAGACAGTATATCATTGGTCTGGCGGGACAGAAAAACCGCCGTCAGTTTACCAAGCTCATGTATCGCTTCAAGCGGAAGGCCATGCGCCGCAGTGTGCTGCTGGTCATGGGTGGCCTGGTGGACGATGTGGCTGATGCCGGTCCGGACTTTGTGAAGATGTTCAACGGCTACCGAAAGACCTATGTGGAGCTGCCGGGAATGCAGAGAAAACTGCAGTCTGTCGGCATCACCAATTGCGCCATTTATCCCAACGGAAGACCCAGACCGGGTGTGCTGCCGGAGCCGCTTGCAGGGGAGGGAGCGCTGAATTGTGTGTTCTTCTCCATCATCCAGCCGGAAAAGGGCGTGGATCTGATCCTTCAGGCTGCGCAGGAGCTGCCGCATATGCAGTTCCACTTTTACGGAGAGATTAAAAAGGACTACGAGGCCGCATTTTTGGAGGCGGTCAGCCGGATGGACAATGTGACCTACCATGGCGTATTCTCTGGGAGTGCGGATGCCGTCTATCGGGAGCTTTGCCGGTATGATGTGCTGCTCCTGCCCACCCGCTGGAAAGCAGAGGGACTGCCCGGTATCCTTGTGGAGGCGAAGATTGCAGGCATCCCCGCTGTGGTCAGCGACCACAATTTCAACGCCCAGATCGTTACCCATGAACGGGACGGTCTGGTCATCCGGGACGTTACGGCGGAAAAGCTGACAGCTGCCCTGAGGTCACTGGAAAGGGACAGAGAAAACCTTTTGAACATGAAAAAAGACAGCCGTGCATCGGCTGAAAAATACTACATCGATGTGTGTGCATCGGATGTGCTCCGGGAATTGGAGAGAGGGTGAAACGGGAACATGGAAAAAATCAAAGTAGCCATTGTGCTGCCTTACTTTGGACCGGGCGGTGCAGATAAAATGGTTTCCCAGCTGGCGGCTGGCATCGACCCCGCCGCATTTCAAACGGAGGTTTTCTGCGTCTACGGTCAGCCCCAGGGCAATCATATGGAGCAGACGCTTCACAGCAAGGGTGTTGCCATCCACTACATCGGAAAGGGCTTGGGTTTTTCTGCCTCTGCGATGGTCAGACTGTTCCGGGCTCTGGACGAGTTTCGGCCGGATGTGGTCCATACCCATCTGTACGCCTGCCTGTATACCTTTCCCTGGCCTTTGCTCCGCAGAGCTGCGCATCTGCACACCTTCCACCTACCGCCGGAGCTGGAGAACCGTCGCTTTCTCCGCCGTCTGATCTCCAAAATTCTGATCGGTACAAAGGCGATGACCCCTGTGGCGATCTCCCATCAAAACCAGAAGTTCCTATGCAGCTACTACGGACTTTCAGAGGATCGGGTCCCGGTGGTTTATAATCCCGTGGAGCTTTCCAAATTCAATTTGCCGAAGGAAAGAACGACTCAGACCTTTACCTTCATTACTGCAGGTCGGTTCAGTGCCCAGAAGAATCAGAAGCTGATGCTCCGGGCCTTTGCCGACTTTGTGAACAAGGGGCATCAAGCGCGGCTGGTCATGCTGGGAAAAGGAGAGGAAGAAGAGAGCCTAAAGTCCCTGGCCTGTGCGTTGGGTGTCCGTGACCGGATCGATTTTCCCGGCTTTGTGCCCAATGTGGAGGATCATCTGACCGAGGCGGATGTTTTTCTGCTTTCGTCCGATTATGAAGCACTGCCCCTTTCTGTGCTGGAAGCGATGGCTGCAGGACTTCCCATCATTTCGACCGATGTGGGAGGTGTCTGCGATATCGTGACGGACAACGGCATTCTGATCCCGGCAAGGGATGTGGACGCAATGGTGCAGGCAATGGAGCGGCTGTATCTGGATGCTGCACTGCGCAGAAAAATGTCCGATGCCTCCGCCAGAAATGCCCAGGCCTACGATGTGTCCAACATGGCTGCAGGGTATTCGGAGCTGTACCGCCGGTATTCCGGTGCAAGCCTCGGCTGAGGGGCAATTATTAAGAGAAAGAGAAGGAAATGATATGGAGAGCCTTTCCTATCGTGTGACACTGCGCATTGCAAAAACGTTCAATATCCTGATGGTAACGGCTCCCGTACTGGCTGTCTGGCTGCTGCGCTATGGCGTGGATGCCGGACTGAAGAGCGACTGGAGGCTTGCGTGTATCGCAGCCGCATTTTTCGTGATCCTGTATGTGACCTATGGACGAATCTATGGCAGCTTCTATATATCCATGGTTCGGATCTCAGAGATGGTGTACAGCCAGTGCCTCGCCATGATCATGTCCGACGGGTTGATGTATGTAATTCTGTGCCTGATGTGCCGGAGGCCTCTTGCGATCCTTCCTATGGCTGCTGTGCTGATCATCCAGGTGCTGTTGTCGATCCTTTGGTGCGTAGCTGCCCATAAATGGTATTTCAGAACCTTCCCACCCAAACGGACGGCCATCGTGTATGATCACGGCGAAAGCGTGGATGCACTGATCGGTGCCTACGGGCTTCGGAAAAAATACAATGTACTTCTGTCCGTGCCGGCGAAGCAGTGCATTGCGGATGGTTACAAAGAGATTTTTGGTATGGAGACGGTGTTCCTGTGCGGCATCCACAGCCGTGACCGCAATCGGATCCTGAAATTCTGCGTGGATCAGAATATCACGGCATATGTCCTTCCCCGGATCGGTGATATCCTGATGAGCGGAGCGAAGCATGTGAATCTGTTCCATCTTCCTTTTTTGCGGGTGGATCGCTATGATCCGGCTCCGGAGTATCTGCTTTTCAAGCGGCTTTTCGATATTGCGGTTGCAGTGATGGCATTGGTGGTTCTTTCCCCTGTGATGCTGATCACCGCTGCTGCAGTCAAGCTGACAGACGGAGGCCCTGTGTTCTATAAGCAGAAGCGGCTGACGAAGAACGGAAAGGAATTCTATGTTCTCAAGTTCCGTTCCATGCGTCAGGATGCCGAAAAGGATGGTGTGGCTCGCTTGTCCACGGGAGATGCGGATCCACGCATTACCCCTGTTGGCCGGGTGATCCGAAAGCTGCGCATCGACGAGCTGCCCCAGCTGTTCAACATCCTTGGCGGAAGCATGTCCATTGTCGGCCCCAGGCCGGAGCGGCCTGAGATCGCTGCCCAGTATGAGCAGGAACTCCCGGAGTTCCGCCTCCGGCTCCAGGCAAAGGCCGGATTGACAGGCTACGCACAGGTGTACGGCAAGTATAATACCACGCCATACAATAAGCTCCAGATGGATCTGATGTACATAGCCCATCCCAGCTTCTTTGAGGACTTACGGATCATTTTCGCCACGATCAAGATCCTGTTCTTGCCTGAAAGCACAGAGGGCGTTGCCGAGGGTATGGATACGGCAATGAAAAAGTGAGGACATCCTTGCACAAAAGTACATTGCAAGTTTCTGTTTTTGGTGCTATCATGCGTTATGATCATTTTGACAGAGAGGAAACAAACATGAAGAATATGACCATGCTTCAGTATTTTGAGTGGTATCTGCCCGCAGATGCGAACCACTGGAACCGTGCCGCCTAGGATGCGGAGTATCTGGCGAAGCTCGGCATCACCGACGTCTGGATGCCCCCGGCCTACAAGGGCTTCCAGGGCAAGGACGATGTGGGCTACGGCGTGTACGATATGTACGACCTTGGCGAGTTCGACCAGAAGGGCGGCATCCCCACCAAGTACGGCACCAAGGACGAATATCTTGCCTGCATCAAGGCGCTTCAGGAAAAGGGTGTCCGGGTCATCGGCGATCTGGTCATGAACCACCGATAGTATTTGCGGTAGAACAGGGCTTTATCGGATGTATCCAGGGAATTCAGCGCTGCATAGAGTTCCCGTTGTCGTTCCTTTCGTAATAGCTCCTGTTCTGGGTTTGAATTGGGGGCAGGGATCGTCTCTGTCAGCTCGGCACTGTCCGGTGGATTCCTTCTGACCCGATCAATGGCTGCATTTCGGGCGATGGTGGACAGCCAGTTCGTCCAACTGCCGCTGTTTGGGTCGTATTGGTCGATCCGGTCCCAAACCCTTATGAGAATGTCGCTGAAAACCTCTTCCCGGTCACGCTCATCGTGAAGGATCGGCGTGATCACATAGCGGATCAGAGGTCCGTAGTGGAGCTTCAGATGATCCAGTGAACCGTCAGCCCAATCGAGAAGATTGTTTATGAGCTCCGCTGTATTCATGTCCCATTGCCTCCTTTCACTTATCTATACGCAGGCTGATCTAAAATCCTACGTATATTTTGAAAAATGCACCGATGTTTGATATGATCCCCCTAAAGTAGACCACGGAAATATCCAAAGTCTATTTTAGGGGGTATTTCTATGTCCAAATCAAAACACACTGCAGAATGGAAGATAGAAATTGTAAAGAAATATCTGGCTGGAGAAGGCAGCTATGCCACAATAGCTGCCATGCATAGCATTGGAGAAAAGACATTAAAGGATTGGGTGCATCGATATCGTGAGCAGGGTGAAACAGGTTTCTGGCGAGGAACAGGCAACAAACACTACAGCAAAACATTCAAAACGAAATGTGTGGAAGCAGTATTGCGTGGCGACGGTTCTGTCGATGATATTGTTGCAAAATATAATATTTCAGGCAGATATGTACTCTGCAGCTGGATTATGAAGTATAATGCCAATATGGAACTCAAAGATTACGAACCGAAACGGGAGGTCTATATGGCAGAAGCACGCAGAAAAACGACGCTGGAAGAGCGAAAGGAGATCGCTGACTATTGCATCAGTCACAATAACGATTACAAGGGCACAGCATCCA
>JAEIGA010006300.1_pt1 | contig 18070 bp, 11 predicted proteins | sample 9270691 | NCBI WGS metagenome assembly JAEIGA01 (sample SAMN17057246, study PRJNA624740) | gut metagenome | biome: biome; isolation source: fecal sample | host: Bos grunniens | place: China: Xizang | collected 2019
CGCGGATGTACGGCTTGCCTGCTTTGCTCATGCAGGCGACGACGAGATCGGTATCCGTGATATAGCCAAGGCCTGTGACCTTGTCGATATCGTCTTTACGATACCTTGTTACGGAATACACTACTTTTTTCATTTTGGATTACCTCCTGATTTTTTATTTTGCCTTTCGGCAGGGTCAGGGGAGCATAGGTCGGTGCTCGGAACGCCCATTTCGGCTATCGCCTGCAGATGTCAACGAGAGGTATTGACGACTTTCGGTTCACGAAAAAATATTGCTTTTGGATATAGAAAAAACCAGGTATCGCTACCTGGCTGTTCTATATCTGTTTTCATTTTTCGGTGATATTTTTTCACGTTTACATCTGCGAGAGCTATGCTACACTGGACACAACGAAAGGCTAAAAAATCAGGGATGATATATGATAATGCTTATACTGACTATTGTGCAATTCTTATTTATATGGTATAATAAGATGTAAAGTAATGTTGTAGAGAATTGATTCAATTAAAAATCGCATGGTAAAGCAGACAGGAGGCAACATATGACATCTCATACGCAGCGAGACGGGAATCTCGATAGACTAACAGTAAAAAAACTTAGTAATCCTTTTTCCACCGGTGGTGGCGGCGAAGATTTTGAGCACCGCGTTCAAGCAACATTTTTACTTGCTCTTTTGGTAAAAGGTTTTTCTCCTTTACTAGACTTACCTGTAACCTCACTAGATTTTCAGGCCAAAAGACTCGATAAAGATATAGATGATATTGTAGTGACAGCTTGTGCAGAATCACGTTCAGCAAAGCTGTTGTGCCAAATAAAACACGGAATAACTTTAGGAGACAATCCAACTTTCAAAGAAGTTATTGCCGCTGCTTGGAGCGATTTTAACAAAGAAACATTTGATCCAAACGCTGATAAGATTGTTTTGATTTCAGGTTCAGTGCCTAATGCAAATTCACTTCGTTTTATTCATGATCAAGCCAATGGCGCATCGAGTGCTAGAGACTTTTTAAATAGAATTCAAACTTCGAATTATTCTAGTGACATCAATAGAGAGAAACTAGATGTAATAAAAAGAAATTTATCACTGGCAAATAATAAACAAGATGTTACTGACGAACAACTATGGGCGTTCTGTAAGATATTTACAATTCTCATTTTTGATTTAGACTATGAAAGTAGCATTAATGATTTTTTGATCCGCTCCTTAATAGCATCTAATTGTAAAGATGATGCGATGTTAGTATGGGCATTACTTATAGATTGGGCAAGCAGATATGATAAAAACGCTAGGCATGTTACAATAAGTAGTATACCTGATTTCATAAAAGAAAAATTCATTAATGTAATTGATTTTCCTGAGATAAAAGAATTGCCTCGTGATTATTCGGATGACTCCTTTTGGGCGAAGATCGCTTTGGTGGGGGAATGGAATGAAAAGAATAGCAATGATAAAGAGTTGTTGGCAACTTTATTGGAAACGGATTATTCGGATATCCGCCGAAAACTCCAGGAAGACTCTCTGCAGCCTAATCCCAATGTCTCGTTCATGGACGGTATATGGCATATAAATCATAGACGTTCTGTAATTAAATCATGCTCAAAAACTTTTTTTGACGATATTATCAAGAAAGCCTTTGAAGTATCGAAAGCAGTCCTAAAAGAAAAGGATAAGCGTATTAAAGAAAACGGTGTTTTTGATTGGCTGACTCCGGAAGGCGGTGCATTTGATTATTCTGATGCACTTAGGAATGGATTGATTCACGGTTTAGCGATAATCTGCAATGTTGGGCTGCAGACATCTTGTTCGCCGGGTCTTATTGCTTCAGAGGCAAGAGACTTAATTCGTACAGTTTTTAGTGAAGCAGATAAAAACGTCTGGATGAGTTTGGATTCGCATTTGCCCGTGATAGCAGAAATATGTCCAGAAGCTTTTTTGGATTGCTTAGAGAGGCAAATCGTAACATCTCCTGAAAGCATTGAAGCATTATTTCCCAAGGCTAATGATAACCAAATATTCTCTCGAAATTTTATATGTTCAGTATTATGGTCAGTAGAAGGATTGGCTTGGGATGAGAATTATTTAATTAAGTGCATTAGGATATTGGGGCTGTTGGCGAGTTTGAAATACGAGAAAACTAATTATTCCAACACTCCAACAAATTCAATTATCCATATTTTGCTCCCGTGGCATATCCAAACAATGGCATCTGTTGAAAAACAGAAGTCTGCACTTGTGGCGTTACAACGCGAATGTCCAGCAATTGCTTGGATGATCACCACAAGACTGCTTCCTTATGCTATCCGCATGACGGGGGGAACGCATCGTCCTCGATATATTCTACCTAATTTACCTAAAGAGATTAAGCTTTCGAATCAAGATATTGCATCTTTATATCAGTACTACTCTCAACTAGCCCTGTCTCTTGCTAAAGAAAATTATGAAAAAATGAAAGATTTGTTATCCGACTTTGATCATATGGGACGAGAAAACATGATCGAATTTCTTTCTTTAGTCAATATGAAGGCAGTAAATTGGGATGATTCTCAAAAATATCCATTTTGGAAAGCATTCAGTATTAAACAGCAATGGATAACCCAGCGCTCGGAAGATGAAATAGATTCATCCATGATGGAAATATTGGATTCCAGCATTGCTGTGACAGCTCCGACCGATATACGATATAGTTATCGGTTGTTGTATGAATCGGGGTATATTGATTATGATGCAGATGATCAATTCGAAACAAAGTGGAAAGCCAAACGAAATAAGCAAAGAGAGGCAGTTTATGAGATATTTACAACCTTTGGTATAGATTCAGTTGTTGAATTTGGAACGGGTCTCGATCAATCTGCGTGGGTTGCTCAACATTTAGGCATGAGATTAAGTGAAGACGAATTTAGCAGGCTTATACAACTTTGTTATGATAAAAAATTAGATAAGGCATTCTTTGCTTCGGTCATTTATGGTTATGTAATAGTAAAAGGCCCTGAGGTTTTATTTTCAACAAAATTAGATACCTATGAAGCAAATTATGTGGCTTGGGTTTTGTCACAAGCCAGTTTGTCAATGCGGTTATTTGAAATTGCTGAACAAATCTTACAAGAAAACTTGGATCTGTTTTGGAGTGCTATTCATATCCCCCGCTTCGGTTTAGACGATGGTGTTGATTTGGATTTTGTTTGGAAACACTTAGTGAAAGTAGAACGATATGCCGCTGCTGTCAATTTGTTCGGGATTTCTGCTGAAAAATGCAATATCATTCATACGGAGTTATATGAAGTTTTGATTAAAGCTGCAACTACGGAAAGCAAGGACGAGTTGGATCCGGATGCAGTTTTCAATTTAATTGACTTGCTTCAACAAGAGAGAAGCATAAGCATAAAAGACATTTCGGAAATTGAGATGATTTATTTGCTGTGGCTTGACAGTCGTTCTCCGGTAAAACCTTTGGCTATACGTTATAGACTTGCAAACGAACCTGAATTTTTCTGTGAACTTATTAAGCTTTTTTATAGAAAAAAGCATTCAGATGCTCATGAAGAACCTATTTCTGAGCATGTCGGGAAGCGGCTATATCATCTAATATTCGAATTTTGTGTTGTGCCAGGAACAGATTGGGATGGGTGCTATCATGAAGATGTATTTACAAATTGGATGACTTACTGTAAAAAGTGGGGAAAAGAAGAAGATCGAGAAGAAGTGCTCCTTCAAACGATAGGTCAAGGTCTTTCGCACGCAAGAAAACTTGACGACGGTTTGATAGATGAGTTTATTATCAATGAATTGAACAAAATTGAAAATGACGAAATGAGACGGGGTTATTGTATTGGAGTATTCAATCAAAGAGGGGTTGTGACAGTAGATCCCGAAGGGAAACCGGAACTGCAATTGGCAAAAAAATATAACGAGATGGCCGAAAAAGTCGAATCTATGGGGTATGCGAAATACGCCGAAGCCTTACGTAATATCGCAACTGGTTATACAAATGAAGCAATGCGTTATATTAAGGAGCATCAACACATACAAGAAATGCATAAAAGAAAAGATGATGATTAAACAAACTTTTTCAGTTGTCTAGACTGCAAAACACAATAGGCCCGACAATTCTCAGATCGAGGATTGTCGGGCTTATTACATATTGTATACTACTTTGGCCTCACGAATAAGTAATAATGAGCGATAAAGCAGTCATAACTGATATTGTTAGGCTGTATGGATTAAGCGGATAGGGATTTTGCATAACGCAGAAATGAAAAAATACTAATGAAACACCTCACTAACCCACAGGGGGAATTTAATAGGTGGGGCGATAAGTCAAACTAAAAAACCTTACTAATTCGTTCACAATTCGTTTGGAATTTCGAACGTTCGAATTAGTAAGGTTTGGTCGAAGTGGCGGGACTCGAACTCGCGGCCTCCAGTACCCGAAACTGGCGCGCTACCACCTGCGCTACACCTCGATTTACCATGATATTATAGCACATCGAGGTTGGTTTGTCAACCCGTTTTCGGAAAATATCCGCGCTGCGGTGCTTTTGTTTCACGTTGGTTACCGTTTTTGCAACCTACCCCTGCCGCAGTGGCAGGGATATTGTCGCATTTTACCGCAGGCGGAGCAGGCAGTCCGAGGTGATGAGGTTCTCGCGGTTGCACACGATCAGAACCCGCTCACAGCCGTACTCGGCGGCGAGGGCAGTGAGGTCGGTCTTGTCGCCCGTAATATTGACCATCACGAGGTCGAAATGGCGGGCAAGGAAGGGCGTCATGGTGTTGGCAAACGAGTCCTTGGCGATGAGCAGGCGGGGGCGGGCCTCGCCGTTCTCGGACGCTACGGTGTCGGTGACGGTCAAAATGCTTCGCGCTTCACCGAGGAACGCGCTGTACTTATCCTTTTCTCCGAGGTAGCTTTCCACGATAAAACCGCGCTCGGTGATGGGGGTGCCGTCACCGTTTTTCACCGCAAAGCGGTCGTCCGAGCCGTCCTTGGCGCTCCAGATCTCCAGCTCGTCGGGGGCGATGAAATACAGCCCCGCGCGGGAGTAGGTCGTGCCGTAAAAATCGGTGACGGTTCGCACATCAAAGGCATCGGCAGGGATGATCTCATCTGCCATTCCCCAAGCGGTCAGGGTGGCGGCGTAGGCGGTGTAGGCGCCCTTGGTCGTCCAGTGGTGGTCGGTGCGGTAGTAGACGTACTCGCCCGCATCGTAGGCTTGACGGAATGTGTCAAGCAGATTGATCTGCTCTACCTGCGCACCGTCCAGCGCGTCGGTGACGGTGCGGTCGAGGGAATCCGAGAGGTCGCTCGGGTAGTCGAAGGCCGATACAGCCACGTCCACGGTGCGGGGGGCGAGCAGGATGGTGAGGGGGACGCCGTTTGCGGCAAGGGAATCTCGGACGTGGGCGACGTTCTTAAGGCTGTTTTGCACGTGGGATTCCGAGTAGTAGTCGGTATCGGCGGCACGCTCGGTGCGGCTGATATAGGCGTCAAAGCGGCGCACAGCAAGCTGACCGTTCTTGCCGTATAGGACACCGTTGGATTCTCCGCGCAGCTGGGCGATCTCGCCGATGCCGTGCAGGCCAACGAAGCCCGTACGCAGGGGGAACTGATCCGAGAAATAGTCGGTCAGCGCGCCCGAGAGCGAGCCGTCGAGCAGGGAGCTGAGGGTGATTGGGGGCAGGGTTTGAAGGGGGCGGTTCTCGTTTTCCGAGCGGGAGGCATCGGGGAGGATCCAGAACGCCGCGCCAAAGCCCAGAATGATGGCGAGGAACAGGGCGGTGATGGTGATATTGATTTTCTTTTGCATGAGGACTCCTTTATGCGGGAGATCAGAAATTGAAATAGAGGAAGGGACTGTACGTGCCGCTGACGGTGTAGGCGATGGCGAGGACGAGCAGGATGCCCAGCGCGACGGGCTCACACACCGCGACGGCGGGGTGCTTGTCACGCAGGCGGCCGAGCCGGCGGGCGGGGTAGGGAGTAGCCGCAAGGATACCTACGATGAGCAGAGGCAGGGCGCGCAAAAACTCGTAGCCTACGACTGCCGAGACGACCGACACCGTGCCGATACCGAACATGCCGCCGACGATGCGCCATGCCTCGGACAGGTCGGTGTGGTCAAAGATCATCCAGCTGATGCCCACGAGGACGAGCGCCCAGACGTGACCCAGTGCGCGGGTGACACGGTTCTTGTCAAACACCTTGAGCAGGAATACTTTTTCCAGCGCGAGGAACACGAAGAAGAACGCGCCCCACAGGACGAAGTTCCACGCCGCGCCATGCCAGAAGCCCGTGAGCAGCCACACCGCCGCCAGATTGAGGAACTGGCGCGCGATGCCACGGCGGTTGCCGCCGAGGGGGATATAGACATACTCGCGAAACCACGAGGACAGCGACATATGCCACCGCCGCCAGAAATCGGTGATGCTGGAGGCGATATAGGGATAGTTGAAGTTCTCAAGGAACTCAAAGCCGAGCATTCGTCCCAGTCCGATGGCCATGTCGGAGTAGCCTGAAAAATCGAAGTAGATGTGCAGGGTGAAGGTCAACACCAGCAGCCACGAGGTCAGCACGGTAGGCTGGAAGTCCGAGGTGGAGCCGAGGTAGGCGTACAGCGCGGCGAGGGAGTCTCCGAGCAGCACCTTTTTGGCAAAGCCCACCGTAAAGCGGCGCACGCCCGAGGCGAACTTGTCCACCGTGTGCGAGCGGCTTGCGAGCTGATCGTTGACGTCGCGGTAGCGCACGATGGGGCCCGCGATGAGCTGGGGGAACAGCGCGACGTAGGTGCCGAAGGACACGAAATTGCGCTGGGTGTCGGTGTCGCCGCGGTACAGATCGATGGAGTAGGACATGATCTGGAAGGTGTAGAAGCTGATGCCGATGGGGAGCGTCAGCCCCTCAATGGGGGTCAGGACGTTCGCCAGCGCGGGGATGAGCCGCAGGTTTTCAATAAAGAAATTGGTGTACTTGAAGAACAGCAAAAATGCGAGGTTGAGCACGAGGGAGACGGCCAGCCACGCGCGGGCGCGGCGGGGATTCGTCGTGCGGTATTTGCCGATGGGGAAGCCCGTGAGGTAGGCGACCAGTACCGACGTCAGCATGACGGCGATATAGCGCGGCTCGCCGAAGCCGTAGAAGAGCAGGCTGACCGCAAAAAGCACCCAGTTGCGATACCGCAACGGTGTGATGAAGTAGAGCGGTATGGTCACGGCGAGAAAGCCGAACAGGAAAATGGTAGAGGAGAAGACCATAGAGGTTTCCTTTCGTAGGGTTCGATTAGTAATCAAGAAAGCCCTCTCCGCCAGCACGCGACTTGCCGCGGCAAGCCGCCGGCGTGCCACCTCCCCCAAAGGGGGAGGCTTATATGACGAGACGTGTCAGAGGCTTTCCCTGCGGGAGAGCTCCCGCGAAGCGGGTGAGAGGGTTACGTATTTCAAGGGTAAAAAGGGAGTGCAATGTCAGAATTTCCAAAGGGCGGCAGTCACGCGGGTGACATCTCCCGCACCCATGATGACGATGAGGTCCCCCTCGCGCGCCTCGGCACGGAGACGGGCGGCGGCATCGGCGGGGGAAGGGCAGTAGATGGCCTTGCCCTCGGCGGCGGCACAGAGATCGCGCGCCAGCTTTTCGGAGGACACGCCGCAATCGTCGGTCTCCCGCGCCGAGTAGATATCGATCAGGAGCACGCGGTCGGCCGCGTCAAAGGCGGTGAGAAATTCGGGGTACAGCTCGGCGGTGCGGCTGTATGTATGGGGCTGGAACACGCAGATGAGGCGGCCGCGCTTGTCACCGTCGGCGTCGCATAGCTCGCGCGCGCCGCCCAGCGTGGCGCGGATCTCGGTGGGGTGGTGGCCGTAGTCGTCGTACACGCGGGCGCCGTTGATCTCACCCTTATACTCCATACGGCGGGACGCGCCACAGAAGTGGGAAAGCCCCACGCGGATGGCTTCGGGGGCGATGCCGCAGACGTGCGCGGCGGCGGCAGATGCCAGCGCGTTGCCGATCTGGAAGCGGCCGGGGACGGCGAGCTTGACCTCGCCCATGCTTTCGCCGTAGGCAATCAGCTCAAAAACGGGGAGTCCGCGCTCGATACGGATGGCGCGTGCGGTGAAATCGGCGTCGGGATGCTCTCCCGTGCTGAAGGTGCAGAGCTTGCCCGTGCCGCCCGATGCCAGCGCGCGCTGTGCCGATTCCATGGCATCGGGGTCGTCGGCGTTGACTACGGTAATGCCGTCGGGGCCCGTCAGGGATGCGTAGGCGGCAAAGGAGGTGCGGATCTGCTCCATGGACTTGAAATAGTCCACGTGCTCCCACTCCTCGCCCAGCAGAATGGCGACGGTGGGGCGGAAATCAAGAAAGGAATCCATGTACTCGCAGGCCTCGAAGATAAAATTCTCCTGCCCGCCGATGCGGTACGCGCCACCCATGGGGGTGTAGACCGCGCCGCTGAGGACGGTGGGATCGGCGTCGGCGTCGAGGAATATCTGGGTACACATGGAGGTGCAGGTGCTCTTGCCGTGCATACCTGCCACGCCCACGCGGTGGGTGTATCCCGTCATGAGGTAGCCGAGGTAGTCGGCGCGGGACACACAGGGGATGCCGCGGCGCCGTGCCTCCGCCAGCTCGGGATTATCCTCCGAGATGGCGACGGTGTAGACCACCAGCGCACAGTCGGCGGGGAGATTGGCGGCGGCGTGGGTATAGTGTACCGTGACACCCGAGGCCTCAAGGGTGCGGGTCAGGTCGCTCACGGCGCGGTCAGAGCCGCTGACTGAGTAGCCCGCGCGGGCGGTCAGTAGCGCCAGCGAGGACATCATGATGCCGCCGACACCGATGAAGAACACCGAGCGGTGGGCGGCGTTGTTAAGGTAAGAGCCGATGAGGGCGGGGCCGAGGTGGGTGTTTGCTACGGACATATAGGCCTCCTTGAAGTCGGGTGAGTGGAATTTTGCGTGATGCGTCGAACGGGCTCGCACCGTGACGGAGCGTGGGGCGTTGGGAGTTTTAACCGAATATTAAGTCATATCTTCTCACTTTTTTGTGGGTATGTTCACAGAAAAGTACCAGAATCATGGATTGGTCTTCACAAATGGGGGGTATAATGGTGGCATCCGAAACGGTACTTCGAAATGGTACAAAGAAAATTATAGCAACGGAGGAGTAAAATTATGCAGATTACCGATGTGAAAGTCAGAAAGCTCTTTGACGTGGGCCCGATGCGTGCCATCGTGTCGGTGTCCTTTGACGGTCAGCTCGCCGTTCATGACATCAAGGTCATCAACGCGCGCGACAAGTATTTTATCGTGATGCCCAGCCGCAAGAACCCCGACGAAACCTACCGTGACATCGTACATCCCATCAATGCCCAGTTCCGCGGCATACTGGAGAGCGCCGTGCTTGATGCCTACAACAAGGCGCTGGCAGAGGCCGCAGAGGCCGCAGAGGACGATGCCGCCGACGGCGCGGAAGCGGTGGGCGTTTAACCGAGAATCGGTTTCCAAAAAGCAACTACCCGAGTGGAGCGCACGCCGTGCGCTCCTTCTTTTTTTCTTATAATTTGGCAAGCGAACCCAGCACCTGGCCGTTTTGCACCGTGAGCGTGCCGAAGCAGTGGTCATTTCCGATGCTGCCGGGATTGAACAGAAGCAGGGGCTTTTTCAGCAGACTGCCGTAGGCGTGATCATCCGGGGTTAGTCGATATTCCACGGGCTTGTGGGTGTGTCCGTAGACCAGCACGTCGGCCCCTCGCAAGGCGGCGCGGCTGATGGCACCTTCCAATCCGTACTTAACGTTTACCGTGTGTCCGTGCAACAGCAGAATGCGGATGCCGTCTACCGTGACCAGCTCCTCCTCGGGCGGAAAAATCTCGCGGCCGTCTGCAATGACGGAGGATAGGAAAACGTCGCAATTTCCGCGTACCGCCCACAGCGGCACATGTGCGTCACAGTGAGCCAGATCCCGCACGCCGTCTCCCGCAAACAGGATCCCATCAGGGCGGGCGCGCTGTATTGCCTCGCGGATTGCGTAGGTGCTTCCGTGAGAGTCGGAGAGGACGAGTAGAGTCATAGGATGCTCCTTTGAAAAATGATACTACATACTATATAGTATAGCATGGATCGCGGCGTTTGTCCATGCTTTTGGGGCCAAAAACGCACAAATTTTTCGCCGTTTTTTTCTCGGATCTTTTGCGTCCAACCGCCGGGTGGCGGCATACACTGGCGGTAGCCGCCCCGCGACGAAGGACGCGAGAACCGTCCCCCGTGTTGGCGGCGGAAGGGGGAATTGATATGCAACTGGACAGAAACCAACTCAACCGACTCCTGCGCCTCAGTGACGATCAGCTCCGTGCGGTGCTGGGCAAGCTGCTCGCCGAATACGGGCTGGACGCCGCGGCGTTTCCGCTGGCAAGCATGGATATGAGCCGCCTGCGAGCGGTGTTGCAGACTGCGACCGACGAGGACATAGCTCGCTTTATGAGCGGCGCGGGAGCGAGAGGGCAGGTGCCCCCCGCCATGCGGGACAGGATCAACCGTGCCGACCGCGCGGATAAGGAGCCAAGCGGCGGGGGAGGGAAGTGAGGGCATGAGAGAGCTTGAAGGACGCGGAGATTCTGCCCGTGCGGTAGGGTTGAATGATACACTGGACCGCATTCTCCGCGAGGTGGAGGGCTCTCCCGAGGGGGAGCGCGCCCCGGCGGCGGACGACCGTCCGCCGCCATCACCCCCGCACGCCGAGGGAGGGGATCGCACACACGATGAAGCAATAGCGGCGGCGGGGGACGGTGGCGTCCCGCTCACGGGCGGGACGCCACTCGGGGCGCTCCTGGGCGGGCTGGCGGGCAACCCCGCGCTGCTCTCCGCCATCCCCGCGCTGATGGAGAACCTCGGCCCGCTTCTGGGCGGAGGAGGCGGAAAAAGCGGGGGCGGCGGCAAGGGGGGTGGAGGCAAATCCATCGCGCCCTCGCTGGATCGCCACACCGCCCTGCTCTGCGCCGTCAAGCCCTACCTGGGGGGGGAGCGGCAGGAGGCGGCGGAGAAGATCATCCGCCTGTGTCGGGCGTGGGATGCCCTGCAAAAATCGGGCATGACCGAGATTTTGCGCGCCACGTCACACACGTCCGCGCCGCAAAAAGCCGACGGGGCGGGGGGGAAGGGAGGAGAGGGCGGCTATGTATAGTAAATCTCTTGGAACGGGCGACGGGCGAACAAGAGCGGATTGGCGCTCGGCGGCGGGTTTCAGAGAGCCTGCGGCGGGTCTCAGAGAGCCCGCGGCGGGTCTCAGAGAGCCCGCGTATCGGCAAACCGTGCGCGTTCCCCCCAATTACAGCGGTCACGCCTTCCGCGACGGGGAGGAGCGCTCGCCCGAGCAGGTCATGAGCGGGGTGTCGCACCGGGATCACCCACCGCACCGAGAGGAACCGCCTACGCCTCGGTTTGATGGGCTGCCGCAGGTCAGCACGTTAGGGCAACGGGGGGATCAGCCCGTTGCGCGTGAAATGCCGAGGGCAGGGCAGGAGGAATCGCCCTTTCCCTACGCCGCGTCGGACGGGGGATGCCCCTGCGGGGCGGCGTGCCTTCCCGCGCTCCGAACCGACGACGGGGAGGATTGCCGCGATTCTCGTCGCGATTCTCGCCGCGATTCTCCCTGCGAGGGAACGGAGGCAAGATGCGGTGAGGGCGGCGCGCTTCGCACATTGATGGAGCGGTTTCCCTTTGGTCACGGCTTTGGGTTTGAGGAGCTGCTCCTGCTGGGACTCATGCTGCTCCTGCTTCACGAGGGGGACGGAGAGGGGGATCTCGGGGAAACGCTGGTGTTGCTCGGCATTCTGCTCCTATGTGGGTAAAAACGTGGCTTTCCCCGGAAAATGTCTTGACATCCGATTGACAGTATGATACAATAAAGGCATAGTCCAAAATGAAGGAGGCTTTACCCCATGTATATCAAGAAACATCACGGGTTGCTGCTTGCGTTTGTTCTGCTTCTGTGCCTGATGCTGACCTTTGCCGCGTGCAAGGAGAGCAAGAAGGGTAAACAACCCGTCGATACCACGGCCGCCGATACCACGGCCGCCGATACCACGGCCTCCGATCCCACGGCCTCCGATCCCACGGCCTCCGATCCCACGGCCTCCGACCCCACGGCGTCCCGACCCGAGGATACCACCACCGAGCCCGAGGAGACCACCACCGATACGGAGGTGACCACCGCACACGTGTGCAGCTTTGGTGCTTGGAACGAAACCAAGCCCGCCACCTGCACCGAGGGTGGCATCAGCGTTCGCGAGTGCGCCTGCGGCAATTCCGAAACCAAGACGACCCCCTCCACGGGCCATACCGAGGGTAGCTGGATCGTAGACACCGAGGCTCAGCCCGGTGTGAACGGTTCCAAGCATGTCGAGTGTACCGTGTGCCACGAGACGCTTAAGACCGAGTTTATCCCCGCTCTGCCCGTCGAGACCTCCCCCGATCACACGTGCAGCTTTGGCGCATGGAACGTAGCCCAGGCTGCAACCTGCACCGGCGGTGGCATTCGTGTCCGCCGTTGCTCCTGCGGAAACATCGAGTCTCAGGCCATTCCCGCCAAGGGCCACACCGAGAGCGATTGGATCGTAGACACCGAGGCACAGCCCGGTGTGAACGGCTCCAAGCACGTCGAGTGTACCGTGTGCCACACAACGCTCAAGACCGAGGTCATTCCCGCTCGGCCCGTTGTAACCGAGCCCGAGGTAACTACCACCGAGCCCGAGGTAACTACCACCGAGCCCGAGGTAACTACCACCGAGCCCGAGGTAACTACCACCGAACCCGAGGTAACTACCACCGAACCCGAGGACACTACATCTTCTGAACCCGAGACCACCACGTCCGAGCCTGAGACTACTGTTCCCGCGCCCGCAGAGGATTTCTCGGTGAACATCTCTGCTTTGGCAGGCGGCCAGGCGAATTGGACGGAAGCATTCTACGAAACCCCCGTCGTTCTGCTCAATTACAACGACGTGATCAATCTGGGTTACATGGATCTTTCGGGCTACGCCAAGGTCCGTATCCAGTACGGTTGTGACGGTAACTCCGACATTACCGGCCCGCGATTTGCCGCACTGAACGGGAACGTGCCCATCGGTCTGAAGAGCACCGCTACCTCCTATGGTAATTCGGGCAACTACGTTATGGGCGGTGACGTCGCCCACACGGATATGACCTTCAGCACCAAGGCGTGGGGAACCGGCGCGAGATGGGCCGAGATCGACCTGACAAACGTCAACTACGCAGGCAACGTCTACGTAGCGCTCCACAATCCCGAAGGCACGATGGTCGCCATCTCGGGCATCCAGTTTATCGCGAGCGGCTCTACGGCCGAGGAAGAAACCACAACGTCACCCGAGTCTACGACCGAGGAGCCTACCACTCCCACCGAGCCCGAGGAGGAAAGCACCGCCCCCGCCGTGCTTGAAACCATGAATGCTTCGGCATCTACCTCCTTCAAGTATCTCGGTCACGTGGACTGGATCAACGGCGTACAGTATGACCTGAACGGATACAGAAACAACGGTGTTTCCCCCAAGGTCGCCAACCCTGCCGTTCTGAGCGGTATCGTGGCCAGCAAGGCGGGCAAGCTGACGATTACGGGATGGGCGCTGGTTAACGGCGGTCAGGATAAGTATTTCTGGTCGGTAGACGGACAGAATTGGTATGAGTTCGCGGGAGGCAGCTACAGCGCAACCGGTCAGGCTCATGCCGATCACGCCAAGGGTTACGCAGGTGCTGACGTCACCTCGGTAGAGCCCGCGAACGGTATTTTTGACAATATTACGGCGGATTTGTCGGCGTATCGGGGTAAGACCATTACCGTCTACATAGCCGTCCGCAGTCTCGTTCCCGCGGGTACACCTGCCGTGCAAAAGCTTTGTCACTTCCTGACGCTGAAGGATCTGGCTGTGCCGAATGATAACGGAGAGGTGGAACAGACCTTGAAGGTTATATCCTTTAACGTCCAAACCGAAAACGGCACGTCGGTGGATATGAACACCCGCGCCGAGCTGCTCAAGGCGCTGATCAATCAAAAGATGCCCGATTCCATTGGTATGCAGGAGGTTACCGCCGCTTGGCGTTCCAAGATGGATAGCTACGTGTTCGACCCGAACATCTATGCGGGCGTTGGCGTGGCGCGCACCACGGATGCCAGCCTCGGCCTTGAGCAATGCGCTATTTTCTACCGTAAGGATAAGTACATACTCGTAGACAGCGGCACGTTCTGGCTGTCGGATACCCCCGATGTGGTGGGCTCCATGTATGCGGATGCCATCTATCCCCGTATTTGTACGTGGGTGCGCCTCAAGGACCGCGTGACGGGATTTGAGTACGTGCATCTCAACACGCACCTCCATCACAAGGCCAATACCGAGGGCAACAACATTCGCAAGGCGCAGATCAAGGTGCTTCTGGACTTCGTTCAATCGTTGGGAGACCTGCCCATGGTCATGACGGGCGATTTCAACCAAAAGCGAATCACGAGCGACGGCACGACTCCGTATGCTCTGTATCAGTACATTACGGGAGATCGGAGCTTCACGAATGCGGCAGGTCAAAAGGTAACCGCCAACTTTGCGGATGCCCGCATCGATGCGGCCAAGACCGTATCGTCCAGCCAGTGGGCGTCCCTGACCAAGAATCAGGATCCCACGAACACCGATAATTACGATCCCTCGGCTCAGCCCATTGACTATATTTTCTACACAGACGCGTATCTGACCGCCAAGGTGTATGAGAATATCCACTATAAGCCGAACGGAATCTATATGTCGGATCACCTGCCCCAGTACGCGGAGCTGACCTATACAGTACAGCTTGCCAACTGATGCAATCATAGTGAAAAGAACACCCCGAGAGTGACCGCAGGTCACTCTCGGGGCGATGTTTTGTTGCGACAAATTGGGGTTTATAGGGGAGCGGGGAGAACGGCGAGGGAAACTTCTTGCAAGAAGTTTCCCTCACACTCCCTTCAAGAACCTTCAAAAAAATATTTTCAAAATATATTGTGAAATATATATTTTTTCAAGTTTTTTGAAGTCCAGAACCCTTCGCGATATTTGCTGAAGGCAAATTCGCACCGAACGAAGTGAGGAGGTTTTCAAAAAGGGTTCTGGTGGGGTGCAGGGGTGAAACCCCTGCTCGATAAATCCAAATTTGAAGAGCCATTCCGTCGGGTGAGATGGTTGGCGCGTGACAACCTACCCCGAGCCAGAGCTGTGCCGCAGGCACAAATCCAAATTTGAAATTATAGCCCGTCGATGTAGCGGCAGGCGGCGACGGCGGCGACGGCACCGTCGGCGGTGGCGGTGGTGACTTGGCGCACGCCCTTGCGGCGGCAATCGCCCGCCACGAAGACACCGGGGGTTCGGGTGGTGCAGTCCTCGCCTGCATCGGCGTAGCCTGCGTTATCCAGCGCGATGTGATCGGCAAAGGGGGTGTTCTCGGGCACGAGTCCGATGGCGACGAACATACCGTCCACCGTGAGGGTGCGGCGGGTCTTGTCGGCCACCGACTCAATAACCACGGCGTGCAGAGCATCCCCGTCGGGAATCTCGGCGACCACGTGACCCGTGATGATCTCTACGTTGTCGCGGGCGGCAAGGATGTCCTGGAGCTGCTTTTCACCCGTCAGGAAATCGAGGTTCTGCACTACGTAGACCTTCGCGGAGGTCTCGGAGAGCAGGATGGCCTCCTGCAGGGCGGAGTTGCCGCCGCCGATGAGAGCGACCGTCTTGTCCTTGTAGAACGCGCCGTCGCACACGGCGCAGAAGGAGATGCCCTCACCGATGAATTTCTCCTCGTTGGGGAGGCCGAGGTGGCGGTGGCGCGCGCCCGTGGCGATGATGACCGCGCGGCACTCGTAGCGGTTTCCGTCCTCGGTGATGACCACCTTGGTGACACCGTCCTTGGCGATCTCGATGCCCGTCGCCGCCTCGACCTCAACCTCGGCGCCCTGCGCGAGTGCCTGCTCAACCATGTGGTCAGCCAGCTCACTGCCGCTGATGCTCTCAAAGCCGGGGTAATTTTCTACCTTGGGGGAATAGGTGATCTGTCCGCCGAACGCGCCCTTATCGAGGAGCAGAACGCTCTTGTTCGCGCGTCTGGCGTAGACGGCGGCGGTCAGTCCCGCGGGACCCGCGCCGATGATGACGATGTCGTACATAGTGATACATCCTTTCTGCTTGGGGGAACGCCAGAGGGAAACTTCTTTCGAGAAGTTTCCCTCTGGACTCCTTTCAGGAACTTCAAAAAGTGAATGGATAATTTGTTTAAGTTTTTTGCGGGGGCTTGGGGGAGCTTTTTGCAAAAAGCTCCCCCAACGTATCCCTGCCACAATGGCTATGGGGAATCTCCGAGGAGATTCCCCTTTGCGGTAGTATTAGCAGACGGAGTTGATATATTCCTTGACGCCGGCGACCATGCCGTACTTTTGGATCTCGCCGCCTGCGACCGCCACGAGGGTGGGAGCCTGCTTGATGCCGAGGGACTCGGTCAGCTCCACGTTCTCATGCGCGTAGACCTTGGTGTAGGCCACGCCTGCCTTGGTGAGCAGGGACTCGGCGATCTTGCAGTTGGGGCAGGTGGCCGACGCGAAGAGGTACACACCGTCGGTCAGCGCGGGAGCGGCACATTCGCAAGCGGCCTCTGCATTGGCGGTCTTGGGGCCCGAGTGGGTCAGCACCGAGGTAGCCACATTGTAGGTCTTACGCTCCTTGTACTCCTGCGACTTACCGTCGTTCCAGTTCTTGACGGGGCGGTAGTAGCCCGTGATACGGCTGTAAACCTCGGCCTCAGCACCGCAGATGGGGCAGGTGAAGTGCTCACCGATGAGGTAGCCGTGATCCTTACATACCGAGTAGGTGGGGGACAGCGAGTAGTAGGGCAGACGGTAGTTCTCGGCGATCTTGCGCACGAGGGCTGCGGCGGCCTTCCAGTCAGGCAGCTTCTCGCCCATGAAGGCGTGGAATACCGTACCCGAGGTGTAGAGGGTCTGCAGCTCGTCCTGAATGTCCAGCGCGGTGAACACATCGTCGGTGAAGCCGACGGGGAGGTGAGAGGAGTTGGTGTAGTAGGGGGTGTCGGCATCCGACGCGCAGATGATGTCGGGGTAACGCTTGCGGTCGTGCTTGGCCAGACGGTAGGAGGTGGACTCGGCAGGGGTTGCCTCGAGGTTGTAGAGGTCGCCGTACATCTCCTGGTAGTCCGAGAGACGCTCTCTCATGTGATTCAGCACGTTCTTGGTGAACTCCTGCGTCTCGGCATGGGTCATATCCTTGCCGATCCACTTGGCGTTCAGGCCTGCCTCGTTCATACCCACAAGACCGATGGTGGAGAAGTGGTTGGCGAAGGTACCGAGGTAACGCTTGGTGTAGGGGTACAGGCCCTCGTCAAGGAGCTTGGTGATGACGTCGCGCTTGATCTTGAGGGAGCGGGCGGCAATGTTCATCATGTGGTCGAGGCGCTCGTAGAAGTCGGCCTCGTCCTTGGCGAGGTAGGCGATGCGGGGCATATTGATGGTCACGACGCCGATGGAGCCCGTGGACTCACCGCTGCCGAAGAAGCCGCCCGACTTCTTGCGCAGCTCGCGCAGGTCAAGACGCAGACGGCAGCACATGGAGCGCACGTCGGAGGGCTCCATATCGCTGTTGACGTAGTTGGAGAAGTAGGGAGTACCGTACTTGGAGGTCATCTCGAAGAGGAGCTTGTTGTTCTCGGTCTCGGACCAGTCGAAGTCACGGGTGATGGAGTAGGTGGGGATGGGGTACTGGAAGCCGCGGCCGTGGGCGTCGCCCTCGATCATCGTTTCGATGAAGGCGCGGTTGATCATATCAATTTCCTTCTGGCAGTCCTTGTACTTGAAGTCCATCTCCTTGCCGCCGACGATACAGTTGAGCTCGGCGAGGTCGTTCGGGACGACCCAGTCAAGGGTGATGTTCGAGAAGGGTGCCTGCGTGCCCCAACGGGAGGGGGTGTTGACGCCGTAGATGAAGGACTCGATGCACTTCTTGGTTGCGTCATAGGAGAGGTTGTCCACCTTGACG
>JAEIGA010006301.1_pt1 | contig 18070 bp, 14 predicted proteins | sample 9270691 | NCBI WGS metagenome assembly JAEIGA01 (sample SAMN17057246, study PRJNA624740) | gut metagenome | biome: biome; isolation source: fecal sample | host: Bos grunniens | place: China: Xizang | collected 2019
AAAAAAATATTAATTTTGCGGCATATTTTACGTGTAATATAATTTAACAATTTTGCTATGGGAAACCAAAAAAGAGTGTATACATTCGGTGCAGGAAAGGCTGAAGGCCGCGCCGATATGCGTAACGAATTGGGTGGCAAGGGTGCTAACCTTGCCGAAATGAACCTTATCGGAGTGCCAGTGCCTCCAGGTTTCACCATCACCACAGATACTTGCAACGACTATTATTCAGTAGGTAAGGACAAGGTTGTGGAGATGTTGAAGAGCGACGTGGAAGAAGCTATCCACCATGTTGAAAATTTGATGAACAGCAAGTTTGGTGATGTAGAAAACCCATTGCTCGTTTCTGTACGTTCAGGTGCTCGTGCTTCAATGCCAGGTATGATGGATACTATCCTCAACCTCGGTTTGAATGACGAAGTAGTTGAAGGTATCGTTCGCAAGACTGGTAACGCTCGCTTCGCTTGGGACTCTTATCGTCGTTTCGTTCAAATGTATGGTGACGTTGTTTTGGGTATGAAGCCTGTAAACAAGGAAGACATCGATCCATTTGAAGCAATCATCGAAGAAGTTAAGGAAGCTAAGGGCGTAAAACTCGACAACGAACTCGAAGTGGAAGACTTGAAGGAACTCGTTGTTAAGTTCAAGGCTGCAGTTAAAGCTCAAACTGGTAAGGACTTCCCTAACGATTCATACGAACAATTGTGGGGCGCTATCTGCTCAGTGTTCGATTCATGGATGAACGACCGTGCTATCCTCTATCGTAAGATGGAAGGTATTCCTGCTGAATGGGGTACAGCTGTAAACGTTCAAGCAATGGTATTCGGTAACATGGGCGACACTTCAGCTACAGGTGTATGCTTCAGCCGTGACGCAGCTACAGGTGAAAACCTCTTCAACGGTGAATGGCTTGTAAATGCACAAGGTGAAGACGTAGTTGCTGGTATCCGTACACCACAACAAATTACCCTCGAAGGTTCACGCCGTTGGGCTGCACTTCAAGGTGTTTCTGAAGAAGATCGTAAGGCAAACTTCCCATCAATGGAAGAAGCTATGCCTGAAATCTACAAGGAACTCGACGCTCTTCAAACTAAACTTGAAAACCACTACCACGATATGCAGGATATGGAGTTCACTGTACAAGAAGGTAAACTCTGGTTCCTCCAAACACGTAATGGTAAGCGTACAGGTGCTGCAATGGTTAAGATTGCTATCGACCTCCTTCACGAAGGTATGATCGACGAAAAGACAGCTATCCTCCGTTGCGAACCAAACAAGCTCGACGAACTCCTTCACCCAGTATTTGACAAGGCTGCTCTCGCTGCTGCTAAGGAAATCACTAAGGGTCTTCCTGCATCTCCAGGTGCTGCTTGCGGTCAAATCGTATTCCACGCTGACGACGCTACAGTTTGGGCAGAACAAGGTAAGAAGGTGATCATGGTACGTGTAGAAACTTCTCCAGAAGACCTCGCTGGTATGGCTGTTGCTGAAGGTATCCTCACTGCTCGTGGTGGTATGACTTCTCACGCTGCAGTAGTAGCTCGCGGTATGGGTAAGTGCTGCGTATCAGGTGCTGGTGCAATCAACGTAGACTACTATGCTAAGACTGTAGAAATTGCAGGCGTAGTATATAAGGAAGGTGACTACATCTCATTGAACGGTACTACAGGTCGTGTATATGCTGGCCAAATTCCTACTCAGGAAGCAGAACTCAGCGGCGACTTCGCAGAACTCATGGATCTCTGCTCTAAGCACTCTAAGCTTGTAGTTCGCACAAATGCTGATACTCCACACGATGCTACTGTAGCTCGTAACTTTGGTGCTGTAGGTATCGGTCTCTGCCGTACAGAACACATGTTCTTCGAAGCAGAAAAGATCGTTGCTATGCGTGAAATGATCCTCGCTCAAGATTCAGAAGGTCGTGAAAAGGCTCTCGAAAAGATTCTTCCTTACCAAAAGGCAGACTTTAAGGGTATCTTCAAGGCTATGGATGGCTGTCCTGTTAACGTACGCCTCCTCGATCCTCCTCTCCACGAATTCGTTCCCCACGATTTGAAGGGTCAACAAGAAATGGCTGAAGCTATGGGTGTGACAGTAGAATACATTCAACAACGTGTACACTCTTTGGCAGAAGCTAACCCAATGTTGGGTCACCGTGGTTGCCGTCTCGGTAATACATATCCTGAAATCACTGCAATGCAAACTCGCGCTATCCTCGGCGCTGCTTGCGAATTGAAGAAGGAAGGTCTCGATCCACATCCAGAAATCATGGTGCCATTGACAGGTATTCTCTACGAATTCGAAGCACAAGAAAAGGTGATTCGTGATACTGCTGCTAAGGTATTTGCAGAAGAAGGCGTAGAAGTTCCTTTCAAGGTTGGTACAATGATCGAAATCCCACGTGCAGCTCTTACTGCTAACCGTATTGCAAGCCGTGCTGAATACTTCTCATTCGGTACAAATGACTTGACTCAGATGACATTCGGTTACTCTCGTGACGATATCGCTTCATTCCTCCCTGTTTACCTCGAAAAGAAGATTTTGAAGGTAGACCCATTCCAAGTGCTCGACCAAAATGGTGTTGGTCAGCTCGTAGAAATGGCTGTAGAAAAGGGTCGCCAAGTTCGTCCAGAACTCAAGTGCGGTATCTGTGGTGAACACGGTGGTGAACCTTCTTCAGTGAAGTTCTGTCACAAGGTTGGTTTGAACTACGTATCTTGCTCTCCATTCCGTGTGCCTATCGCACGCCTCGCTGCTGCTCAGGCTGCTGTAGAGGAGTAATTAAATACTCTCATATAATATAAGGACTTGCTCACGATTGGGCAAGTCCTTTTTTAGTATCTCATTTGAGAGGATTTCTAAGTACAATCTTATCCGCGGAGAGGCGTCCATACTTGCCATAATTCTATAAAAAACATAAATCTTATCGAAATATCTTGATTTAATGTACTGAATTAAACGATAGTGAATTTATTTCACTATATTTATGGCACAAAAACGTCAATTTATGGCTCAGTCTTTAGGCGTGGCCGCCTATAAGACAAAAGAGTTAATTGAAAATTTGAAGTCATCACTTCCTTCTATAGATGATTTGGAGAAAACGCTCAATGACTAAACCAAAATGGAAAGGAAAGTGACTAACATTCCATTTTCTCAAACCTCTGCCACGACATGGCGTAGCCTTCGTGTACTTTTGCAGAAAAAATCGATTTTATATGGCAGACAATGATAGAGGGCAAAGCCTAATTACCAAATATGTCTGGGTGATAGAGACCATCTATCGCAGACAGAAGATTTCATTCAAAGAACTGAATGAACTCTGGCTTCGTGATGACATCAGCAGAGGTGTGGATATTCCCAAACGTACTTTTGACAACTGGCGTTATGTCATCTGGGATATGTTCGGTATCAGCATAGTCAATGAGAACCGTGGTGAATACCGCTACTATATCGAAAACGAGGAAGACATAAGTAAAAACGGACTTCGTTCCTGGCTATACAACACTTTCTGTGTGAGCAATGCTTTAGCCAACAGTCAGAGCGTCAAAGACCGCATCATTCTGGAATACGTGCCGTCTGGCCAGAACTTCCTTCAGCCCATTATTGAGGCTATGAAGGAAAATCGTGTACTGAACATGACCTACCACAGTTATTGGAAGGACGAGGAGAACAATTTCGATATACAGCCATACTGTGTGAAGTTGTTCCGTCAGCGTTGGTACATGGTTGCTCGTAGCACTTATTCCTACTATTATGAGAAAGGGCCACGTATCTATTCCCTTGATCGAATTAAATATCTTCATGCAACAGACGAGACATTTGAAATGCCAAAGGACTGGACGGCAGAGGATTTCTTTGCCGGTTGTTTTGGTATCATAGCCGAACAGTCTGTCAAGATTCAACCTGTTAAGTTAAAGGTGTCAGCAGGACAGGCCAACTACATCCGTGACCTGAAGATGCACGAGTCGCAGGAAGAGATTGAGCGTAACGAAGAGTACAGTGTTTTCACCTTCAATCTCCGTCCAGAGTTTGACTTCCAGCAAGAACTTCTCTGGAATGGCGAGGATATGGAAGTACTTGAACCCTACTGGCTCCGCAAAGAGATAGCTGGTAAGATAAAGAGAATGTGGAACAAATACAAGGAGGACAAATAAATGAAAGACTTTGCAGCAATAGATTTCGAAACAGCCAATAATGAGCGTTCTTCGGTTTGTTCCGTTGGAATAGTCATTGTTCGTAATGGTGATATTGTAGATACTTTCTACTCGCTTATCGAACCAGAGCCAAACTATTATAATTACTGGTGTTCGCAAGTACATGGTCTTTGTCACGAAGATACTGACTCTGCTCCTGTATTCCCTAAAGTATGGGCGCAAATAGAGCCGTTAATTCAGGGCTTGCCTCTCGTAGCTCATAACAAGCCTTTTGATGAAGGTTGTCTGAAGGCAGTGTTCCGTGTATATCAGATGGACTACCCTGACTATGAGTTTTACGACACACTTTGCGTTTCGCGGCGAGTACTACCTGATTTAGAAAATCACCAACTTCAAACTGTAGCTGCTGCCTGTGGTTTTAACATGGAGAACCACCACCATGCACTTGCCGATGCAGAAGCCTGTGCGTGGATTGCAAGAGAAATACTCTAAGAACAATTACATTATATAATAAACAATATGGAAGAGGACAAGATTATCATATATCAGACGGAAGACGGACAGACACAGATAGATGTCCGTCTGGAGAACGAGACGGTTTGGCTGACACAAGCTCAGATGGTTGAATTGTTCCAAACTACGAAACAAAACGTAAGCCTACACCTTAATAATTTATATAAGGAAGGTGAACTCAAGAAGGAGGGAACAGTCAAGGAATACTTGACAGTTCAACAAGAGGGAAAGAGGAAGGTATCTCGTATCGTGAAATATTACGACCTCGATGTCATCATCTCCGTCGGTTATCGCGTCAAAAGCAAGCGTGGTACTGCTTTTCGCATATGGGCTCGTAAGATTATCAAAGACTACCTTGTAAAAGGCTATGCAGTAAATGAGCGCATCCGAAAGGAGCAGATTGACGAGTTGCGCCAACTGGTAGGAATGTTGGGACGCACAATGCAGAATCAGTCTCTGTTGTCGAACGACGAGACTAATGCCCTCTTCGAGGTGGTGACGAATTACACCTACGCTCTTGATACTCTTGACAACTATGATTACGAGCGACTTACTATCGATAAGACTACCAAGCAAGAGCCCTTCCATGCTACCTACGAGAATGCGATGGAGGCCATCAATGGCTTGCGAGAGAAATTCGGAGGTTCAGCACTCTTTGGTAATGAGAAAGACGACTCGTTCAAGAGCAGCATCGGTCAGATCTATCAGACATTCGGAGGCGAAGAACTCTATCCCAGTGTAGAGGAGAAAGCTGCCATGCTGCTCTACCTTGTCACAAAGAACCATTCTTTCAGTGATGGAAATAAACGCATTGCTGCAACCCTCTTCCTTTGGTTCCTCAACAATAACCACATCCTATATCGAGAGGATGGCTCCAAGCGTTTGGCTGACAACACCCTCGTTGCCTTAACCTTGATGATAGCAGTGAGCAAGACTGAAGAGAAAGATGTGATGGTGAAAGTCGTAGTGAACCTGATAAATCAACAGAACGAATGAAAAGTTGTTTTTGATAGCAAGAGAAATATTGTTAAAAATAAATATTATGGCAATTAATGTAAAACATTTTATTGAACTATTCAATTATAGATTCAATATACCTTCATATCAGCGAGGTTACAGGTGGGAGGAAAAGCAAATTACTGATCTTCTTTGTGATCTCGTAGAGTTTAGAAACTCTTCTGGAGAAAGTAAGAGTTTTTATTGCCTTCAGCCTGTTGTAGTAACAAGAAATAAGGAGTTAACGGAAAAAAAAGGTCATGATATATATGATCTTATTGACGGTCAGCAAAGACTAACTACTCTTCGCCTGATTTTTAATAAAATTGGCGATATGCTACCAGAAGAATTATATTCAAAAATATACAATATCGATTATGAGCGTAAAGACACCCCCATTGACGATTACTTCATTGAACAAGCAAACGCTACAATTGATAATTGGTTTAAAAAGAAAGGGGCATTAATTAAGGCACAAGTAGCAGAAGTGTTGTGTCCAGAATCTGCTCAAATCTCATATCTAAACCAAGAGGAGTATCCAGAAGATTGTCATGACGTACGCGTAATATGGTACGACATTGACGAAGATACGAAACAACTATATGGAACAAATATGGAGTCTGTGGATATATTCAATCGTCTTAATTATGGTAAGACAGGTTTGACAAGCACAGAACTCATAAAAGCTTTATTCTTTCAATGTGACCAATATCCTGATGCAGAAAAACCTTTGCGCCGGCAATTAGCCTTTTCACGTTCTTGTGAATGGGATATTATGGAGAAAAATTTGCAAAATCCATATCTTTGGGGTATGCTAGGAACTGCTGATTATGACTCGCATATAGATCTAATCCTATCGTTTGTGGTTCGACGCTTATTGGATGACAATCCTATGCTAGCAAAAGATGTTAATGATGATAAAGATTACAATTACCGGGTAATTAATAATTACATCGGGAGTAATCAAAAAAGATGGAGCTATAATATAGATCAACTTTGGCTAATGCTTCAGGATTCATATGTGGTAATTACGAATTGGTATAATAATCAACAATGGTATCATTTGATAGGATTGTGTATTACACTAAAAAAGCTGAAAGAGAAAAAGACAAAAGGCAAGGACTATGCTAATTTGATTTTTGATATATATAAGCTTTATATTAAAGAACCAAAATCAAAATTCACCAGACAGTTAAAGATGATAATCGGTAAGGAAGTTAAGATCAATTCCCAAATTGGTGAAAAGAGCATAATGTATAAAAGTGAGTCTGACAAAGGAAGAGTGTACAGGTTGGATGAGATTTGTTACAATGAGTGTAATCAAGATTTAATCAGAATTTTATTGCTTTATAACGTGGACGTATCACTCCACTCAACAAATGAGCGCTTAAATTTCCCGTTTCACTTATTCGATAAATGTAAAACTACTAGTTTAGAACATATCCATCCACAGAATTTATCTTTGGATGATATTAAATTTGATGAACTGTGTCGATGGTATCATCGGAAAGAGGAAGAATTGGAGCGTATAGGAAAACTTAGCCCAATGAAAGAACCTTTACTGATTCTAAAAAATGCAGAAAAAGAGCAAGAGAATAATAGTAAATGGTTTGATGAAAAAGAAAATCATGCTTTGTGTCAAAAAGCTGTTACCTCAATCGATGTTTTTTTCAACGAATTAGCAAAAATAGACGAGACTTTAATGCATACTATTTGTAATATGGCGCTTGTAGATAAAGACACAAATGCTGCATTGCAAAATTATTTGTTGGATAAAAAACGTAGTATTTTAAAAGAAAGAGAAAACCACGACACAGAAAGTCCGGTTTTTATCCCTGTTGCAACCAAAATGGTTTTCAACAAGGAATTCAACAATTCCCCGAAAGACCTGCAATATTGGACAGAAAAGGATCGAAAAGATTACTTTGCTGAGATTAAACGAGTTTACGATGAATATACTAATATAATTTAAGAGTATGGCAAACTATAAATCAAGATACACATTTATAGAATTTATACAAAACTATTCTATTCGTATTCCATTGATTCAACGTGATTATGTTCAAGGGCGTGAATATACTGACGAAAAGAAACTTGAAAAAAGACAAGAATTTATTCGCTTGCTTATGGATGCCTTAAAGGATGGCAAAGTTTACCATGTAGATTTCATTTATGGATCTCCCGTTCAAAATCAGAAGTCAGGCACCGGAAAATCTTTTTTCATACCTCTTGATGGACAGCAACGTTTAACAACTTTATTTCTTCTTCATTGGATTCTTATTAGTAAATCAACAAGAGATGAATCAGAGAAAATAGAGTTGCTAAGCAAAATAGGAGATTTTTCTTATGAAACACGATTGAGCAGTGCTGCATTTTGTACCAAACTCACAAGTAACCTTATTCCTGAATTGGAAAATGGGAATGTAAAAAAGGTTATTTCTGATCAACCTTGGTATTCTAGTGATTGGGATTATGATCCCACCATATGTAATATGTTGTCAATGCTAGAAGCAATGAACACTATGCTGGAATGCAAATATAAATCTTTCATTGATATAATGCTTGACAATGCTCTTTCTACCGACTCTTCTATAACTTTTGATCTTCTTGATATGAAAGAGTATGCTTTGACTGATGGGTTGTATATCAAGATGAATGCTCGAGGCAAGGAATTGACCAATTTTGAGCATTGGAAGGCCCTATTCATACAATTATTAGAAGACAATTATAAAGACGAGGGGTTAAAAGATATTTTTACAGATAAGATAGAGCATGATTGGGCTAATCTTTTCTGGGATTATGTTAAAGATGACGGAACGAAGTATCCTGTTATTGATGACTGTTTCATGAGTTATTTCCATTATCTTACTAATATCTTCTATTACAGTTATATTTACCCCCAACAAGGAGAAAAGAAAATAGAATACATAGAAACTGTAGAGCAAATCTATTCTGTGTACAAAATACCCAATTGCATTGATATCTTATTCAAATCCTTGGATTTCCTATCTGTGGTAGGGAGAATTGACTCTCCTTTCTTCGAAGAGTTATTTCGCCATGGAAATGAAAAAAAAGATGATGATAGAATTAGGCTCTTTAGTAAAGGAAGAATTAATTTGCTACAGCGTTGTATCATAACACAAGAAAACGAAGATTTTGATATATATGAGAAAAGTCTTCTCTATGCTGTAATTAGATATTGTACTAACCATTGTATTACAACTGTTACACCTGAGTTAAAAAAATATATCCGAGTCATAAGGAATCTGTTGATTAATACATCTCAATTTATTCAAGCTCAAGTCAATTTGATTTCTAACTTACGTATTACGGAGTTTGAATCATATAATAGAGTTATAGAATCACTGACATCCAATATAAATGTTGCTGATTCTTTAGTAGAGACAATAACTGGTCTTGGTGGCAAAAACGCAGCAAGCATAGAAAAGGAAAAGTTAGGATTATCAGAAAGAAATCTAATTTGTTGGTTAGAAGATATGCCATTCTGTCGTGGTAACATCAGTGCTCTTAAATATCTACTGAACTATCCCTTGGATAGGATTATCAAAACAATATCTCTTTTCAATGAGGCAACAGATGCTGAGAAAGTAAGATTACTAATTGCCTCAGGATATTATGGTATGGGTATAGGCTGGTGTTCATATGGATATCGGTATTTCTTCGGAAAAGATGGAAGGTGGGACGTCGTATTCACGCGTGATGCAGAGAATATTGGCATAGCATTAAAAGCATTCGCGGATGCAGATTGTTCAATTGAAACATACATAAACAATAATATACCAACAGAACACGGTTTCCGCTATTATGCATTAAAATATGGCGAATTTGTACGATCTGCAGGTTATTGGCAGAATATTAGTGACTTGAATTCATACTATTATTTTGCTGTTAATGGTGAGGACTTTGATGACTTGGATATGATTAGCTTAAAATCATATTCAAAAAGTCCCCTTCTTGCCTATCATACAGAACCTATGGCTTCCATCGTCCTTTGGAAACTTATTGAAGAGGATCCTGTTACATTTGGAAGCAATAGACTTAGAAATTGTAATATTTATGCAGAAAAAGCAAGTCTTACGTATTTCAAAAATGAAGAAGTAATCTTTTCACTTAAGATTAATAATCGGAAATGGCAATTAGAACAAGTAAATAATCTTCCAGAAGATTTACAGCAAAAATACCATATAGAAGATAATTATTTAGATGAGTGTGATGGTTTGGATCTTGTAATGGTTGCTACTGCATTTATTAAGGAATACATATCACGTATTTAATTAACGGAATTATTATAGAACGACGTAAAAAATATATTAAAGATGATGCTCTGGATATTTGAAATGTAAATTATATAATTCACCTATGCTCACATACATCTCCAACTCCGCCCACTACAAAGAAGTGCTTTCACGTGTTCAATCCGTGAAGCACATGCTTTGGATAGGTACCGCCGATATAAAAGACTTATATGTAGATGTGGGCAATGAGAAGAAGCCATTCCTGTCACTTATAGCCCAACTCATTCGGCGTGGTGTGGAGGTAAGACTCATTCATGCAAAAGAACTAGGTCCAAACTTTCGTGTGGATTTTGACATGTACCCAGTGCTGTATGACCGCTTGGAGCGTGTGCTTTGTTCGCGCGTTCATTTCAAGATGCTTGTCTTCGATGGCAAGGAAGCTTATATTGGAAGTGCGAACCTTACGGGTGCAGGAATAGGTATGAAGGCTGAAACTACTCGCAACTTCGAGGTTGGTATATTAACTGATGACCCAGAAATCGTTGAAAGGGCCATGAACCAGTTTGATGAAGTATGGATGGTAAAGCATTGCGAAGAGAGTTCTGTTCTGACCCGATAGTATGTTGACACTCTTTCACTAGAATGACTTAAAAAACATTATCATCATTATGAAAGTATATTTTGCAGGTTCAATCCGAGGCGGGCGCGTTGATGCTAACTTATATGAACGCCTGATTAAATACATTCAGAAGACTGACATTGTGCTGACAGAACATGTCGGTAACCTCAATTTGTCAGAAGAGGGGCAAACTGTAACTGAGATATACAACCAAGATACTACTTGGCTACGTGAAAGTGACGTACTGATAGCAGAATGTACTTGTCCGTCTCTGGGAGTTGGTTATGAACTGGCATATGCTGAACGTTTCCAGATACCTTGTCATATCTTCTACAACAAGAATAGAACAAGCCTCTCGGCAATGCTGGCAGGAAATAGTTTCTATAACATCCATCCCTATGAGGATGAAACTGAAATATATCCTATAATAGACAGTATATTACAAAAGGAGTATGATACATGAAGATAATCTTCCGTGATTTTGACGGTGTTCAGAATACGGGACATTATTATGTATCAGAGTAATGAATAAGACCTCCTAGATGCAGAAGCCTGTACGTGGATTGCAAGAGAGATATTGTAAATTGTTTAACTTTTAATTTTTATTTTTATTGTTATGTTTGTATTAATAATGCCAACCATTGAAAGTATTTGCGAAGATTATGGTCTTGACTATAATGATACCATTTTAGAACAACAAGGTTTGGAAGCTTATCACATAGAAGTAAATGATGGCGAGACTTTTGAGATTCCCGAAGGTTTTATTGGAAGAATCAATCAAGACGAGCAAACTTTTTATAAGAAAGTCTTAGTAGACGAGGACATGGATTATTATGAGAAGGAGGAAATCCAAGATGATTTACCTGCTGGACTCTACCAGTTAGATAAAGATGAGATAACTGTGAAACAAATCTACCAAACAGATGTATTCTAATTATAATCCAGACAAAGTTATGAACATTCAAGAAGAAATTGTAAAATGGGCAGAAAAGTATGTCCCAGAATTCAACAAATTGTCAGAAAAGTATAATACATCATATTATACACAGTCCCCATTAAATTGTATAGATGGTGAGGTAGACCTCATGCTTATAGGAATAAATCCAAAAGGGAATCTTGGGGAAGGGTCAAGTAAGAAGACGACAGAAGAGTATCTTGCAGGAAATCCGTATTGGTCAGAACGATTTACTAAAGAGGGAAAGATTGACTGGAAATATAATAAAGGAGCAAGATTCTTTTTGGGATTTGATGATTTTTGTCATGATGAGAGCATAGATAATGACAAGAAAACAGTTTGGACAAATCTCTCTCCATTTGAGTCAAAAAACGGCAACAACGATCTCAGGAAAGAGCTAATGGAAATAGGTATAAAAAGCACTCTCGAACTAATAGGTATAATTCGCCCCAAACGGATCATCTTGTTAGGTATAAATGCATTTGAACAATTAGAGAAATCGCAAGAAAGGCAAAAAATAGAGTACTCTAAAGTATTTTCAAACATCAAAGCACAGGTTGGCCGGATTAATAATATACCAACGGCATGTCTTACTCATCCTTCTGGGCAATGGGAAGTTTCTAATAAATTTAATTCTATGTTTGTCTTTCTTCATGAATTAGCAGAAATAACGAATAAAAAAAGTGATGTAAAGCCTCTAAATGAGGTTGTTGAAATAATGCGTAAAGAAATGGATTTGTGGCAAAATAGGGTTGTTTTATAAAAAAGACAACTTTTTCAATAAATTCCAAAGACCTCTGCTACCAGTTGGCAGAGGTCTTTGCTTTCTTTGCACAAAAGATAAAATTGACACAATATGAATAGATTCCGATTTGTACATTTGAATGCTCACTCCCATTATTCAATAAATGATGGGTGCGCCAGTATAAAGGAACTGGTTGATGCTGCCATCAAAGACAAGATGCCCGGCATGGCTATTACAGACAATGGTAATATGTTTGGTGTGATGGAGTTTTTCGACTATGTTTCTCGTATCAACAATGAAAGACGGCAGAAGGGGAAGAAACCTTTCAAGCCTATCATTGGTTGTGAACTGTATGTCGCACCAGGTGCAAAGGAAGACAAGAAGTTTGATAAGCACTGCAAAGGATATCGTTTAACCGTCTTGGCAAAGAATTATCAAGGCTACAAAAACATCATCAAGATTGTCAGTAATTCATGGTCTGATGGTTTCTGTATGAGACCACGAACAGACCATCATGATCTGGAGAAATATCATGAAGGTATAATCGTTCTCTCTGGTGGTGTAGGTAGTGAGGTATATTCCCATGTAGTAAGCGATGACATAGCAGGGCTTGATGCGACTATCAAATGGTATAAGCAAACTTTTGGGGTGGATTATTATCTGGAATTACAGCGTTGTGCTGATTATGACTTAAAGAGCGACACGCCGAGTGATCTGATGCTTGAACAGCAAAGAGTTAATGCCGTTCTTATGCAAAAAGCTAATGAATCTGGCGTAAAGGTTGTAGCCACAAATGATGTTCATTATGTTGCTCCTAAAGATTTGGCAGCTTACAATATCCAACAATGCTATGCTACAGGTAAGACTATGGATGAATTTGCCAAAACAGATGTACTTCAATTCCGCTGGCTGAAAAGCAGAAAAGAGATGTGCGAGTTGTTCTCAGATGTCCCAGAAACTATAGTCAGTACGATGGAGATATTTGATAAGGTTGAGTTCTATGACATACGCCATGCTCCCATTGTTCCTGCTATTAACATTCCTGATGGTTTTGGGAATGAGAGAAGGGAAAAGGAAAACAACTATCTGGAATACCTTTCTTTTTTCAAAGCAAAACAGATATATGGAGAATCACTTCCTGAAGATGTGACAGAAAGATTGGAATTTGAGCTGAAAATCATCAAGCAAAAAGGAGCTTCTGGCTATTTCCTTTTTTTACAAGATGTAATAAACACCGCCCAATCTGAGCTTGGCGTATGGGTCGGTCCTGGACGCGGATCAGCTGCTGGTAGTCTTGTATGTTATTGCTTAGGTATTACTAAGATTGATCCATTGAAACACGATTTACTTTTTGAAAGATTTTTAAGTATAGATAGGGTAACACTCCCAGTCATAGATATAGACTTTGACGATGAAGGTAGAGAACATGTCCTTGAATGGCTTCAACAAAAATATGGCAATGAATGCTGCGCTCATGTTGTTTCTTTCCGCGAATTCTCAACAGCCAATGCTTTCAGTACCATAGTCCGAGTAACCCAGTTGCATATTCCTGAGACTCTGGTTATTAACGAACTCCTATCAGGTTATCCCTGGCGTTCTATAAAGAATTATGTCAAATATGAACCAGAGATAAGAAAAGCTATTCAAAAAGTAGGGAACCCTTTGCGTAATTCCTTTGCTAATACTGATATATTAGAAAGAAAAATCTGTGGATTAGGTGTCCATGCTTGTGGGTTTGTTGTAGCGGACAAGCCTGTGTCAGATTGGGCACCTGTTTCAACTTGTTCAATAGAAGATTCAAAGGGAAATGAACAGTTAGTGAACTGCACTCAATATGATGAATTGCATGTGGAATCATCCGGTCTTATAATATTTGATTTCTTTGGTCTTAAAACACTTTCACAGATGAGGGATATATGTGCGAGTGTAAAAGTTCACTATGATAAGGATTTCGATATTGAAAAGATTCCGATTGATGATGTGAAGACGATGGAACTTTTCCAAACAGGCCAAACCGATGACGTGTTTCAGTTCAGCTCAAAAGGAATGCAAAATAACTTGCAAAAACTTCATCCTACATGCTTTGAGGATTTAGTCATCTTGAACTGTATGTATTGCCCAGGTCCAATGGAAGATATACCAACACTCGTCAAGCACAAAAAATCAAAGAAAGGAATAAAGTACTTCATCCCTTGTATGGAAAAGTACCTTCAGAATACATATGGTATCATTGTTTATCAAGAACAATTGATGATGCTTTCGCGCTTGATAGCCAACTTCGATAGAGGTGAGAGCGACTTGCTGAGAAAAGCCCTCGGTAAAAGGAAGATGGATGTGCTTTCTGTCTTAAAGCCCCGTTTCATAGAAGGTGGTATAAAGAATGATCATAAAAAGAATGCTCTTGAAAAGGTTTGGAGTGAGATGGAGCGTAAAGGAATATACGCTTTTAATAAGTCTCATGCTGTTTGCTACACTTGGCTGGCCTATCAAATGGCTTATTTGAAAGCCAATTATCCTGAAGAGTTCAAACAAGCCCTGGAGAAATATTCAGGCTGATTTCATAATAGGTATTTTCAATTTTTCCTTGGAATTGCCATAAAGTTTCATTCGATAATAAACATTTTCTCGACCTCTGCCACCAACTGGCAGAGGTCTTTGTTTACTTTGCACCATAAAACTTCACATGAACCAAAAATGTATAAGAAAATGGCAGCAATGAAGAAACTTGATTTGCTCACAGCAGTTGAGCAGATTGTGGAAAAAGCAAAGGGTACGGGGCTTAGTAGTGACTTTTATCGTAAGGCTGACAAATATATTAAATATGTGGCTGAAAAGATGGAACTCACCAAGGAGCAGAGTGTGATGATGGCACTGTTTGTTGACAACAGTGATGATACCAGTATAACCATAAGCGACTTCGGCAAGTTCCTGGATTGTCGAACAACAAGAATAATTAGGTATATGCAGGAGATTGATGTTCTGGAAAAAAGAGAACTAATCAGATGCAGTCGTCATGGTAACCGTATCACTTATAGGGTTCCCTTGGAGGTTGTAGAGGCTTTTAAGAACAATGAGAAGTACATCCCCAAAGACTGCTCTGGCCTTTCATGTCAGGAGCTGTTCGGAGAGATAGAGGATGTGTTTGATTTGCGGAAATATGGCGAATTGACTTATGACGCTACTGTTGAAAAGATAAGGCATTTGTTCAATTGTAACAGCCAGCTGCTTTATGTTCAGAAGGTACGGAGCTACAACCTGTCTGAGGTTAATACAATGATGCTGATTCTCTTCTCTCATCTTTTTGTGAACAACAATGATGACAATATCAGGTACCACGATCTTGATTTCCTTTATGAGAAACGCTGCTGGAACAGAATTAGGTCATATCTTAATGATGGAGAACATATACTTCTTACAGAAAAGATGATAGAGTACAACAACGACGACGGATTTGTTGACAGGGAATCTTTCCATATGACAATAGAAGCCAAACGTCAATTGTTTGCAGAACTCAACCTTTCCTCCTTGAATCAAAGCAAGGCACGTGGCGATATGATTAAGTCTGAGGAAATAGTGCCAAAGAGTTTGTTCTATGGCGACAAATTGAGCTCCCAGATTGAAGAATTGGGCGGACTACTGGATGATGTACAATACAAACAAATCCGTACACGCATGAAAGAAATGGGGTTCCGTTGTGGCTTTACTTGCCTCTTCTATGGTTCTGCCGGAACTGGCAAGACCGAAACTGTGTTACAACTTGCAAGACAAACGGGTCGTGACATTATTCAAGTCAATATATCCCAAATTAAGAGCATGTGGGTAGGCGAAAGCGAGAAGAACATAAAGCAAGTATTCGACAATTATCGGGCCAAGACAAAAGAGTGTCGTATTACCCCAATTCTCTTATTCAACGAGGCTGATGCTATCATTGGTAAACGTCAAGAAGGAGCCGAGAGAGCTGTTGACAAGATGGAGAACTCTATCCAAAATATCATCCTTCAGGAAATGGAAACACTTGACGGTATTCTCATTGCCACAACCAATCTAGCACAAAACATGGACAAAGCTTTTGAACGACGATTCCTCTATAAAATCAAGTTCGAGAAACCTACCACAGAGGCTCGTATGAGTATGTGGCGTGAAATGATACCAGTTCTGAAGGAAGAGGAAGTACGAATTTTAGCCACAAAGTATGATTTTAGTGGCGGTCAGATAGAAAATATTGCTAGACATTATACGATTGGAAACATCCTTCATGGTGAGTCCAAGAACATTGTGGAAGAGTTGACCGTTTATTGTGACAGCGAAAGACTTGAAACCAAAGGGACAAAGAAAATAGGTTTTTGCTTGTAAAAACTGAAATTTCACAAATACTAAATAAAATCGTTAAAATGACATTTAATGAATTATTTAATAGTGATATACTAAAAGATGTACTGGATAATCCAAACAGCCTCATTCAAATCGATATTGATGATATTAAAGATTTGTTCCAGCAAGAGAGTGAAATCCATGCGTTTAACGTAAAAGTAGACTGTTTCGAAGAGTAACGGATGGAACTGATGATGAAACAGATCAAAGAGGAAACAAAATCGAATCTCGATTTTTCTCGCGGATATTTCAATTGTGAAAAAAATGGATAGCCAACGTAAAACGATGTATTGAGAGTCCACTTATATGGACTCTCTTTTTCGGCAACCTAATTTTATCGTCTCACGAAAGTAGAAAAGGGAGATTTAAGAGATAAGTTTTTTCAGTTAAAAGGAAAGTGGAATGAGAAGGAGAGAGATTAGAACGGTTCATCTTCAGTAAAAAGAAAAATGTTTTTTGGGGGAAACATCAAGTCATTTCATTCTGTAAAGCTTAGGTTTACGTTTACCCATGTATAATACATGCACTTCTAAACTTAGAGATAAAACCATCTTCTTTCCTGATTTGAGTTTAGCACACCTTATTATATATAAGAACATCTAAACTTAAACATAAACTTCCGGCATAATATTCAGACTTGAATAATTAAATAAAAGGAGATCTGTTCGATTTGGAGCAGGTCTCCTTTCTGTATATAGGGCGTGAGTGCAGATGACGATATTTTGATGGATATAAGAAATTAGCATAGCATTTAAAAATAGTTTTATTATCTGAGGTTGAATGTTGTTTTTTTGTGTAAATTTGTCAACACAATTTGAGAGATTTGCAAGATGCTTAATGAGTCTCAAATTATCACAGAGAGGAAAATAACGAACAAAACTTATTATAATAATTTCTTTATGGTGTAGAAAACTTTTGTATACCTTTAGCAAGTATGATCAGCAGAGCCTGTTTAGTGAAAAATCTGTATTTTCTCTTATGATGTAGAAATGTATAATTAAACAATTAACGAGCCAAATATGAACTTAAAATCATCTTTTATCATTGCTTTCTTGCTTATTGTTGCATTGAGAGTAGGTGCCCAAATTAAAGTAGAAGCGTCAGAGACCGTTGAATTGATGGGTATTGTCTCACGGACTGCTGGTTTTCGGGAGTTTAGTATGGATTTAGCAGGACAATACACAAAAGATACTGATGCATGGTTTTCTAAGCATAAAGAACATCCCTTTATAGCCTATTACCAAGGGCTTCGCGCTAATCATGGTATCAGTTACGATGCTGTGATGAGTATGGCTGTCCACCTTGATATTAATAAGGGTCGGGTTAAGTTTCTTGGAGAGAAGTCTGACCTTGAAAAACGTTGGAGCAATATTGATATTGATGATTTTGTGATACGTTTGAATCAGTTTTACAGAGACACCCGCTTTCATGACTTCTATGAACAGCATCACACATTCTACG
>JAEIGA010006302.1_pt1 | contig 18069 bp, 16 predicted proteins | sample 9270691 | NCBI WGS metagenome assembly JAEIGA01 (sample SAMN17057246, study PRJNA624740) | gut metagenome | biome: biome; isolation source: fecal sample | host: Bos grunniens | place: China: Xizang | collected 2019
GCAGAGAACGCGATGGCCAATACACCGTCGTACAGGATGCCCAAGACGGACAGCCAGCTGAACGACCTGTTCGCGGTGCTCTACCCCGACTACAAGGAGAAGATGTACTACGACGTGCTCCGTGAGCGGGAGTGCATCGATATATCGCTGTTCGACCCGGATGTCACGCCCGGGAAGTTCATCGATTATACGGACCAGATCGAGTTCCTCTACTACGACTCCCTCGAGCGCAGGCTGGAACAGATCGGATGCAAAGGGTCTCCGCCGGCGGTGTCCGTCAGATCCAGGGTCATCTCGACGAAGTTCTTCGAGACCCGCAGGAACCCGTTCAAGGAGTGGGTCATGTCGCTCGTATGGGACGGGAAGCCCAGGGTGGACACCTGGTTCCAGAAGATGTTCAACGCTTCCGCACCCCCATTGGCGGCGCAGAGGCTCGACGACCTCTATCTGGCCAAGGTGGCCAGGGCATGGTTCTGCGGGGCCATGGCGAGGATGGACAACCCCACGATCCATGAGGTCGTCCCGGTCCTGATCGGAGGTCAGGGTGTGGGCAAATCATCCGGGCTGAGATACACCGCCGGGAAGCCGGAGTGGTTCACGGACACCACTGCGGACGTATCGACCGCGTTCGGCAAGACGGAGTTCCTCGACTCGGCGAGGGGGCATATCATCGTGGAGATGTCGGAAGGGTCCCAGATACGCACCCGCAGCCAGGATAAGCTGAAAGGGTTCATATCCAAGAAGGAGGACCAGTACCGCAAACCATATCAGAGGCGCGATGACATCTTCCCGAGACACTTCATCCTTGCCGCATCCTCAAACCTCAATACCGTTTTCATCGACCTCACAGGCAACAGACGTTACTACCCCGTCTACTGCCATGAGGTCAACTTCTCCATACGTACCCAGTACGAGGTGGAACAGCTGTGGGCGGAAGTCTACCAGATGTACCTCCAGGGGGAGAAGACATACATCCCGTCCGCATGGTACCCAGCCACGGTCATGCAGGACTATGCGACAGCAGATAACGCGAACGTGCTGACCATCGACAATTTCCTGGACAACCCCAACAACGAGGGCGGCAGGTACACCAGGGTCGGCGCGATAATAACCAGGGAGGAGATCCTGTACAAGATTTTCGGAACGACCACAGTTGTATCCGGATCCCCTGCCGACATGGCCTGGAAGTCCTGGCTGAAGGGGACGCGCTGCTGGGAGAGGACCGATACGTATGCACCTACGGAGTATTCGGGTCAGAAACCCGTCAGAGCATACGTGAGGACCCGCACCGGCAACACGGAGGCCCACCTCTACGGGGTATACACATCCCTCACCCAGACGGACAGGTACGATAAATGCTTGGAGGAGGCCGAATTGATCACGCCGCTGCGTACCGGTGAGGTCAAGACGGACATAGAGGAAAGGTTCAGGGGAAAGACCCCTCTGAACATCTTCAAGCTGCTGTGTGCCGAGAAAGGTGTGAAGAATGAGTATGATATCGTGTCCACCAGCGATATATCGCAGGCGGTCACCGACATGCTCTGCAATGAGGGTTACATCTATTTCGACAGGAGCATCGGTGAATACAGAGCTGTGGTCGCACTCGCAGGTCTGCAGAATGGAAGAAGTTAAACATCTCTACCCCCACCAATTGCTCGGCATCTCCTGCATGGACACGACCGACAGTCTCGGTCTGTTCTACGATCCGGGGACCGGCAAGACCATCATGGCGCTGACATGGATCCGCAACGCCCTCAGGGACGGCAGGATAAAGGACGCATTGATCGTCGCCCCCGCATCACTCATCGCCAACTGGGAGAAGGACATCGAGGAGGCTACGGACTTCGACCATATCACCGAGGACGATGTGAAGCTCCTGAAGGAAAGGGTCGCGATCCGTTCCTATCAGAAACTGTACCGTACATCCGTCGATAAGGTCACAGGAAGACGCCGCATCGCCCTGCGCGAGGATGTGGACAAACGCTGGGGAGCAATGATCGTCGACGAATCGCAGGCCCTCGGGGGTCATTCCTCGGTGCAGACCAAGGTCTGTCTGACCATGGCCAATCTAGCGGACTACAGGTTCATTCTGACAGGGACGCCGGTCAGCGGAAGTGCCAAGACGGGAGGGGAGGACCTTGCCAAGATATACGGCCAATTCAAATTCCTCAGACCGAACATCTGGAAGAACTGGACGGAATGGTGCAGGAGGTATGTGCTTGCCTATGACAAGTTCTACAAGCCGATCAGATATGATGTGGACGCCTTACACAAGGTCATGAATGAGATGGCGATCTCGGTCAGACTGCAGGACTGCATAGACCTTCCCGGAGAGATCAGGACGAACGTTCCCTGTCCGCTGTCGGAGCAGAAGGTCTATACGGATATACGCAAGGGCGCCACAGAGAAGTACGGCTTCGAGATCAAGACCGCCGGAGGGCAATATACCAAACTTCTGCAGCTCTGTTCCGGCTCTTTGAAGAAAGATTCGGGAGCAACGGACACTTATTCAACGAATAAGGACGATGTCCTGAAGGAGCTGCTCACAGACAATCCCGAGCCGTTGGTCATCTTCTGCATGTACAGGGCCAGCATAGACAGGTGTGAGAGGATCGCCAAGGCCGTGGGGAGGAATCCGGTCGTGTTCGACGGACGTTCCAAGGGACCGACGTGGAAGGAGTTCACCGATGGGAAAAGGGACGTGATCATATCCCAATACGCAGCCGGAGGGGCGGGACTGAACCTGCAGAGAGGTGCGTTCATGATCCTCTTCGAGCCCTGCTTCTCCACGCGCCACCTCACACAGGCGCTGGCAAGGATCCAGCGCACGGGACAGACAAAGGTCTGCAGATACATGTTCCTGTACACGCCCGGAACGGTCGAGCATAAGGTCCTGGAATCCGTGCAGAAGGGACAGGACGTTGTGGCGGAGACATTCCGCAGGTGGGCCGAAGAAGGCTCAATATAACGATAGTATCTATTAAATACTATGACAGCATATACGTTTTCGGAGGAAGCATATGGCAGAATCTACTGAAAGAAAAGATGTGATTGCATACTACAAGAAATTGAACAAATTGCGTGAGACGCTTTTGACATGTGATTTCAGCAAGGACAAGAACCTCACAGGTCTGGGCCCCAAACCCGTCCCCTACCTCTCGGCAGGGAAGATCCGTCAGCAGTTCGCACCCCTGTTCTCCCAAGTGGGGCTGGAATTCGAGCCCAGCTTCACAGAGGTGAAGGAGCTCCCCGTATTGGGATCCAGGGGGATGCAGCACTGGCTCGTGACCTTCACGGTCAGGTTCATCGACGTCGACACCGGCTACGCGGGACCGACCATGACCTATGTAGGCGAGGGTTCGGACGTTCAGGACAAAGGGATCAGAAAGGCCATGACATTCGCATACAAGTCCTGGCTCAGCGACATGTTCTGCATCGAAGAGGGCATCGACCCCGAGGCAGAGTCGAGGGTGGAGAGCACATTCTTCCCCAAGACCCCCGAAGAGAAGGTCGAGATCAAGACCAAGCTCGCAGAGAAGGCCGTAAAGCCGCCTGTGACGCCTCAGCCGGCCGCCAACACGACTGCACCTGCCCCGAAGCCCGCAGCGCCCTCACAGACCGTCGCAGAGGCCCCTAAAATGCCCGAGAAGCCCAAGGAGGAGGCGAAACCCGCCGAGGCTGCAGAGATTCCCGAGCCGGGATGCGATGCAGGCTTCAAACCGACCGCTCCGCTGGCGAAAACGCTGAAGGAGAGGTACCAGAACTGGCAGGATGCCTCTCAGAAGGGCCTTGTGGCCAAGGATGTCTTCGAAAAGATGGATAAAGCATACAGATCCATCGGAGATATGGGTGCGGCGATCAATTTCAACACCAAATTCCCCGCTCAGAAGTGATTTCGATGGCGGACCGCAAGTATACCGACCCGAAATGTGCCTTCATGCTCCGCGAAGACCATGTCGAGACCGACGAAACGGTCAAAGGCAAGGTCACAGGCACCATGATGGGCGGAATTCTCGGAAAATCGCCCTTTTCCAGCCCCTTTTTGGTCGCATGCGACCTTTTAGGGGTCGGAAGAGAGGATCTGGACGGCAAATTGGAGGTCGAGATAGGCAAATTCCTCGAGCCGAAGATCATCGACTACTGTGCGGAGCGCTATTCCGACATCGGAGCCTTCGTAAAGGCCAAGGATGTGTTCGGAGAGAGGTCAGGGGACCATTCAGAATGGGATTCGGACTGGGAAGACGACACCTTTGCGGGTCATTTGGACGGTGTAGTGGTCAGAGACGACGGGAATTACGTCCTGGAGGTCAAGACCACGGGCAACATCGAGGCTTGGGAGAACGGAGTGCCGGAGAATTACCTGCTTCAGGTGGCCCTGTACAACCATTTCATGTACCAGAAGGACAAAGCATATGTCATTCTGGGTCTCGTGGATGATGAGACCCGCAGGGACATGACCTCATGGACCCCGAACGACGATAACGTGATGCTCTTCGAGGTTCCAATGGATGAGCAGTTCATACTTCAGGCCATGGTGGACGTCTCCTTCTGGCGTGAACAGTGGATCCTGTGCAGTGCATGCACCCCTCCATATGACCCGACCAACCCCAGGGATGTGGATATGTGGAACCATCTGGTCGCCATCTCCGCCGCACCCGAGGATATCCAGAATGATCTGGACGCTTTAGAGTCCTTATCTGCGGAACTTGCGGCCAAGAAGGCCGAGATCAAGCCCTTGGAAGATCAAAAGGATGCTCTGGAGAAGAAGATCAAGGAATATATGGTGTCCTCCAATAAAATGGAGCTCACCACATCCTCCGGGGCCATGCGCGGAGTGATATCCCGCTCCGTGAGAACGACCGTGGACAGGAAGAAGCTCATACAGGCCGGGATCGATCCAGAGCCCTACCTCACGAAGACCGAAGTAAACACCTTCTCCTTCAGGAAATCGAAGGAGTGAAACCGTTTAACACACAAAGATAGGAGAGATACAATGACATTTGAATCTACAGATTGGGAATACAGCAACATGAGCACCGAGACCGAGTTCGCACAGCCCGAGGCAGGGGACCAGTACCTCTACATCGACAGTGCGGTCTACGACCCCGACAACGCCCGTATGGACATCAACTTCAAGTCGCTCAGCAACGGCGCGGAGTTCAGGGTCAGATACTTCATGCTGACCAAGAACGGCAACCAGAACGGCTTCACGGGCAGGGTCCTCAGGTCCCTGGGCAAAGCGATCAACAACGAGGACAAGGTGCTTGCACCCTGTGACATCGAGAAGGCCGTCGTCCGTGCCAACGTGATGTTCACCGCACCCAAGGAGGAAGGCGGCAAGGCCTACCCCAAGATCGAGGAGTTCCTCCCCGTCTCCAAGGACCTGGCCGAGTACTCCGGCAGGCCGGACCAGTACTTCGAGGAGTGATCCTGTGAAATATTACTTCACATCATATGTGAAGCGTACCAACAGCAACTCCCAGTCCAAGGGGATATACCTTCCCCGCAGGTGGGGCCTCGAGCCCAACTGCGAAGTGGATATCGAAGTATGGTGTGCCGATGAGACCATCGACACCACGCACTACTCCGCAAGGGTCAAAGTCCGTTCCGCGAATAAGACAGGGGGTATGAAGGTCACGCTCCCCGCATCGATACCCATACCCATAGGGGAGATGGTCACCATCGTGCTGAGCCCGCGCTATGAGCCCTCCAAATTCGAGCAGACAGGCGACCTGGGCGAAGACTGACCGGAGGATGCGGAATGACGCCTGAGGGCAGGATCAAGAAGGAGATACGCGACTGGCTCTCCGTCAATATGATCTACTGGACCAATGTGGCCGGAGGAGCATATGTCACACCCGGGGCACCGGACATCATCGCCGATGTCAACGGGCATTTCCTCGCCATAGAGGCCAAGACCAAGACGGGGAGACAGTCGGAGTACCAGAAGACCTGCCAAAAACAGGTGGAGGCATCGGGCGGCACCTACGTCATCGCACGCAGTCTGCAGGACGTGATAGAGGCGGTCGCCCTCCTCAAAACCCTTTAAAACCGCCTTTCTTTTTTTATACTCTTATACCGATGGGTCATCATGCCTCTTGATGTCCCTGTGACCCACTATTCCACTCCGGAGCTGGTCGCGGAAACGCTGGACCTTCCCGACCCTATCAATCCGGATGATGTCTACAAGTTCTCCAACATCTCCCATCCCACGTACAACCAGGTCTGCCGCATGATCGCATCGTGTGAGGACCAGATCGACAGACGTCTCAGACGCAGCTGGAGACCGAACATCGTCTGGAACTATATGACCAGCATCCCTCGTTACAGGAATGACGAGAATTCCTGGAGAAGCGATTATTTCCAGAACGGGGGATATACCGTCCCGCTGCACAGGGATATCCTCAGGTGGAACCCCGACCCGGTCTATGAGGGGGGGCACGAGGGCGAAGATGATCATATGATCTATTCGGGGGATAAGCTGGAGCTCAGGACATACAACGGGACATGGAGGGATATCTCGCACATGGAGCGCGATGCGATGGCCTTCAACTCCCAGTCATTCTCATTCGATTACAGCGGAGGGAAGCTGTTCCTCAGGACGTACTTCCTTCAGCCGATGTATAATGCGCTTCGCATAACGTACAGATACGGTTCCGAGGACGGAGAGGTCCCCCAGGGCATCCAGCGTCTCTGTTCGCTCATGGCCGCTGAACAGGTGCTCAACAGCCAGTTCTGGGTGATCAAGGTCGGTAACGGAGGGGACATAGGCTCCATCAAGAACGCCATGCTCAGGGTATGGGACGATGAGATCAACGCACTCATATCGTCCTATCAGCGTGCAGGCAGAGTCTACACTATGATCAACAGGTGAGCATATGTCGGTGTTCAACGGGTACAACGGGGCTCCATATCCGGAGAATGGGTTCTTCAGGGATGACGTCGCGGTCATCACGGACATGCTGAAGAACCAATGGTCCCTGGGGCCCGAGGACACGCCCGTCATATCCTATTCGATGGAAGGGATGATGGTGGATGCCAGGAAGGCGTACGTCTATGTCTATCATGTCTCTCGTTACAATTCCATCTCCTCCACGGACTATCACACCCTTCAGAGGACGTCCTTCATCGATATCCGCGTCTCCACGAGGGCAAGACCAAAGCTGTACATGTATGCGCAGGAGATATACCGTATCATCTATGCGAACAGGCGCGTAGGGCCGGACAAGCTCAACGGATACACATGGATGGAGATCACCAATGACAGGCTGGACAACAGCGCACAGGGCTGGTATTCCGTCCTGTTCTCGATCAAGCTGGTATCATACTGCTATCCGATCTACAGTCCCGGCTTCGGCGATGAGATCAACTCCCTTTACACTCCGCCGCTGGACGACGGGGATTTCACATCCCCTTTCTACGACGATGACTAATAAAGGTATTTAAATCCACAGAGAGGTGTACAAAATATGACAGATCCAAGGAAATCAGTAGCTTTTGCACTGGAATCAGGAGATTTCGGCAGCGGAGATACCGTCGACCACTACGAGAATAAGAAGGTCTTCTATTCGCTGCCGCTCGGAACATGGCTCACCCACAGCCATGGCTATAAGACCGAATCGATCTATGCGACAGGCTCGAAAAGAAGGGAAGGTGCGGCATACGGACAGTTCCAAGGGGACTGGCAGCTGAACTTAGTGATGGACTATGACCATACGGAGTTCCTCGACCTCATCTTTGACAATCAGACCAAGACAGCAGTGACGGGGATGTTCGAGGATGGGAAGCAGGTCTATCTCCATAAGTGGACCAAAGCAAACCAGTCCTTCGTTCCCCCGTTCGTCTTCCGCGAAAAGCTGCTCAACAGGATCGCCAACAGCAATAAGGGCGACGATGAGGTCATCATCACCAAGGGAGCGATCGCCAAGCAGGCCAAGTTCGTGCGTTCTGCGCAGGATTCCAAGATGAATGTCACCATCTCCGGTTACTATGCCGACATCGAGATCGAACTGGCGGACCTCTCTGTCACCGACTACACGACATATTCCTCCCCGATCGGGGCGACCCAGTACTCCTGTATGTTCCTCGATTCGGTAAGCAACGACAACTACGTCAGGGATGTCGACAGCCATGAGATCACCATAGACCTCAACCCCTCGCTGGTATTCAACACCTGTTCTCCGATCGCGACCACATATTACGAGGGCAACACCTCCATCGTGTGGAGCGCGAAGACCTTCTCGAACGATCCGAGGAAGAAATTCCAGCTCAGGCCCTTCAGCGGAGGTGTGGACGCACTGCACAACAAGCCCATGACCAAAGGCCTCATGCCCATGGAGGCGGCATACTTCGTCACGTACAATCTCTCCGCACGCGATCTGAACACCACCATAAAGGATGCCATCGACGATTCTCCTTACATGCTGGAGTTCAAGCTGATAGATACTACCGTCAACAGCATGACCTTCCCGGACGGGAACGGGGAGAAGATCACCGACGCGCTGCAGTCCGTGGAGTGCACTGCGGTCGAGATCTCGATCAGGAACACCAACAGCAGCGGGTACAAGGAATGGACCCACAAGATCTTCGCCGGAACCGAATATGAAGGTACGGGACCCGGTTATACCGTCAAGCCCCTTGTCGAAGGCGTCGTGAAGGAATTCCGCCCCTCGATCACCACCACTGATGAGGACATCCTTGCAGACGGGGAGTCCACATACACTGTCCAGATGCCGACCGGGAAGACTGTGAAGGTCTCATCCACCGACTGGAACACCTCGAGGATACTCATAGAGGCGACCGTCGGTACCGCACTTCCCGCACAACAGGTCACGAAATACCAGGGATGGTTCGTAGTGCCGTACAGCCTTACAAGCACCGGCGACGGCCCCGTGACACTCGGCAGCCTGTTCAGCGGAAAGACCCCCACTCCGTCGGACACTAAGCCCAGCGGACTTACGTTCACCACCAACATCCTTGCAGAGAGGACGAGCTCGGATATCATCGATGAGGGCGAGCCCGTGACCGAGGTCGTAAGGTATCTGCCTTCGCTGGTCGTCTCCGGAACGCCCGCATCGGGCACAGCAGGCCCCTACAAATATTATATCATGAAAGGTTATATCACCCCTGAAAGAAAGCTGGTGATCGAGGACCGCGGTATGCTTCTCCTGACGATCGCCAGCTCATGAGGAGTGATGAAACATGGTACTGCAGGAACCGTTAGTGATGAATCTGGAGAAATACGGCGTAGAGGGATACATCTCTCTCGTCTACCCCCTCGTCAGCAAGCTGAAGAGGATGCAGAAGGCAGCCAGCGCCCAGATGGTGTCCTTCAAAAAGAACGGAGAACCCCAGTTTGACACATCGAAGTCCCTGGAAGCGGAGTTCATGCTTAACATCTTCCCTTACATCGAGGATGCGCCCTTCAAGCTGGACGTGGATTCGTTCTTCGAATTCACGGACAAGCTGGACGGTATCCGCAGAGGTGCAGGAGAAGAGTTCTACAATGAACTCCTCGCCCAGATCGAGAGAGTGAAGACCGGGGAGACGTCCCCTTCACCAGACTCACAGGCAGCGGAGACCGCGAGTTTGGTTTGAGGATCTTCGCGGACCAGATATGCAAGAGAGAACCGTCGGAACAAGCCGTGATGATCGCGGCATACGGGATATACCTGATGAACGGCGGCACCAGGGAGGGGTTCATGAATCTGACACTTGATGATATCCAGACGATATACACCACTTATACAGCATATCAGGCCGCGCTGGTCTCGGATATCGCAAAGGTCCTTTCGAAGATATACGGGGGGGAGTAAATGGCAAGCGAGTTGGAAAGGAGGCTGCGCATACAGGCGGAGATGAGCCTTACGAATCAGGACGCGCTTGCGAAACAGCTCGCTGAAATCGCCGTAGCCGCCAAGAATGCAGCGTTCAATGATGCTGCCCTGGACGAGATCGTCAATAATCTCGAAAGGAAGATAAAGGAGACGGTATCAGACACGGGCAAGTTCCAAGGAGATGCCCGCAGCGACGATTCCAAGAAGACAGAGAAAGAAGCGAAGGACAAGGTCATCACCGGGGCAGTTCAGGGCCTGGAAGGCATGGCGAATTCCGGGGTCGAGATCCTTCAGAGCACATTCTCCATCATCACGACGATATACGAGCGTCTGAAGGCCTCATCCCCGCTTCTTCAGACCATAGAATCCCTGTTCAATCTGGCCGTTCAGCTGTTCTTCATGCCCCTCGGCACCAAGCTGGCCACGGAGATGCTTCCTGCCGTATTGACATTGGTCGACGATGTCATGCAGATCTGGGACTTCTTCGGAGAGGAGACATCATTAGGGGACCTGCTTGCAAAGACCATCGAGCTCGGTGCAGAGATTTTCGGGAGGTTCTTCATCAACCTCGGAGATCAGCTCGCGGATGAGGGAGGGTTGCTTGGCGCCATAGGCGGAATGCTCCAGTTCATGGGGCATTTCATACAGGATAAGGGCGAACAGCTTCTGGATCTCATCATCACAGTCACATCATGGATTATATCCAACCTGCCCGCCATCCTCGCGACCATTGTCGGCCTGCTGATTGCGTCCAAGGCTTTACAGATCGTACAGATCACGGCCACGATCGCATCAGCGGTCGCGGCGGGATCAAATACTCCGTGGGGTGCGATCGGAACAGCCGCTGCAATAGGCACCGTCGCAACAGTTGCCAGTGCAGCGGGAGTATACGGCTATCTTGATGGAGCGATGGCAGAAGGAGGATATGTGCCAGCTACGCCTGGAGGCGGATTATATCTGTTAGGTGAAGGGGGCGAGGGGGAGACGGTCGTTCCTGACAGCAAGAAGAAAGCGTTCGCAGAGAACGTATTGAACGGATATTCCCCCGGGATCGATGCCAAGTTCGGATCCAAGCGTGAGACTGCAACATCGAACGTATTCAACATATATGTCAACGGATACACGGACACGAATCTGGAGGACAAGATCGTGCGTGTGATCAATGAAAGGACGAATCTCAGCAGGCTCAGGAGCGGGTTCTAATGGTAGTATATGATAGAGGAGCTACGGATGGATTACTATATGCGTATGATCCCTCCACCGCTACACTTACCGTGTCGCAGGAGGGCGCCGCGGGCACAGAGATGAAGGACCTTAGAAATGGGTACTTGACCGTGGTAGGCGGGGGCCATCAAAATAGAACAAGCACAATACATTTAGTGGTATCTGAGGGCATTATGAATGTATGCTCCGAAGCTTTCTCCACATATCAGACAAGCTCCACAATGTCTCTGCGTACGGTCACGCTCGCATCGACTGTATCCTCGATTGAGAACTCGGCATTCCATGGGTGCACTGCCCTTAAGACAGTTATTGTTTCTGCTGAGTCCATCTCGGTAGGAAATAGTACTTTTTATGGGTGCAGTTCTTTACAGACCTTCCCACTTGAACGGGTTACTGAATTGGACGACTATGCGTTCTATGGATGTACTTCGCTTTCTGCCATCGTCATCTCGCCTGCAATAGATATCATTCCCATAAATGCGTTTGCAGGCATCGCTGCTGCTACGGAAGTCATCATCCCCTCTACCGTCATATCCATAGAGAACAATGCATTTACCGGGTGCACCGGCTTAAAATCCATCACAGTCGAATATCATACTCAGACCCTTCCAATAGGATATGCTGCTTTTTCAGGCTGTTCGTCTCTGGAAACATTGAAATTTCTTACCGGCGGCACCGGAACCGCAAAGATACAATTACAAAGCTACTGTTTTTCGGACTGTATATCTCTAAAAAGAGTGAATTTACCTTCGGGTGTGACTCTTTCTGTCGGTACTTTTTGGAATTGCACGTCTCTTGAATTGATGGTATTCTCTCCTTCGGATTTGACCATCCCCAGCAGCGTATGTATGGGCTGCACGTCTCTTCAAGTCGTATGCATCCCTGATGGGTATCGTTCAATCAATACACTCGCATTTGAGGGATGCACATCCCTTAGGGTCGTATTGATCGGAAGCTGTGCTAATGACACGTCCAGTATCAATATCTCACAATCTGCATTTGAGGGATGCACCGCACTGGAAGAGGTTCGCTTCGGAGCAGGAACGCTGTATTTTGATAATTTTGTATTCAGAGGGTGTGTCTCCCTCAAAAAATTGGTTTTTGTGACATCATCTGCACTTCGTTTCAGCTATCAGACATTCATGTGCGGAATGGTATATAATGAATCGACACAGCAATGGGAACAAGCCTCAACTACACCAAATGTAACGATCACTTCCGATGATACTTTTACGATCACAGAGCAGCAATACGTCACTTTCCAATATGAGACCTATGATTCAAATGCCCAAATATATTCAATACACGCAGATGTAACTACGGGGTATGATTTTGATACACCGATCTATCCCGCCCCCAGTATCCAACTCAATATCGGTGCACCAGGACAGGACGAAGGGTTTGATGAGGATACGCTGATATTAATGGACAGCGGATATCTGAGGGCCCCCATCTCCAAACAAGTGATCCCTTCTGTGTTGATATATCAGGGAGGGTGGGATACAAGAATTACAATCAATCTCAGTTTTGATGAGGAACCGATCAAAGACGGGATGCCAGCGTTATATAATCATATGGAACTTGGGCCCGCATTTCAGACTGCGAACCAGTCCATAAAGGATTATGATATCCTCACAGCAGACCTGGAAACTTCCCAAGATAATACGATACTGAATCTGGCAATAGCTTTGGAAAAGGCCATCAGGGTTGTATATGAAACAGACCCGGAATACCCTCCTGAAGACCAGACTCTTTCGATAGATGTACCCGATGGATATTACGCTCTGACTTCCGTACAAAGCGGAAAGACCATTGTACTCCCTTCTGTCGATCCGGACGGACCGTATGGTATCGTAGAATGGTACTGCCCCGATACGGGTGAAGAATATCCCTTGGGCGGATATGCCCTGCTGGATCCGGATGCCCCTCAGGGAGTTCAAGTGTTCTACGGACGTTGGGGGCTGCTGTTCAGAGATGATGAACTGGCAGCAATGATCATCTTCTCACCCGGGGGAGGCACGTTCAACAGAGCGACCGGGGCCGTTCAGTTTGTACTTGACGAAGGAGAGGAACCGATCGGACACATTTCATATGACCCTCTGAAAGAGTTGTGGGTGTGGTGGTCTGAAACACTGGACCGTTCAGAGGACGTTCGGATCAAGTTCAGAATGCCAATCTCCAATGAGACTGGACTGACTGTCCCGGAAGGTATGGAATATGTTCAATCGTGGTATGTATCCGCCCCCTACTTCAATGAAGTCCCGGACGCGGATAGGGTTATCGAGTATATCATTCGCGAAACCGATTCTCAGGATACACAAGTACGCCGTACTTTCTATCCGCTTTGGTATCCTGCAAGGAGGTCTGCACAAAGTATACTCCTTGTAACACCTGGATACGGCACGATCGACCTTGGGTACATTCAGAATATCACAGAGACATATAGTGCCAGACTGACCGCAACACCGATCGTCTGTTATGGATATAGCGGAACATTTTGTATGGATACCGGTGTGGAGAAGGATCTATCCATAGATTTCATCAGAACAAGCCTTCCCTTACCCAATGATCCAACGCATCCTACGCGTAATGAGTGTGATGACAGTTCCGCAGATAGTAAAAGATGGACCAACGCAAAATGGGTCTCTTTCCTGAAGACGCTGATGGACAGGTGGCAGATGATGACGAACGGATCACTGCTGTATCTGCTCAGGCCGACTTCTGAAAGGCTGAGTATCGATGCAGACCCTTCTGCAATCGACCCAATGAATGAATTGTATACCGAGATCATCGGGGAGCATTGCTATATCACACAAGTGCCAGTAATATATTCTAACACCCCTCAGACCATCTCAGGGAACATATCCCTGTCCATCGGTACGATCTATCCGAAAAGTCCGGAAGCAGAACTGATCAAGGTAAAATTCTATGGATTGCCAGGGCAAACACCCGTGATCAGGAAATATCCTTTGACGTCTCTTTTTCTCTTACCCGACCCTGTAGAGATATGGGGTTCAAGCATGATATCAGAAACAACCCAGGTGATCGCATGGATGAAGAACGGTTCGGACACGCTTTATGACTTCAAAACGCTTCAGCAGATGAATACCTTCTTGATGCCTGGCACAACAAATGATTATAGAGTGTATGCGAAGACAGAGGAGATGACGGATACCAGTTATGAGCTGTTCACAAGTAATGGTACTGCGACCATCATCCCAAATCCGGGAGAAAGGTGTGTGGTATCAATTACCGCCGTAGGAGGCGGAGGAGGTGGAGGCGGCGCATCCATCCCTGATTTCTCCAAAACAAGTATTATCAACACATCCCCAAAGACCACAATAACACATGGGGGCGGAGGAGGAGGCTCAGGCGTTCAGATGACATGGGCCCTGACTGTGTCTACACCCATCGAAGTAAGCGTGTCGATCGGTGCAGGCGGAGCTGGCGGAGCAGCAGGGTATTATGACGCAGATAATCAAGGTAACAAGGATGGTTATCATCACGCATCAAACGGATTTCCGGGTGAATCGACCCAAGTAACTGTGCGTACCCAGACTGAAACGCTCACCCCATATACCGCTGCTGGCGGAGGAGGAGGCACATCCGGAGAAGAAGGGGGTCTTTGAGGGGAAGGGTTTGCCAAAGGCGGAAACGGGGGAAAGGGAGATACTGACAGAGTGGACCCTGGAGATAACGGTACAGCTGGAGGATCAGGAGGTGAGGGAGGATATGGATACGATTCGTCTGGCGAGGGAGATAAATATATCTACGGAGCGGCCAGCGGAGGCGGAGGCGGCGCAGGAGGATATCTCCCGGACAACATCACTGCAGCAGATATGCAACGTCTGAATGGTGCAAACGGGTCCAATGGGCAAGGTGCCGGCCCAGATGGGGACGATTCTGATAATACTACTGCCGGACGCGGAGGCGGCGGAGGCGGCGGGGGAGGTAAAGCAGATTACTCCGCCGGAGGAGCCTTCTGGGAAAGCCATGCCCTTTGGGGAATCAAAGGGTATCCCGGCAAGTCCGGAGGAAGCGGCTGGGCATTGATTCGCGTATCAGGAGGTACGATAGATGTCTGAACGTCTGCCAGGGTTGTATCTGGTCGTAGATTCCGATGGGTCTCATATGGACATCGACTGCGGTGTCGTTCAGAGCCTTTCGGACAATATCCATGTGAGCACTGCCAGAGTCCCTATCGTCACGTACACAGCGGAGAATGCATTTCTTTTTGATACTGGCACAACGGATTCCTTCTCTGCTCAGATCATACGCAAGAACCCGATTGCGGGTGAGAACGGAATAACAGAGGTCATTAACGACTCTACTGTATTAGAGAGTGCCGACTGGGGGGACACCAGATCTTGGTCTAACAGGGTGTGGAAGGAAGCTCTGACAAAATTCATAAACAGATGGCAGGCACGTACAGACGGATGCAGAATGATATATGTGCCAGTAGTACAGGATCCAAGAGGGTATCAGGGAGGAGATGTGTTTCAGCGCAGCATTGACGTCAATGTATATATCAAATCGATCTCATTCTCATACAGCACAACCTCTGCGGAAGTGATCAAGGCCACTTTGGAGTTCACAGTGGGGAGCATGTGCGGAAAACAGCAGGTGAGATGGTAAAATGAAGACGATCTCGGATCTCGGTACTATCCAATCTCCATTGGAATCGGCAGTATACAACCTATACCAGTACGGGTATGATCATCCAGACTCATTTACTCTGCCATCCAGTACAAAGATATATCTCCTGAAAACCGGAAGCATCTCTCTCAGCATTCCTGGGGAAAACATCCTCAAAAGTTATGTTGAGTCGACCCGTCCATATTACAGATACTGGGAATGGAGTATTGAATTTACCGAGGACTCGAGTGGAGGTACCGGGATTCAGATTTCTGGAAATGCTACAGACGGATGGGTGCTGGCATCACCTATATCTGGTATGGATAACGGGATATGGAAAGGAACGTTCCGTATTAAGGCAAGGGGGTCCATCTCATCCACCGGACTAGGACTACAAACCATTGTTTCAGACCGGATCCAGATCTCTATCATCGCACTTTCCGAAGTCCTTCCGGAAGAGGGAAGCATCCATGTTGCAGAACCGATAGGATTCGGAGATGAAGCCGTCATCATGTCCGATCCGTACAACAAGGTGGACTATCTTCTATTCGCATCAAATATGGAATATAATTGTGTTGAGTCATACAGCATATTCACAGGAAGCGAACAACCGTTTGAGTATGTAAAACTCAAAATCTCTAAGAAACAGCTATCTGTTGTGGCACCGGACCTGGTAGGTAGGATCGTTGCCGGAAAGAACATCGTCACATTGATCGGCCCCGGGCAAGGTCAGTATATCGTTACATCATGTAAGAAATCCAGTAATGTCTGGACCGTCACAGCATACAGCATCAGCGAACAGATAAGAGGCGTAGTCACATCCAACGAGATCCAGATAACATCGTATGCATCCCCCTTCGACGCCATCACCAGTCTGGCCATGGACGCATTCTCCAGAATGGCCACTGGCGGCTCCAGTCCTGCGCCAGTGCAGGGAGTTGCGGCATTATTCAAAAAATCAAATAATAAGTGGGAGAACGAAACCCTGCCAGGACAAGGTGTATTGAGATTCGGTGTGGGAGAGAATCTATGGTATATCATCTCAGTCTGTGCTCTTAAACTCGGTTGCAAACTCTGGGTCGCGGACGGGACACTGTATGTAGTGGATACGACAATTATGACCAATGGGCCGCCATCTGAGGATACAAATACCTACCAGGTCACACCTTCCACACTCAACTTTACAGATATCGATGCAATATACCTCAACACCAGCGGGGAATACCCTTATAGGATGACCGAATCCCAGCAATCTCTCTTATCCAACATCGTGGGGCTCCCGTCACCCGGGAAAGAAGGTCAGGAAGTCATCCGTAATAAGGTCACAGTGACATTCAATGAGTCCAATGATTCCCGTACAGCTGACGGCAGGGGGATCATCACAGATGGCCAAGATGGTGCTGGCACAATGAAAGGCACCGCCGAATCGGATGTCACCGGGAACGTCAAATCATCCATAGAGTACTTCAACGAGAAGTCATACACTATCAAAATACCGCAATTCGGATACAAGAATGCCAAAGCGGTGGCTAATCAGATTGCCGCGATGTATTGCGACGCGGAAACCTCTATATCCTTCGATGTCAGAGAACTCATCGAAAAGACGATACAGGTCGGCGATGAGACCGTACAGTCCAGGGAATGGCAGCCCACTTTCAATCAGCTGACGCGTGTGCACAACATCTATGATTATTCCAATGACTTGACCGTATCATCCCGTATGAATTTCAACAGGAATATAATCCTGCCTTCCAAGGCCATGCTGTCCTTGATCGAATACAAGTTCCCGGAACACGTCACCACATATACCTTCGGGATAAGCACCCCCACTGACATCACCCAGAACACATCGATCATAAAGAATGCACTCAACAACGGCTGATGCTTTTATAAATCTATGATGCGATAGACCAGCGATCACGATGAGTATGCACACCATCGAGGTGGTGTACGATCCTACCACCAGGCGTATATCACTGGCAGAGACTACTGATAAGTATGGTGGTGCCGCATGACATCTATGCAGAACCCTGCACCCAGTCTCAGGTACTCCTATGCAGAGGGTACGATTCCTGATTTCAATTATGAATTTGCTATATCTGGCTATACGAGCCCTTATGCGTATTTCACCGTCGCGGGGCAGGAGTATTCAGTCAATGTGGATGAAGTCTGGGAAAGCACCGACCCGCTGCGTATGTCGAATGTAGCGTTTATAGTATACGCTGACGAGACTCACCTGGTCATAGGGATGGAGGGGTTTGTCCTGATCTCCATAGTGGACGGGCAATTCACTACGCCCGGCGAAGAAGATATGGGTGGAGAAGGATCCATCTCATGCGTGAATGGGGAAGTGACCCTGACATTCGTGGACATA
>JAEIGA010006303.1_pt1 | contig 18068 bp, 24 predicted proteins | sample 9270691 | NCBI WGS metagenome assembly JAEIGA01 (sample SAMN17057246, study PRJNA624740) | gut metagenome | biome: biome; isolation source: fecal sample | host: Bos grunniens | place: China: Xizang | collected 2019
ATACCAGACTGGGTACCAGCTGTAGGAGGTAAAGGTATCAATATACCTAAAATACCTAAACTAGCTAGAGGTGGTATAGTAGATAGTCCAACATACGCTATGATAGGAGAGGCTGGTAAAGAGGCTGTTATGCCTTTAGAAAGAAATACAGGCTGGATAGACCAACTAGCTGATAAATTAGCTGGTAAATTAGGCGGTAGCGATACTCCAATTAAATTAACTGTAAAACTTGGAGAAGATACTATTTTTGATAAGTTTATAGAATACACAAAAGGTAAATCTTTTGAAACAAACGGGGAGGTGTTTAGTATATGATTTATGACGGAAATTTAGTGCAAATAGACGGGGTAACTATACCTCATATTGTTACTTATAAAATAGGTAGGTCTAAATTATGGAAAGACGCTGAGCGTAATATGAATGGAGACGTAAGAGCTACACTTATTGGTATATTTCCTAAAATACAGATGAAAATAGGATATACAACTCAAGAGGAAATGTCACAAATAACTCAATTATTAGATAAAGATTATTTTACTGTTACTTGGTTTGATGTAAGAATACAAACTACTATAAGTACTCAGTACTACGCTGGAGATTATGATGTAGAATTAGATAATAAATCAAAAGGTAGATATAAACCTTTTGAGGTCAGCTTAGTACCAGTAAGTAAAAGGAGGTATTAAAAATGATACCTATTAGTAATGAATTTAAACAAGCTATGAGACAACCAATAAAAGAGTTACAAGCTTATATTACTGGAAATGTTAGTATAAAAAGTGAGGACGATTTAATATCATTTAAAATTACTTGCGATAGCGGTATGTGTAGAAGTGCTATGAGAAAATTAGAGGCTAAATATATAGGAGAACATAATTTACTAGGTCAATGGGTACACGTTGGATATGGTGTTAGACTAGCCGACGGTACCTTTGAGTACCTAGATTATGGCTCTTTTTTAGTTACTGAAATAACAACAAGTAAAGATACTGGTATAACAACTATTATTGGATATGATAAAATGATAAATTCAATGAAAACTTACAGCAAGTTAGAGGTTGAATATCCAATAAATTTATTAGATTATACTAAATTATTATGTGAGGCTTGTAATTTAGAATTACGTAATAATGTTTTTGGAAAAAATTTATTAGATTATCATAACGAGGACAATTATATTCTTATACCAAGTCGTATAACAAAAATAGATAATGGGATAAGAATAGCTGTGACCAATAGTAATCAATACCAATTTTCGGGTTTAGAATTTCCTAACGTAGTAGATAATCTAGGTAAAACATTTACTATTAGTGCTGAGGCTCAAGCTAGTGGAGATAATACCCCAAATATACGTTTATACTGGTTAAACGGTACTACTGTATTAAATGCTTTTAAAGTACTTGGTGCAACTGGTGGAACATTTACACTACCCGAGGTTATACCAACGGACGCTACTACTCTAGGTATAATTTTTTACGCTAATGATACGGTATTAGATACAGTAACAACTAATGACTACGCTGATTTTACAAATATAATCTTAGAGGAAAACACAGTAGCTACACAATATAAACCATATAACAAAATGAACGAGTGGGAAATAACTACAGAATTATGGGAAAATATAGACGGTATTACTTATCGTGATATTTTAGTACAAATAGCTCAAGCTACGGGTACTACTTGTATTATTACCAATGATGATAAAATTTATTTTAAACATTTAACAGATACTAACGAAACTTTAACTTACGATAATATGTTAAAGTTAAAATTAAAACCAGTTTATGGAGAAATAAATAGCGTTGTATTAGGACGTGACCCAGTAGTTGGAGAAGATGTCTTTTTAAAAGATGATAATAGTATATTTACTAATGGTTTAACAGAGTATCGTATATCTAACAACGAGATTATCGATAAAGACCGAGAAAATGCCATTAAACCTATATATGATAGTTTAAAAGGTATAACTTATTATCCTTTTGAAACTACTACTGAGGGCTTAGGCTGGTATGAAATAGGAGATAATTTTAATATTATAAATGATAGTGGAGATGTATTTAATACATCTTTATTTAATTTTAGTATTAATATCGACGGTAGTATTAAAGAAATTTTAAAAACAGAGGCGGAAACTAAAACTCAAAGTCAATATCAATACGCTAGTACAATAAATAAACGTATCAAAAATACAGAAATATTAGTAAATAAACAAGAGCAATATATAAATCAAATAGTTAGCGATATGTACGAGGAGGACGGTGTAGTAAATGAAAAGTTTACAAAAGTCTACCAAGATATAGATAACATAGTAAATAATGTACAAACCAGCGGAGGTAATAACTTAATAAAAAATAGTGTTATGTTTGCATACGATAACGATAATAAACCTAATGACTGGAGTATTATAACTAGCGGTAAAAATTTAATAAACTTAAAAGGTACACGATTTAATAATGATAGATGTACTGTAACAGATATTACTAACGGTATAAGAATAACAAACGCTGAAACGGTACAAAAATATAAATTTTGTGCTTATTTAATTAGTGATTTTAATTGTATGTTAGGTAAAACTTATACTGTATCATCTAAAACGGTATGTAGTCCTACTACTAACCCTAGTAGGGTATTAATTTACTGGTTTAAAAATACAGTAGCTTTATCGGGTATTAAAACCTTAGGAACAACTGGAGGAACTTTTACAGTACCATTAACAGCTCCAGCTGAGGCTACATCTTTAGCTATAGTATTTTATACAAACTATGGAGAAACTGGAACTATAGGGGATTATGTGGAGTATACAAATATCCAATTAGAAGAGGGTACAACAGCTACAACTTATACAGACTATATCAACGGTAGTTTAATTATAGACTCAAATACGGAGTCTTTAAATACTGGCTGTTTAAGTGGACACGCTTTTACGTTATTAAACAAGTTAGCAATTCAAAAGATAGCTGTTAGTACTGAGGTTTATTATACTTTTAGTACTAGAATAAAGAAAAATACAACGGGTACGTGTTACGTCAGATTATATAATTCTAACGAAGAGTATAAAATCGAGTTAGGTAGCGGAGAGAGTGCTTTTTATAAAGAGTATGAGCTAAAAGCTCTATTACCTAAAGATAATTACTATATAGTTGAGTTTTACGGGTCAGCTGATAGTGGGGCTACATTTACGGATAATATGCTATCTATTGGAGAATATAAAAGTCAATGGCAACAAGCTAACGGGGAGATAATGAATACTCAAGTAAATGTAAACTTAGACGGTATACTTGTTAAGTCTAGTGTTTATTTAGGAGATTATACTATAATGTCTCCTTTAGAGTTTGCTGGATATTCAAATATAAATGGAACTATTACTAAAGTATTTAGTTTAAATAAAGATACTACTTTAGTTAAAAAATTAGAGGCAGAGGACGAGGTAAAAATGGTACCAATAAAAATAGTACCAGTAACCAGCGGAGATTTACGAGGCTGGGCGTTCGTACCGTCTACTTAAGGAGGTGTTAAAATATGGCACAAGTAACAAGTGGTAGAGTTACTAGTGGTAAATTAAAAAATTCTACTTTCTATGTAAACTGGCAACAAGCAAGTCAAAGTACAAGCGGAAACTCTACTACAATAAACTGGCAAGCTGGACTTAATACTGGTGGAGCTACCAGTAATTACGACTATTGGTATACTAATGCTGTAAAAATCAACTCATTATATATCAATGGTACTAATGTTTGTAGTGGTACTTATTCAAATGTTGGTTTAGATAAAGGTAAAGATTATCAATTAGCTAGCGGGTCAATAACTATATACCACGATACAAACGGAGCGAAAACATTTAATATAACTATTAATGGGTGGTTATATACTTATGGAGATACAAGCGGAGCTAATAATTTTGAATTAGTATCTATTCCAAGATATGCAACATCTAACCAAAGTTTAAACAGTAAAACAGAAACTACAATAAAAATGAATTGGTCTAGTGATAGTACAATAGATTATTTATGGTATTCTACTGACTGGGGTACAACTTGGAAAGCGATAGGTAGCGTAAATGCAACAAGTGGAACATATACAATAAGTACACAAAGTAAAGATACTTCTAGTTTGTCACCCAATACAACTTATAATATTATAACTAGAGTAAGGAGAAAAGATAGCCAGCTAACAACAAATAGCTCAAAATTAAGTGTTACAACTTATTATTATCCACATTGTACAGATAGCCCTAATTTTACAATAGGAGATAAATTAACATTAAATATATACAACCCGCTTAGTAGGTCAATTCAAATATATTTAGTAGGAGCTGACGGAACGCTAAAAGGTGGTGATACTATAACGGGTACTTCTATAAGTGGTTATAATAGTGATAGTTGGAAAAATTGGTTATATTCTACAATACAAAATGTAAAAAGTGGAACATATAAAGTACAAGTTAAATATGGTTCTGTTACAATGCCTAAAACAGGTGGTACTTATTCAATAAAAGGAACAGAAACACCTACTTTTAATAATTTTACTTATAAAGATACAAACACTACAGTTACTGGAGTTACTGGTAATGACCAAGTTTTAGTAAAGGGACTATCTGATTTACAAGTAACTATTAGCTCAACTAATAAAATGGTAGCTAACTATGGAGCTAATCCTAGTAAATATACCGCTGTAATAGATACATTAAATAAAAGTGTAAATTATAATACAAGTGATATTAATATGGACGTGGGTGTCGTTAAGAACAGCGGTACTAAGAGATTAACAGTAACAGCTTACGATACTCGTACTTTATCAAAATCTGTTTATAAAGATATTACTGTTTATGATTATACTAAACCAGTAATTAACGCTAGTATAACAAGGCTTAATAACTTTGAGGCGGAAACAACTATTAAAGTTAGTGGTACATACACTAGATTAACTATAGGCGGTACAGATAAAAATACCATAAGCTCTGTACAATATAGATATAGAGAAACTGGAGGTACTTGGGGTAATTGGAGCAACTTAAATACTACTGTTACAAGTGGTAAATTTACTTGTACAAATGTTATTTTATCTTTAGATAATAGTAAAGCTTTTGAATTTGAAATACAAGCGGTAGATAAATTACAAACTACTACTAATATAAAAAATCTTGATATAGGACAAGCTATATTTTTTATTAGTAGCAATAAAAAACAATGTTATTTCAACGGAAAAACTATATTTGACTTAATATATCCTATTGGCTCAATATATATGAGCATAAATAGTACTAATCCGAGTAATTTATTTGGTGGAACTTGGGTAGCTTGGGGAACTGGGAGAGTCCCAGTAGGTGTAAATACATCAGATAGTGATTTTAATACTGTTGAACAAACTGGTGGAGAAAAAACTCATCAATTAAAAACTTCTGAAATGCCTAGTCATACTCATAGACTAGCCTTTAGTAATAGTGGTGCGTTAGGAGACACAGATAATGGAACGGGTAGTACAGGCTGGAAAATGAAACCTACGGGTACGGCTACAGCCAATTGTTATGGAGTTGATTGTTACGGAACGGGTGGCGATAACCCTCATAATAACTTACAACCATATATTACTTGTTATATGTGGAAAAGAACAGCTTAAAAGAAAGGAAAAAAATAAAATGCTACTAATAAATTTTTTGAAAGAATATTGGGTGCTTATTAGTTTCTTTGTAGGGGAATTAGTAGCACTTATTTTATTTGCTAAATATATAATAGACGCTGTTAAATGCTTACTTAGAAATGATATTTTATATATTTACGATAAATGTAAAGATAACAAAGAGATAAGTAGATACCAGCTACAAAGTGTACATCTTAGTTACTCAATATATAAAAAATTAAAAGGAAATTCTTTTATTGATGAAATTATGGAAGAAATAAAAGACTTTGAAATAAGGGGGTAATCATTATGAAAAAATGGTTTAAAGAAACATCTATAAAAGCTATTAAGACAATAGCAGAAACTGGAGCTAGTTTATTAACAGTCGGAGCTGTTATGAGTGATATTGACTGGTTAATGGTAGCTAGTGCTAGTTTGTTAGCTGGAATTTATACATTTTTAGTAAATGTCAAAAGTTTACCCGAAAATTAAGTAATGATATATCATTACTTAAAAATAAAAACGCCTTAAAATTGATTTTGAGGCGTTATTTTTTCACAAAAAAGGAGGAATTATTATGAATAAAAAAGGAATAGATGTATCTGAATGGCAAGGAGTAATAGACTGGAATAAAGTAAAAAATGACGGTATAGAGTTTGCTATTTTAAGACTTGGCTGGACTGGTAACAAAAATAACCATACTTTAGACAAATATTTTGAGAGAAATTATACAGAATGTAAAAGAGTAGGTATACCAGTAGGTGTTTATGTTTATAATTATTCTAACGCTAATAATATTAAATCAGCTGGTAACTGGACTGTAGAAAAATTAAAAGGTAAATCTTTAGAGTTACCAGTTTATTTAGATATGGAGGACGCTAGTATTAGAGGTTTAGGTAAAACTACATTAACTAATATGTGTATAGAATTTAATACTATCATAGAAAAAGCTGGATACTGGGCTGGTGTATATGCTAATAAAGACTGGTTTACTAATTATTTAGATAAAGATACTTTAGGAGCTAAATATACTTTATGGGTAGCTCAATACTCTAAATCTTGTACTTTAAACGTAGCTAATAAAGATATGTGGCAATATTCAAGTAGCGGAAAAGTTAACGGTATTAGTGGTAACGTAGATATGAATATAATGTATAGAGATTTAATATCAGATATTAAAGGCGTTAAAACTACTACAGTAACTAAACCAGCTACTAAATCTATAGATGAATTAGCTCAAGAAGTATTAGACAGAAAACACGGAGACGGAGAGGCTAGAAGAAAATCATTAGGGGCTTTATATGATAAAGTACAAGCTAAAGTAATGGAACTTTTAAAGCCAAAATCTATAACTTATACTGTTAAAGCTGGAGATACTTTAAGTGGAATAGCTAATAAATATGGTACTACATACCAAAAGATAGCTAAAGACAATAAAATTTCTAACCCTAATAAAATATATGTTGGTCAAAAATTAATAATTAAGAAATAAGTAAAAGCCTAGAGTTTAACCGCTCTAGGCTCTTTTTTATTTTTTCTTAGAACTAATAGTCTCCAACAGGAGTGTTATAGTTGTTAGAAAAATTATAGAAAAGTAATGTCTACAACTTTACCGTCCTCAATATATATTTTATCGATAAAGCTAGTCCAAAACTTACGCTTATTGTTATTAGTTAAAGAGTGATATAAAGTCTCAAAATCGCTATTAAACAGTTTTTCCAATTCAGATATATCTTTGGGTTTTTCCACGCTATTTAATTCAAGTATATTTAATTCAAGCTCTTTTTGTAATTTTATTTTTCTTTCGTCGTATTCTTCTTTAGTAATATCGTCCTCTAAATACATATCTCTTAATTTTCTTAATTTACTCTCTATTTTACCAGTTTTATCGACTGGTTTTTTATCATTAATATTAGCGTTTTTAATTTTAACAGTATGTATATATTGTTCCATATCTCCTTTAATACGAGCTAATATAATATTATCTAATTTATCATCTCTTACTCCTATAGTATTATCACAAATTCTATGACCTCCTCTTTGGCAAACGTGATAAAAATATAAAGTATCTTTATATTTTGATACTTGCCTTGTACACTTAGTTTTACATCTATTACAATATACTAAACCAGCAAAAATTAAATTAGGTGTATGTTTTTCCTTTTTAGTAACTCTAATATTTTTCTTTAATAAGTTTTGGACTTTATCGAAAGTATCCTTATCTATAATAGGTGGAGTATAGTTTTTTATTAATTCTCCATTACTGGTTTTATAATCTCCTATATAAGCTGTATTTTTTAAATAATTTTTTAAACTTTCATAACTAAGTTTACCGTAAGTGTCTCGATAATAAAATAAAGTCTCAGTTACAGACCCACTTTTAATATAGTGTTTATAAATATCTCTTAAAATCTCAGCTTTTTCCTCATCTATAATATATCTTTTATTCTCTATTTTATACCCAAAAGGACTAGCTCCACTTGTAACATATCCCTCTTTACGTCTATTTTCAAACACGTAATTAATTCTATCGGCTGTTTGGTCAGACTCATTTTGAGCCATAGATAATCTAATATTTAAGTTTAATCTTCCAGTAGATGTTTCTAAGTCGTAGTTTTCCTCTGTACATTTCCAAGTACAATTATGAGCCTCTAATATTTCCATAGTTTTATAATAGTCGGCTACATTTCTAAACCACCTATCTAATTTTATAAAAATTATTAAGTCTATTTTATCTTGTTTAACGTCCTCTATCATACGATTAAAATTAACCCTTTTACGTAGAGTTTTACGGGCTGTAAGTCCCTCGTCGATATAGTAGTCCACTATTTTATAATGATGTTTTTTAGCGTACTCTGTAAGTGATTTATGTTGAGCCTCAAGACTTAAACCGTGTCTTACTTGTTCGTCGTGGGATACTCTAATATAAATCGCTACTCTTAATATTTTTGACATTTGATTTCCTCCTTTTAACTAATTTTACTTACTGAGAGACTAGGTATAAATTGTATTTTATAACCTCTAAATATAGTAAATAACCCATATTTAGACTTATACCAGTTAATAGCCTCATCTAAAAAACTTTCAGTAACTTCTAAAAACTCAGCTATATCATATCTTGTAATACAACCATAATTATAACTAGATATAATACCCTCTAAACCTATTAAAGAGTCATAAGCTAAGCCTCTAGCTTTTAGCTCTTCTTTAGGGTTTTCAGAAATATCACCAGTATTTATTTTTATATGGGCTAATTCTTCCATAAGAATACATATTTTTTCTTTTGTATCTGTAACTTTAGGACTAAGAGCGATAATATTATTACTACATAAAGCTTTAATATTATCGCTTTTAAAATTATAATTTATTAATTCTATACCATTCTTATAAATATAATCTTCTATTCTTACTAATCTCTCAGTCATACCCTTTTTTGTCTCCTACTTGTTCCTCTTTTTAACAAATTCAGCGAATTGCTTTATTTCTTCTCTCTCTTCTTTTGTTAATTTACCCGTTTCGTGATGACAAGCTATAAGCATATAGTCATCATTAATATTTTCAAGGTCTATTTCCTTATCGGCTAATACACCTTGACTCATTTTTTCCAAGTCTAAATTTAAAGCGTTGCATAATTTAATTACATTACTAATAGATGAGTTATTAATACCTCTAGTTAGCATAGCTTTAACAGTAGACCACGGAAAATCGAACTGTTTACAAAAGTTATTTAAACTTTTATATCGCTCGATTATAAGTTTTTTCAATTCTTCTTCCATTTAACATCACTCCTTATCGCTATTATATTTTATTATTCACAAAAATTCAAGAATATATCAATATTTTTTGAAAATAAAATTTAAAAAAGTCTGAAAATATTGATTTTTCAGTCTTTTTTAAATGCCATTAAAAAATTCACAAAAAAATATGAAAAAAGTATTGACTTTCACAAAAATTAGCTATATTATAATTACAGAGTTCACGAAAAGTCGTGAACGAAAAACAAAAGAAAGGAGGTTAAAAATGAAACCAAAAGGAATTTATGACAACTTGGAGAAAGAGCTGAAAACAGCTAATATTACAAGACTTGAGCTAACAAAAATATTACCTTTTAATCTTAATACAATGACTCGTAAATTAGCTGGAGACTCAAAAATATCTCTTACTGAGGCGACAATTATAAGAGATTATATCAGAGAAAAAACTGGTATACATTTTGAGTTAGAGTATCTATTTAAAATTTAATGGATATTGAAAAAATTTATAAAACACTCCTAGAAATTGTCGCTGACCAAAACGGAGTGGAAATTGAAATTAATTTAAAACAAAAGAGGGGTAAAAGTTATGAAAAAAATTAAATGGTTAAATGTATTAAAGTCATTATTATTTATTATAAGTGTCTCAGTAATATTTTGGTTAATCTTTAGAATGGTAACAAGTGAAACATATATTGGTTTATCTTGGTTTGGTTTATTTCTATTACTAATATCTAGTACAACAGCTGGAGCTATATATTTAGATTTTGAAGAACAAACAGAAATGGTGTCAAGTACTCGCACTACTCAACACCATAATAAAAGATATAATTAGGTATAATATCTCATATTGATTATATGACATAATAAGGAAATTGTCAAACTATGGCTGAAGAAAAAAACTTTGAGAACAAGGTAAAACGTTGGTTAAAATCAAAAAATATATATCACTTTAAATATTTTGGTAATGCTTTTAGTACAGCTGGGGTTTTAGATTTAACGTTATGTGTAAATGGTCGCTATGTTGGTGTTGAATTAAAAGCTGAAAAAGGTAAGACAAGCCCATTACAAGACGCTCATATACAACAAATAAAAGACAGCGGAGGTATAGCTATAGTCTTAAAGCCTAGTGGTTTTGAAGATTTTAAAAAACTTATTGAGGAGTTATTAAAATGATAAACCCTCGTAATTATAAACACGGTATGGCTAGAACTTCAACATATGTTTGTTGGCAAGATATGAAAAATCGTTGTTATAATCCAAATGTAAAAGCTTATAAACACTATGGAGGTAGAGGTATAACAGTTTGTGATAGGTGGTTAGATAGCGAAAATGGTTTTATTAATTTTTTAAACGATATGGGAGAAAAACCAAAAGGTTTATCTATAGACAGAATAGATGTAAACGGAAATTATGAGCCTAGTAATTGTAGGTGGGCTACAGCTAGCCAACAAAGTATAAATAAACGACCAAAACATCAATATTTAGGAATAAGAAAACGTTGTGGTAGTTACGAGGTTAGTTGTTGTCATAAATATATAGGTACATTTAAAACTCTTGAGGAGGCTATCTATCATAGAAAATTAGCTGAAAAGGAGTTAGTGAAATGATAAAACTATATAATTATCAACAAAAATATTTTGATTATATAGTAGAACATAATAAACGTAACTGGATATACGCTTGGAGTACTGGGCTAGGAAAAACAATTATAGCTTTAAAACATCACGAAACATTTTTTAAAGATAAAAAAGCGGTAATAGTAGCTCCAGCAAGCAAGATAGCGGAGCAAGGCTGGAATAGAACTATTGAGAGTATGTATCCTAATTTAGAATATACCACTTGTACTTATAATATGTTACCTAAAAAATATAAGGACTTTGAAGATTATTTTGTAATCTTTGATGAGGTACATAGACTAAAAAACTCGACTGGGGTATGGGGACGAGCTGGCTACGAGTTAACGAAAATATCAGCTGGTTTTATAGGACTATCAGCTACACCAATGGATAACTGGATAGACGCTGTTAATTATTTCAAAATGTTTGGCTTAACTAAAAATAAAACCCAGTTTATAAAACAAAACTGTATTACCGATATGAGCTACGGATATTTACAAATAATAGGATATAGAAATGAAAATAAATTAAAAAATATGTTTAATTTAATATCTAAACCTTTAGATAAATCAGAGTGTACAGACTTACCACCTTTAGTATTTGAGGACATACACTTTAAAGCCTCAAGTACATATAAAACCATTAAAAAAGATAGGATACATAACGGTATTATGTATGATAACCAAATGAAATTAAGACACGGACTAAGACTTAACACTAATTTAAAAAATAAAATTGAGTATATTAAAGACTTTGTAGAAAGTACAAACGATAACATAATTATATTTTATAACTATGACGAAGAGTTAAAGCTCCTACAAGAAAACATATATAAAAAAACTTACCTATGTAATGGAGCTATAAAAGATTATCCCAAAAAAGAAGAGTGGGACAGTATAAAAAATACTGTAACACTAGCAAATTACAAAAGTGGTAGCGAGGCTGTTGAGTTTACTTACGGTAATATAATAATTTACTTTAGCCCTACAGAGAGCTACACCGAGTACTACCAAAGTTACGGTAGATGTTATCGTAACGGACAAACTAAAAAAGTAACAGCTTATAAGTTTATTACAGATAATACTATTGAGGCTGACATTTATAAAGCCTTAGATAATAAACAAGATTTTAACGCCAACTTATGGCTAGAAAAGGAGAATTTAAAAAATGAATAAAGAAGAATTAAACAAATTATTAACTGATGTAATAAAAAGATTAAATGAAAGTTTAAACGGAATGAAAGAAGATTTAAAAAAAGATTTAGATAAACCTTGTGGTATACATATTGATAAAGATAAAAACGGAAAAGTTAATATAGAAGTAATAGGTAATAGATTTAATTTATTAACTACATTAGCTGGAGCTAAAAAGGAAATATTAAAAGATTTACGCTGTAGTAATACTGAGTGGGAGTTTATAGAAAATAAAGTAGATACTAGGGAGGTTAAAACTAATGAGTAACCCAAATGTATTAATAGACCGTCATAAATATATAGGCGGGTCAGACCTCCCAACTATATTAGGACTTAACGCTAAATATGGTACTAAAATATTTGATTTTGCTAGAGAAAAAGCGGGTATTATACCAAATAGTTTTAAAGGTAACCAGTTTACTAAATATGGTCAAAAAATGGAGCCAGTAATAAGAGATTATATTAACTCACTTTATGGGGCTGATTATGTAGAAGATACAATAATAGACAGCGATAGAGGATATAGAGGTAATACTGACGGTATAGATAAATTAGCTGACTATCCAATACTAGAGATTAAAACTTTTGGAGAACACCTAGACGTAGATTATTACGAGCCTCAATGTCAATTTTATATGGAGACTTTTAATCAAGACTCTTGCTTATTAGTTGGATATAAAAGACCTAAGGACTTTTATACTGGTATGGACTATGACCTAGAAAATGACGACTCATATTTTAATTTAGAATTTGATGAAAATAATATTGTAACTCACGTAATAAAAAGAGACCCTTATATATGGGCTAGAATAGAGGAACGTATAACAGCTTTTAAGAAAGCTCTTGAAGAATTAAGAATTAACCCTAACGCAACAGAAGAAGATTTTAACAGTTTATTTTATGGGTATGATTTAGTACGTATGACTAATAAAATGGCTGTATTAGAAAATCAATTAAACGGTTTTAAAGATATAGAAAAAGAGTATAAAAAGGTCAAAGATGAATTATATAAAATTTTCGAGGAAAAAGGTATCGTATCTTTTGATACTGGTAGTATGAAATTTACCAAAGTATCGCCTACATCATACGATACAGTCACCATAGATACAGCTAAATTAAAAGAAGAGGAAGAGGAAATTTATAATAAATATAAAGTAATTAAGACTACAAGTAAAAAAGGTTATATCTTAATTACAAATAAAAAGGAGGATAAATAAAATGGTAAAAGATGATTTAAAAAATGGAGATATAGTAACTTTAAGAAATGGAGATAGATTAATCTATTGTAATGAATATTTTACAGATTTAGAGGATAATAATCGCAATTGTTTAAGCTCTTTAGATGATTTAAAAAACGATATGTTTTATGATGATGACGATAAAGAATATAGAGAAAATGATATAGTAAAAGTCGAAAGAGCTAAAAGCTATGAAATAATTTATAAAAGAGAAACTAAAGAAATGACAATAAGTGAAATTAGTAAAGTTCTTGGATATGATGTAAAAATTATAAAGGAGGATAATTAATTATGAGAAGTCAAAAAGGTTATATAGACGTAGATGTAATTATGGGAGTAATAAGTATATTGTTTGTTTTAGCTATCATTATATTACCTATATATGCTACGTGTCACGGTATTATAAATTATAAAGAAAGTAATGATAAAGATTTAGCAAGAATAACAGCGGTAACTCAAGAACAAACTTTATTAAGAACTTATTATAAAGTAGAGGTTGAATATTTAACTAATACACCTACTCAAAACGGTATAGTACAAAATTACAATATAGAAAAAGATACATTTTATTGTTATTACGAAGATAAAGAGCTAGTAGAAAAATTAAGAGATAATATGTATACAGAATTATGGATAATAAGCGGTCATAAAGGCGGTTATGAAACATATAAAGATTTTGGAAATAAATTAATTAAAGATATAGAGCTTAAGGAGGATAAATAAATGGCACTATTACCAATAAATAAACCAAAAGAGAAAGATATTACACCAAAAGTATTTTTTATATGGGGTCAGTCTATGAGTGGTAAGACTTACCTAGCTAGACAATTCCCAAACCCAGTAATAATTAATACTGACGGTAACGCTAAAAAAGTTGATACACCTAGCGTTGAGGTTTACGATTTTGAAACTTTTATAAAAGTATTAAATGAAATTGAAGAGGGTAACCACGATTTTAAAACTATCATTATAGATTTAGTAGATGATGTTAAAACAATGTTACAAACTTACGTATGTAAAAAATATGGAGTAGATGATGAGGGCGAGGTACCATACGGTAAAGGTTATCGTGATGTAAAAATGACGTGGCAAAAGTTAATGGTTAGACTCAACCAATTACCATATAATGTAATTTTTATATCTCATTTAATGGAAATAAGCGAAAATAACCAAACTGTAGAAAGACCTAGCTTAGAGCAAAAATTTTATAATATGACAATGGGACGCTGTGATATGTCAATTAAATGTAGAAAAGTAGGACAAAAATATTTACAACTATGCGATAGTAAGAGAGACAATTATAACGAGGCTGACGTTAAAGATAAACAAGTTTTAGAAATATTAAAGGGTGTTACGGGAGTATTTCCAGTAGGTTTAACTAAAGACCCTAAAGCTGGAGAGGTAACAATAAAAGCTGTACAACCTTTAAAGAAAGTGAGTGAGTAATGGGTGTATTAGAATTTACATATAAAGTTATAGCTCTATTAATAGGGTCATTTACTACATTAATGATAGCTACTATTATTAGTGATTACAGATTAAAAGAAAGAATAAAAAAAGAATATAAAGAAAGTAAAAATTTTAAGGAGGATAAATAAAATGAAATTTGAAAAACGGGAATAAAGTTAAAGTTATTGAGAATGGAACCGCTCCAGAAGATACTATAGGATTAATTGGAATAGTAAAATCTACAGATTACGGTAATCCACCTATTGGAGTATATTTTGAAGAAATTGACGACTCTTGGTACTATGAGGAAAGTAATCTTCAATTAATACAAGATAAACATATAATAAAAAAATCAGACTTAAAAGGCGGAGATATAGTTACTTATAGAAATGGAGCTGTAAGAGTTATAGATATTAATCGTAAAAGAATAGTATATTTAGAAAATTTTAACGACCTTAGTATGTGCTTTAACGACTATAATGAGGACTTATTTAATGATGATAATTGTAATACTAACTGGGATATAGTTGAGGTATACAGACCAACAACTAAAGAAACATTTAAAACAGAAAGAAAAAAAGAAATTAAAAAAATGACAGTAGCTCAAATATGTGAGGAGCTAGGATATGATATTGAAATTATTAAGGAGGATAAATAATTATGGACGATTTATTAAATATTGCAAATAAAGTAATGGAGAATTTTAACCCAGCGGTGGATAAGGTAGATGATTTTGAAAACTTACCCGACGGAGAATATAGCTGTTTATTAGAAGATGTAACAGCTAGAGTAAGCGAAAAAGGTACAAACTGGATAAGCTTTAAGTTTAGCGTAATGACTGGAGACTATGAAAACAGATTAATTTTTGTTAATAAATTCTTTACAGAAAAAACTATAGAAAGAAGTATAAAAGAAATTACTAAATTAGCTTTTGACTTTGGTTATGAGTTACCAGCTGAGGCGTTTACAACTTTAGAAACTTTAGCTGAAACATTAAACGGTATGGCTGGAAACCAAGCAACAGTTAAACAAAGTACAAGTAAAAGCGGTTTTACTAACTATAAAGTAACACCATTACAATAGTATGGAGGTGTTACTATGATAATCACGTACGATATAGAGGTACTAAAACACGACTGGATAATGGTATTTAAAGAGGGCGAAGATTATCGAGTAATACATAATAATAAAGAGCAATTAAAAGCCTACATAGATAAACTTATCAAGGATAAGAGTATCCTTGTAGGCTTTAACAATTATTATTATGACGATATAGTAGTAGCTGGTGTACTTTTAGATAAAGACCCATACGAGATAAGTAAAAAATTAATTAAAGGCGAGAGAGTTAATCACAAATTAAACTTAATTACTCTTGATGTAATGCAAGAGCTACCTTTAGGCGTAGGTCTTAAATCAAGCCAAGCTAACTTAGGTATGTCTATTGTAGAGACTCCTATAGATTTTAACTTAGATAGACCACTAACTAAAGAAGAGCTAGAGCTACTTATTGGATATTGTAAAAATGACGTTAAAGATACTGAGATGTTATTTAAAATAAGACAAGATTATTTTCAAGCTAAATTTGAGATAGTTAGCGAGTTTGGGCTATCAGTAGAAAATGTAAAAAAGACTAGAGCGATATTATCAAGTAAAGTTTTAAAATGTCAAAAAGTTAAGATACCAAATGATAGATTACATATAGACTATGACCCTAATATTAATTGGAATATCATACCTACTGAGCTTAGAGACTTTTTTAAACAATGCGAGTACGACTATCGCTGTGGCGGAGACTATAAAGAGATAGAGTCAAGAAAGTTAAAGTTAATTATAGCTGGAGTATTACATATATTAGCTTTTGGTGGAATACACGGAGCGGTTGAAAAATATAACGCTAGTGGTAATTTTCTACAGATAGACGTTAAGAGTTACTATCCTAATTTAATAATTATAAATAATTTTATGAGTAGAGCAAGTCAAGAGCCTCAAAAGTTTAAAGAGCTTAAAGACACTAGATTTAGTTTAAAGGCTCAAAAAAACCCAAGAGAGTATATTTATAAAATATTAATCAATGCAACTTTTGGAGCTATGAAAAGTGAGTTTAATACTTTATTTGACCCAAAACAAGCTAATAACATCTGTATTAACGGTCAAATAATACTAACTCAGCTTATATTAGAGCTTAGCCCATATTGTCAGCTTATACAAAGTAATACCGACGGTATAGTAGTTAAATATAAAGAGGCTGATTATAACAAAATAATTGATATAATTAATAATTTTACCAATACTTTTGGTCTTGAGTTTGATATAGATAAAATAATTAAAATAGCTCAAAGAGATGTAAATAATTACGCTATACAATATGAAAACGGAAAAGTTAAAGCTAAAGGACGTTTTGCTAAATTTAATGGAGGTAACTTTATGCAAAATAGCCTTAGTATTATAGATAGAGCTTTAGTTAATTATTACATCTATGATATACCAGTACATCAGACTGTAATTGATACTTATAAAAATAATGATTTATTACCATTTCAAATAGTTTGTAAAATGGGTAGTACTTATAACGGTATGTACTATGAGTACGGAGATGAGGGCGATACTCAGCTAATAGAGACTCAAAAAGTCAATAGAGTATTTGCTACAAATGATAAAAAATACTGGGGTATATATAAAAGAAAAGGCGAGAGTTACCAAAAGATAGCTAATACCAGCGAACACAATATTATACATAATGAGGATATTAGTACTTTTGATAAGAGTAAATTAGACCTTAACTATTATATAAACCTATGTAAGAAAAATTTATACTAAGGAGGATAAAATGCTAAAATTTTTAGAATTAAACGAACAAAAACAACCAGTAACTAACTTTGATACAACCTATACCTCTTTAGATACTTTAGACAATGCGGGGTTATTACTAAATAATAAGACAGTCGTAGTAGACTTTGATAATGACAATATTAATGAGGATAAAATAATAAACTACTTTAAACAACACTATCCAACTTTAACAATAAAAACAACTAGGGGTATACATTTCTATTATAGTATACCAGCTGGAGTAACTATTAAAAATGGAGCGGATAAAATAACTGTGGGCGGTTTTCAAGTAGACTTTAAGACTGGTACTAAATCTTACGCTATTGTAAAACATAAGGGCGTAATGAGAGAGGCTAATAGAGAGCTAAG
>JAEIGA010006304.1_pt1 | contig 18067 bp, 16 predicted proteins | sample 9270691 | NCBI WGS metagenome assembly JAEIGA01 (sample SAMN17057246, study PRJNA624740) | gut metagenome | biome: biome; isolation source: fecal sample | host: Bos grunniens | place: China: Xizang | collected 2019
AAAGCATTTGTTTTGTGGTCGATACGGCAATTTAAGCCACGCATTCTGTCACCACAGGTTCCCTGGGTTCCATTTAAATTTCTTACCCTAACAGGGGTTCCGCGGCTTCGCCGCTCCACCCCTGCCTAACGTCCGTCACCCCGCGTTGCGGGGCTTTGAATTCCGCTCGCCTACGGCTCGCAATCTATTCTTCAACTTCCGATTTATCGCGCAGTAAAGACTAATTAGAAGCTCTCGCATATCGTGCAGTGCGAAAGTAACGGAGGCCTTAAAGAGCGGGTAATGATTCTACAACCAACTCATCTCCGGTACGGATTTTAAGCACGGCAGAAGCCCAGAGAGCATTATCTCCGCCCTTCATTTCACGGCAGAACTGAATGGCCTTGCGCTCCACCTCACCGATTTGACGCCATTCATCAGACTGGCGATAGCATTCCGCCCATATTTTATCAAACTTGCAAGAAACCGTGCAAGCAATGACCAAGATAGTATCTTCTCCGTAGGGAGGCTCTACATATAACTCATAGCCGCTATTCTTCCCGGGAGGAGGGAACTGCGCTCTTTGCCCTGCAAAAAGCTTATTGGACGCGCCACCAACGCCGGGCACGAGCATCGCAGCGTTATTATCAGTATCATACTGAATAACGTAGACGCGACAATCTTCTTCCGCCTGAATAGAGAAGCGCAGCAAATCCCCCTCCAGCAAGACGGCAGCATTGTTCATCAACAGCGCCTCCAGAGCGAACTCACACGGCAAGCCGTACTCCTCCGCCGGAACGGATGGGGCGCGCTCTACCTTCGGGCCTTGCGCAGCAGCGCGGTGCTTGAGCTGCTTAGGCTTCCGTACCACAGACTCCGTGTTCAATGAACCGGCAGCTGTATAAAAGGCACGGGGCGGAGGGCGCTTCACAATGGCTTTTCGCGGAGGCGGAGGCTGGAAACGCACGCGGCGCTTGCGCTCCGGGCTAGGCACTACTGCCGGCACCGGGGCACTTGCAGGCTGCTCCACAGCTTCGTTTTGCTCCGAAACATCCGCGGGGAAGTCCCACCCATCATCTACAGGAGGAACGGGAACACTCTGCTCAGGAGAGGGCAGCGGGGTGGCCTCCTCCGCAAACTCCGGTTCATCTTCTTCAATGGGAGGCGCCTCCTCAACAGCCAGCGGAGGGGGAGGCACCGGGGACTCCTGAGGCTCAGCAACGAGTGGCTCCGGCGAGCCGGAAAGGCGAATACGGCATGCACCGATTCTGTACTCCTTATCCGCTTGCATGAAGATTTGCTGCGTGCGTTCATCATCCTCATAAACGCCGTTACTGGAGTTATTATCCGTCAGCACAAAGCCGTACTCCGTATATGCCAAGAAACAATGCACGCGGGACAGATGGCGCTCATCCGGCAAAGAAATCTCGCATTCATCCGAGCGGCCGATACGCAACTCCGCACCGAGCTCACACATCAGAGGGAAAGCCACTTGCTCCCCATCACCGTTCACTATAATCAGAGTATACATGGCACTTAGAATTCAATGGTGATTCCTTTCTCCGCAGCCTGCTCCTGCAGCACGCTCAATATCTTGCTTCCGAGGTCGCCGGAGGCCTTCATACGCTTATACTCATCCAACAAATCCTGGCGTTTTTGCGCCAAGGCCTGCAGGGTAGAGACAATTTCCACCTCGCTTTTGCCGCGCAGAGATACGGGCACATTACCCATGCCGCCGAGTGAGGCAAGGGAGAACTCCCCGGGCGGGGTCAAACGGCAGACCTCGATGGCATCCCACTCGTGCCCGAAGAGGATTCTCTGCTTGTTTTCCAGCAGCCACTTCTTCATCTTCGCCTCGCTGTTTTTGGGCGGAGCGACGGCCTTATTCAAGTGATCAATGTGAACTTTTTGCGCAGAAGGAGCACCGTAAGGCAAGGGCGCGCAATCATGCAAAGCCTTGTAAAGCCTATACCACTCATCAGCAGAGGGGGCTTGTTGTGAAGATGAGTTGTTGATGTCCATCGTGAGGCCGATGCCACCTCCCAAAGCGGCAGCCTGCTCCCATTCCTCATCCGGCTCACCGCAATGAATGGTATTGACGATGATGTTTTGTTCTGCGGCAGCGGCGATGGCAACGCGATAATCCACATTCCCCTGCTCCATCGTTTCGTTACCGGCCACAAAGATTACCTTGAGCATATCATCACGCTCACGGCGGTTCCAGGGGAAATTCTTCACCGCAAAGTCAATAGCAGCGCCACACACCTCATTACTACCGGTGCACTGCACCTTCTCCAAGCGCGAGCGAATCTTGCGCACTTGGGTGGAAAAGGGGCTGAGGCGAATGGGCTCGCCGTTACGCTCCGCTTGACCGTAAATGACGATGCCGACATTCACCTTTGTCTTTTTGCCATTCAGCTTGGCTTGCGAAAGCGTGGCAAGCATCTCTTCCATGGAGCGGGAAGCAGCTTGGAAAAGCTCTTGCATACTGCCGGAGGCATCCAGCAGCAGAACAACCTGAATATCATCATTATAACCAACGCGCTTGCCGCCCTCGTCACCGTCCCCCTCGCCATCACCGAAGCCACCGCTCCCCAAACCGTCACCAAGGCCATCTCCAAAGCCGGCAAGCCCGAAGCCGGAATCACCATCACTGACCAGGCCTTCGCTCATATCCCCCTCAGAAGCAGTGATATCCATCACATACGGAGATATTTCAGAAGTAAGCGCCACGGAAGGAGGCGGGGCTGTAGAGCCGGACTCTGAGGCCATATTCTCCTTCTCAATGGGTTTATTCACCTTTTTGGGCGCTTTCTTGGGGGGAGTATACGTCACGAAGGAACTTGCGGGCTCGCCCTTCCAATAAATTTTCTTCAAGTAGAGAATGACAGCCGGCAATGTGAGAGCCAAAAACGACAAACACAAAGCCAAAAGCACCAATCGGCGGATGATAGCTGATATTTTGAGCCGGACAGTATCCGTAGAACGTACGTGAATAGCCATATATGCGTCAGTTTTTCTTATTTGGGCTGCAAGCCGGCAGCTTTCAGGCTCTCACCGGCAGCGGCGTCTTTTGCCAATTTAGCGTAGTAATGGGCATTATGCCCGGCATTATCAGAGGCTTGTATGATTTCCTGCGGTACATTTGCCAATACCTCAGCCAGCATTTGCGGGGAGGCGCTCAACGCGGCATGCATCAGCACCGTTTCACCGCGACTGTTGCGGGCTCGCACGTCAGCCCCGCAGGCAATCAAGGCTTTATATATCTCAACATTACCGCGGCGAGCCGCCTCAAACAAAGGCAGATTTCCCTCGGTATCCTCATCATTCAAATACTTTTTGTACTGCTGAGCAACGGCGCCGACCCCGGCAGGGTGAGCCAAGCGAACCACCAAGTTCAAATAGGCAGTGCCGGCCTCCGTCTCCGCCGGTTTCTTTTCCAAGGCTACCGTCATCCACGCGCAAAGGCAAGCGGCATCATCCTCACCCAACAGATGGCGGAACAAACTACGCCCGTCTTTGAACAGAGGGTTTACTTCCCCCAATGCATTAAGCATGACCGGCAGGGCGTTATCATCATGCCGGTTTACCGCCAATTCGATGAGGGGGGTGCCGTCTTGCATGGAGCTCTTGGCACCGGCCCCGGCAAACATGAGCATATCAAACATGGCGGAATCACCGGCGTTGATGGCTACGCCCAAGGGTGGCTCACCACCCACGGGCCAATCCGGAGAAGCGCCGCACGACAGCAGCATCTGCACGGCATCTTTATCCATACGCTCCATGGCCTGCACCCAGCGGGAGCCCAAGTAATTCGCTATAGCACTGCCACCGCCACGGCGCTCATAGTCATAGGCTATCTTGTCGTGATGGTCCATGATGGTCAGGTCCGGATTTTCGCGCAGCACCATCTCTGTGGCGGCGTCATTTCCCAAGCCCGCCATCAACATCAACAAGGTGCGCCCTTTTTCATCGCGGGTGTCAATTTTCCCGTTCTTTTTCACCTTGGCCAGCAATGCTTTTGCGGCGGATTTAACATCATTGCACCGGCGGCGTTCCGCATCCATCTCAGCTTTGACCGCGGAGGCAAAGTCCCTTTGCTCCTTGTCATTTTTCACCTCATTATGCTGGCGTTCCAGCTCTTGCAAGCGCGTGCTGCCAACGTCAATCAACCGAGAGAGGGCTGTATCATCCAACTCGGCTCGAGTTACCCCCTGCAACACTACAGCCAATGCCGTACTGCACAACAATGCGGCGCGTAGAATGTTATGCTGAAATCTCATCTTCTCAACACTCTACCACACTACGCGCCCGCCTGCAAGCTCATAGTACCGGACACGCTGATTTTTTTTGAAAGCAAATGAGGAGGAGCACATTTAGCAGGTGAGGAAGTATTGACAGGTGATTTTTTGTGCGCTACAATCACTGCGTGCTATACGATTCCATCATCCACCTGAAGAACACGGTCGCCGAGGGCATGACTCAAGGCAGCATCGCGGTGCAGCTTACCCAAAAGGTCACCAAAACGACAAAAACGGGCAAGCCGTACTTGGAGCTGACTTTTGCAGACGCGCAGGACAACATGACCATCAAGGTGTGGGATAATGAATACTGGCACGCAGCCTGCATGGCGCTGCAAGAGGGCATGGGCATATCCGTCACAGCCAATTGGACAAGCGGTCAATATGGCATGGAGGCAAAAGAGCTGGAATACCGCCCCCTCACCCCGGAGGAAGAAGACACCCTGCTGAGCGGAGGCGCGGAGCTGGTGGCTTTGCAGGCAGAGGCATGGGAAAATATTCTTCAGCTCATCAACAGCATGCAAGACCCGCGCCTCCGAGCCCTCAGCCAAGCACTGGTCGGCACGCATGAGCAGAGGTTCAGGCGCGCAGCAGCAGCTCGCAACATGCACCACGCCCGCCGTGGCGGTTTAGCGGAACACACGGCCGGCGTCATGCGCGCAGCGGACTCCATTTGCTCAGCCTACCCACAGGTAAACAGAGATTTAGTGCTGGCGGGTGCCCTCTTCCACGACTGCGGGAAAATGTGGGAAACCGGGTGCGCGGAGCACGGATTCGGCGTAGAATACTCCGACATGGGGGAGCTGCTGGGGCACATTTCCGTAGGGATTGAGGTCGTTAACAAACTTTGGCAGACGATATGCACGGCAGAGCAACGCGCCGAGTGGAAGGCGCTGACCCCGCCCACGGAGCAAGTGCGCCTGCACCTGCTGCACCTCATTGCCTCACACCACGGCACGCTTGAGTTCGGCTCTCCCGTAGTCCCGAAAACCCCGGAAGCACTCATCCTGCACCACGCTGACAACATTGACGCTAAGATGGAAATGTTCCGCAGTGCATACGAGACCTCACCCGCACTCTCGCCTACCATCCGCCAAAGAAAATTCGGTTTAACCGGCAACGCCGTTACCCCCTTGCCGACATACACCCCGGAAGCGTAACCGATGGAGGAGGCAGTTTGGAGCATCGCCGCGCTGAGCGGGCTACTTGTATTCTCTCAGTTGAGCCCCGGACCGGATGTTATCTTGGTGTTCCGGACGGCGTTAGCCCGCGGATTCAGAGGCGGAATTGCCGTGGGCTCAGGCATCAGTCTGGGTTTTGCCATTCAAGCGGCGATTGCCTGCACGCTCGGGGCTTGGGTGATGCAGCTCAGCTTATGCACCTACCTCCTCTGGGCTGCTGCGGCTTGGCTTCTGTACCTCGCATGGAAAATATTCCCCAAGAGCAGCTCAAAGACGGAGCTTGAGTTAGCGGATGAGCGTTCACACACGCCCTACACCGTCCTCCTGTGGCAGGGATTTCTCTGCAATATACTGAACCCCAAGTGCATGCTTTTCATTCTGACGCTCAGCGCCGGCTCCATCAAAGCCCACAGCAACATACCATGGTACACGGCAGCGCTCATTATCGCTTTCACGGCAGCCGGCTGGCTGGGGTGGGCACTGTGGTCCGCCCTGCTGCAATGGGCACCGCTGCGCAGGCAATATCTGCGCCACACAAGAGTGATAGATGCCGTTTTTGCGCTGCTGCTGGCAGGCTTCGCTGTGCTGCTTTTGGCTGCTTAGCGCATTTTTTAGCACTCAAAAACGCATTGGTGCTTGCTTTTTACGGCAGAATGGGGTAGAGTATGGGGCGCAAAGAGACGTTATTGCACTTATGAACGATATTATCACGACAGCATGCAAATTCGTCACGTCCTCCATCGGCCGCAAAATCATTGTGGCTCTGACAGGGTCGTGTCTCCTCCTCTTCCTGGTGGGGCACCTTGCCGGCAACCTGACCATTTTCGGTGGTGATGTTGCTGAGGGTGGCACCTCCTGGATTAACCACTACGCAACAGGTTTGCACTCAATGCCCGCCTGGCTTCTCTGGTCCATTCGTTTGGGCTTGCTGGCCGTGGCTCTTGTTCACATTGTGCTTACTCTGGTGCTCAAGTATGAGAACTACAATGCCCGCACCCACTACCAGAAGGAGAATACGCTCAAGGCTACGCTCTCTTCCCGTACGATGGTTATCACCGGCATCATGATTCTCTGCTTCGCCGTATTCCACCTCTGGCAGCTTACGTTCAACGGTGACCCCAGCGATTGCTACAACCACATCATCCACGCATTCCAGGATCCCTGGTGCTCCCTCTTCTACATTGTAGCCATCTGCTGCCTCTTCATGCACGTGCGCCACGGCCTGCAGTCTGTACTCCAGACCTTCGGTCTTGCCACTCGCAAGGTACGCCCCCTCTACAACATCGTTGCCTACCTCTTCGGTATCGCCGTGTGCGGTGGTTTCATCGCCATCCCCGTGTGCGTCATGCTGGGCATCCTTAAATAATCCTTACTTACACATTCTTCGATTATGAACGAAATCAAGTTTCCCGTAAGCGACTACATGCCGGATTCCTGCATTCCGGATGGTCCCATTGCTGAGAAGTGGACGAAGTACAAGCGCGAGGCCAAGCTCATCAACCCGAACAACCGCCGTAAGTACACCGTGCTTATCGTGGGTTCCGGTCTTGCCGGTGGCTCCGCTGCCGCTACTCTTGCTGAGCTCGGTTACAATGTGAAGTGCTTCTGCTACCAGGACAGTCCCCGCCGCGCTCACTCCATCGCCGCTCAGGGCGGTGTAAACGCAGCTCACAACTATCAGAACGACGGTGACTCCGTATACCGTCTCTTCTACGACACCGTGAAGGGTGGCGACTTCCGCGCTCGTGAGGCCAACGTATACCGCCTTGCTGAGGTTTCCTGCAACATCATCAACCAGTGCGTGGCTCAGGGTGTTCCCTTCGGCCGCGAATACGGTGGTTTGCTCGACAACCGCTCCTTCGGTGGTTCTCAGCTCAAGCGTACCTTCTACAGCCGTGGTCAGACCGGCCAGCAGTTGCTGCTGGGTTGCTACCAGGCCATGGAGAAGGAAATCGGTAAGGGTCACATCGAGATGCACCCCCGCACCGAGATGATGGATCTCGTGGTTGTAGACGGCCACGCCAAGGGCATCGTAGTGCGCGACATGGTGACCGGTGAGATTAAGAGCTATGCCGGTGATACCGTGCTGCTCGCTACCGGTGGTTATGGCCGCGTGTTCTTCCTTTCCACCAACGCCATGGGCTGCAACGTGGGTGCTGCCTGCGCTTGCTGGAAGAAGGGCGCCTACTTCGCCAACCCCTGTTTCACTCAGATTCACCCCACCTGCATTCCCGTTAAGGGTGATTACCAGAGCAAGCTGACGCTCATGTCCGAGTCTCTGCGTAACGACGGCCGTATTTGGGTACCCAAGAGCCGTGAGGTGGCTGCCAAGATTCGCAAGGGCGAGATGAAGCCCTCCGACGTGGCTGAGAATGACCGCGACTACTACTTGGAGCGCAAGTACCCCTCCTTCGGTAACCTTGCCCCGCGTGATATCTCCTCCCGTGCCGCTAAGGAAGCCTGTGACGACGAGCGCGGTGTTGCCAACACCGGCCGTGGCGTGTTCCTTGACTTCAAGGACGCAATCAACCGCATGGGCAAGGAGTGGATTGACGGCCAGTACGGCAACCTCTTCGAGATGTACGAGGAAATCACGGACGTGGATCCCCACGAGCAGCCGATGATGATTTACCCCGCCTCTCACTACACCATGGGTGGTCTGTGGGTGGACTACAACCTCATGTCCTCCATCCCCGGTCTGCACGTGCTCGGTGAGGCTAACTTCTCTGACCACGGTGCTAACCGCCTCGGCGCTTCCGCCCTCATGCAGGGTCTCTCCGACGGTTACTTCGTCATCCCCGCCACGCTTCCCACCTACCTCACCACGCAGAAGCCCGGCAGCATCACCACCGCTGCTCCGGAGTTCAAGGAGGCTGAGGACGAGGTGAAGGCCCGCATCAAGAAGATGATGGACGTTAAGGGCACCAAGACCCCGGACGAAATCCACCGCGAGCTCGGTAAGCTTGTGTGGGAGGACGTAGGCATGGGCCGTACCAAGGAGTCCCTGATGGACGCCATTGAGAAGATTCCCGCCATCCGTGAGGAGTTCTGGACCAACGTGAAGGTTGTAGGCAGCATGGAAGGCATGAACCAGGAGCTTGAGAAGGCTTGGCGTGTAGCCGCCTACCTCGACTTCGCTGAGGTTCTTTGCTACGACGCCCTCAACCGTGAGGAGTCCTGCGGCGCTCACTTCCGTCTTGAGCACCAGCTGGCCGACGGTGAGGCTAAGCGTGATGACGCTAACTACGCCTACGTAGCCTGCTGGGAGTACAAGGGCACAGGCGAACTGCCGGTTCTGCACAAGGAGCCGCTCACCTTCGACACTGTACACTTGGCCATCCGTTCCTACAAGTAAAGATACGTTCTAAACTCTAAATTTTACACACAATTATGGCAAATCTTAATCTTACGCTCAAGGTTTGGCGCCAGGAGTCCGCAGAGGCACAGGGCCGCATCGAGACCTACAAGGCGAAGAACATCCCGGATGAGGCTTCCTTCCTCGAGATGCTTGACATCGTGAACGAGGAGCTCGTGCACGAGGGCAAGGAGCCCATCCACTTCGACCACGACTGCCGAGAGGGCATTTGCGGTATGTGCTCCCTGACCATCAACGGTGTTCCCCACGGTGGTAAGAAGGTCACGACCTGCCAGCTGCACATGCGCCAGTTCAAGGATGGCGACACCATCTGGATTGAGCCGTTCCGCGCTGCTGCATTCCCCCTGCTGCGCGACCTCGTGGTAGACCGTACTGCTCTGGACAACATCATCGCCGCCGGCGGTTTCGTGGACGTGCGCACCGGCGCTGCCCCGAACGCCAACAACATGCCCGTGCGCAAGAAGACGGCTGACGCCGCTTTCGACGCCGCTGCATGCATCGGCTGCGGTGCTTGCGTAGCCAGCTGCAAGAACAGCGCCGCTATGCTCTTCACCTCCGCCAAGGCTGCTCACCTCAATCTGCTGCCCCAGGGTCACCCGGAGAAGAACAAGCGCGTTCTCGCCATGGTGCGCCAGATGGACGCCCTCGGCTTCGGTAACTGCACCAACCTCTACGAGTGCGAGGCAGCTTGCCCGAAGGGTATCAGCGTGGACAACATCGCCAAGCTGAACCGCGACTACATGATCGCCTGCGCCTCCGAGGCATTCGGCGTATTCTCCTGATAGCCGCACACACAACATCAACTTTCACCACCGGAGAGCCAAGTGCCTCCGGTGGTTTTTTCTTGCCATTACGTAGCCACATGATATAATAACCCCCACACCGCACCATGAAGTTTTACATCGTTACTCCTACGTTTAATGCAATCAGCTGGTTGCAGCGTTGCGTGCGCTCCGTCGCAGACCAAGCATTGCCGGGAGTACAGGTGCACCACCACGTGCAAGACGGCGCCTCGAACGACGGCACGGCTGAGTGGCTCAGCGAATGGCAAGCAGCCCATGCCGATACACCGAATTACACCTTTACCTTCGAAAGCGCCAAAGATGCCGGCATGTACGATGCCATCAACACCGCATGGAGCAAAATGCCCGAAGATGCGGATGTAACCGCCCACCTCAACAGTGACGAGCAATACCTGCCCGGCGCGCTGGAGGGCATCGCCAAAGCACTGGACGCGAATCCGCATGCCGAGGTAGCCTTGGGCACCTACATCATTGTGGATGCAGAGAGCCGCTACATTTGCCACCGTCGCCCCATCATGCCACATAAGTGGACCAGCCAGACGGTGTGCGAGATTATCACGTGCTCCTGCTTCCACCGAGCGGAGGCGTTCCGCAAGCACGGCATTCGCTTCGACTCACGCTGGCGAGCCATTGCGGATGTCGCGTTCTACCGCGACTTGGTAAACGCCTCCCCGCGTTTCCTCGTGCTGCCGGAGCTGTTCACCACCACCTTTACCGTAACCGGCTCCAACTTGGCATGGACCGCGACCTCACAGCGCGAATGGGATGAGCTTTGCTCCGCCCTGCCCTGGTACGTTTCCAAACGCCACGGCTTCGCCTACCGCTGGTGCAACCTCAAGCGCCGCCTGCGCGACATGTTCTGCACCGCCCCTTCCTCCTATTCCCTTTTCCTCCCCTCCGCCACGGAGCGCAGCACCATCACCATCAAACACCCCACCCCCCACTGGGGCCGCCGCGTCCAAGGGGAGGAGTAATTCCCTTAATTTCGTCCGCCGTATAGGGCTGTGCCCAATATGGGAATGGAGCGCGTCAGGCAGTATATGCTGTATGCTGCAAGAAACAGCACGATGGATGCCGGAACAATCAACCAAAGAGGCACATCAGTGGGACAAATGGCTATTTTAGCCGCCAGCGTGAAGCTCACGCACTGAACCACGTAAATACCGAGGGTTCCCTTTCCCATTTGACTCAACAAGCGGAAATTGATAAAGCGCATCAGAGCCAAGAAAATAATACCGGAAACTACGGCGGCGGCAATACGGAAGCTCCATATTCCCAATGAATCCCACTGCAGCTTCAACGGGCTCAAATACATGTACCAATGATTGCGGTAGCAGTAGAAAATCACAACAGCAACCGGCAACACCCCCAACCAACGCCAATTAAAGTGACACGTCTGTACCCCCTTGTATCGGCAGTACATCCCCATCAAGAAAAACGGCCACACAAAGCTCAGATACGGTCCATACGGAAGAGCCTCCGGCTGTAAAACAGACACAAGAATCGGCAGCAGTGCAGCAGCGGCCTTCCACAGGCGATTTTGCCATAGCTGCATCATGGCAGCAAAGCAGAAACACTCAAACAAGCTCCACAAAAACCACATGCAATGGTACGCACCAAGAACAGCCTGCCATGAATCTTTACCTTGCCACAGCAACAAAGCTACCTGTAGCGACCCAATCGTTGCTATGGGCAGCAGTAATCTTACCGCGCGCTTCGGTATCACTTTCAGCCCATCTTTGTTGAGGCTTCCCAAAGCAAAATACCCACTTACCCACATAAACAGCGGCACATGGAACAAGTAAATCGCCTTGAAGAGCGGGTTCGCAAAAAAATGCCCGGCGTCCATCAGCTGAATGGTATGCCCCAACACCACCAACCACATGAGCACCGCACGGCAGTTGTCCCAGTAGGCATCTCTGGCGGGAGCACTCATTTTTCCGCAACGGCTTTGGCGTAAATTTCGTTCAGCACCTCCATTTTGGCATCCCACGTGAACTTCTCACAGCGGGCGAGGGCGCCGGTGGAAAGGCGGCGGCGGTCATCCTCATGCGAAGCGAGGAAATCCAGATGGCGAGCATAGTCCGCAATGACTTGCTTACGGGATTGGATGGGGATTTTAATGCCGGAGGTCTCATCAATCACGGTAGAGAACCCGCAGTGGTCAAGCGCAATGATGGGCAAGCCATAGCGGAATGCCTCAAAGACCACGGTAGAGGTATCCTCGCGCACGCTGGTGATGCAGAAGACGTGGCTGGTGGCCATGATGTGGAAAGCCTCTTCGCGCGGCACAAAACCATGGAAAGTAACCACCTCATCCAGCCCGAGCTTATGCGCCAGCGCCTTCCAAGCGGCCATGCGCGGGCCACGGCTCAGCACGTGCAGCTCCACCTTCTCCTTGCAAAGCGGCAATGCATGCAAGAGCAAATCCAGAGCCTTGCGGGGAATGTGCTCCCCTGCCCAGCAGATGCGCAGAGGCGTGCCGGGCTCATGCACGGAGGGCTCATACTTGGTGTGATTGGTTTCCAGCCCCACCTCATTCATCAACACGGCTTCACGCTGCCAAAAAGCCTGAATCTCCTCCACGGCTTTCGTGGTACTGGTCAAAATGGTGTGGCTGTGAGCCGCAGCAGCGCGAGCAGCACGTCCCCAGCGTTTCTGAATAAAGTTCAGCACGTTGCGCGCGGCAAAATGCAGGCAACCGCCCAAGCCCAAGCTGCCCATCAAGCACCACGGCGTATCCGTGAAGCCCCCCAGCGGTCCCCAAATAAACGGCTTACCCAATTTCCACAAATAACCGGGCTCGCGGAAGCCGGAAATGGTCACTTGGTGCACAATATCAAAGTTTTCCTTTTTATCCAGCTCCACCGCGTACTCATAGGCACGCTTGTGCCATGCACGGTAGAACCAATAATAGCTGGGTGGCCATATTTTACGCAGCGTATCATGATGATAGCGGCGGATAAAGTGGAACGTGATGTTGCGCACCGCCTCCGGATGCTGCTCCGCAAAGGTCGTCAACTTCTCCTTAAACTCCCATTCCTCCACCAGCACATGCACATCATGAAAACGCGCAATGTTCGACGCAAAGTTCCACCCCATCCCCGGCTCTGAGCCGTAACCGGGGTCGCATGCATAACAACCGAGCAAAATCTTGAGCCTCCGCGGGGCGCTTTCCGTCATATCGCCTCATATTGTAACGGCTCCCCCCTGCACTGTCAAGCTCATATCCCCCAATTTAACGGGCTTCACCTAAGAAGTTACTTGACTTAAGGGCTGCTATCTGCTAAAAAGAACCTAACTTATGGCCAATCCTGAACTTTATATCAAGCCGGCTCTGCCTGACCGTATCTTCCCCTGGGAGAACTACGATCCGCAGACACGTGAAGAAATCGATGAGTTTTTCAACAGCCCCGAGGTGCGCGTCATCAAAGAGCGCATGGTGGACATGGGGCGCCGCCTTTGGGCCCGCGAGTACGTAGACGGCAACGGCGGCAATCTGTCCGTCCGTGTAGCCAAGGACCTCGTGCTCTGCTCCCCCACACTGTGCTCCAAGGGCTTCATGACCGTCGAGGACATCTGCCTTGTGGACATGAACGCCGGACAGCTTTGCGGCTACCGCCCCGCCACCAGCGAGGTGAAGACCCACATCGCCATGATGAAGGAGGTAGGTGTGAACGCCTGCATCCACGCGCATCCCCCGTGCTGCAACGCCTTCCTCTTTGCGGGCAAGGTACCGCCGAACGGCATCAACCCCGAGGCTGACATCTTCCTCGGCCACATCCCGCTGGCTCCGTACGGCACCCCCGGCTCTCCCGAGACGGCTGAGGCTGTGGCAAAGGCTTGCCACCAGAGCACCGTGGTCTTCATGGAGAACCACGGTGTCATCACCGGTGCCCGCCACATTGAGGAGGCAGAGTGGTTCATGGAGAACGCCGATGCCTACTGCAAGATGGTACTCTTTGCAGACATGCACGGCGGTGGCCTGAACCAGGTGGACGAAGCCGGTATTGCAGACTTCCTGCAAATCCGCAAGAACATCGGTTATGCCGTTCCGGAGGGTCAGCCCCTCTACAACATGCGTGAGTACAACGGCTACACCATGGGCATTGCCGGTAAGAAGGACTAATCCTCCACCCGGCAAGCAACACTCACACACTTAACAATGCACGCCGGTGTGCGCACAGCGCTTGCTCCCATGCAAGACGTCACGGATCTCGCGTTCATGCGAGTTCTGGCGCGCATCGGCTCCCTGCCGGATTTATTCGTTACGGCCTACTTTCGCAGCACACCGACCACCTGCGCCATAGCAGAGGCGAACTTGCGCTGCATTGAGGAGAACGAAACCGGCGTGCCTATTCTGGCACAACTGGCAGGTAGCGAGGCAGCTCCGCTCGTGCGCGATGCCGAGCGGTTGCTGCAGCTGCCCGTCGCCGGCATCAACCTCAACGCCGGCTGCCCTTCCCCCTTGGTCAATCGCCACGGTGCGGGTGCAGGGCTTCTGCGCGACCTCCCCGCGCTGGCGGCAGCCCTACAAGGGCTCAGGGCCTGCGTGCCCGCCGGTCAATTCAGCGTAAAATGCCGCCTCGGCTGGGAGGACACTGTGGAGTTCCCCGCCATTTTGGAGCACATACGTGCCGCCGCACCGGACTACGCCATGGTGCACGCCCGCACCCGCAAAGCGCTTTACAAACCGGGCACCATTTGCGAGGCAGCCGTGCAGCAGGCCGTGCGCACCCTCCCCTGCCCCGTCATGGGCAATGGCGATATTGGCACCGCCGCGGAGGCGCAGCGCTGGCTCACCCACATCAGCCCTGCCGGGGTCATGATAGGCCGTGGCGCCGTGCGCAATCCCTACATTTTCCGCGAAATCAAGGGTGGCCCGCCCCCCACTGCGGATGAGATGAAACACTACTACCGCGTGCTGGTGGAGGAGACAGACCGCATCCTCCACACCAAGCGCACGCCCGCGGGGCACTGCAACCGCATGAAAAAATACCTCGCTTACTGCTACCCGGATTTCACCCCGGAGCAAGAATACACCCTGCGCCGCTGTACGGATATTGACACCATGCTGCGCATCCTCTGTGATTGATTTTTCCACCCTCCCTTTTCCATGCCCAAACAAAACGCTGACTTCATGCCGCACATCAACGGCTTACGCGCTCTGGCCATTGCCTTGGTTGTGCTCTATCACCTGAACGCTGAGTGGTGCCCCTGCGGTTATTTCGGGGTGGATGTCTTCCTGCTCATCTCCGGCTACTTCCTTTTCAGCAAAGAGCTGCAACCGCAGCGGGTGGAAAACATGCATTACGGCCAATACCTGCTGCGCAAAGCGTGGCGATTGGGGCCGCCCACCCTCACCGTCGGCATTGTCGTGGCGGTCATCGGCGCCTTCGTTCTGCTGCAAGATCTCTATTGGATGGCGCTGCAAACCCTCACTTATTGCTGCGTGGCAGGCAGCAATGAATACGTAGCACACAGCGGCAACTACTTCAGTCCGAACACGCAGAGCAACCCGCTCATGCACCTCTGGTACATCGGGCTCATCTTGCAGACTTACATCCTGCTACCGGCGGCAGCCATCGCCATGCGCAAGCTCAGCCCCACCGCGCGCGGCTGCATTTGGTGGCTGCTCGGCGGGGTATCTTTTGCGGCCTACCTCTTCCTGCAATACGGTGAGGCTTGGGAGAGCGCCGTGGTCACCGTCAAACAAGGACGGGAGTGGTTCTCCCCCTACTACAGCATCGTCACGCGCCTGTGGGAGCCCATGCTGGCCATGCTTGTCCTCATGCTGCCCGTTATTCCCGCCACACGCACACTCCTGCGCTCAGCTGCAGCCCTGTTGGGCTTAGGCTTGGTCATCGGCAGTTGCTATGCGTTCGAGACCGGCTCCGCCTCCGTCTTCTGCGCCGTGCTCGGCGGCATCCTGCTCTTGCAATACGGGGCAAGCGGCATCACCGGCAAGCTACTGGGGCTGCGCCCCGTGCAGTGGCTGGGCACTGTTTCATTCTCCCTTTACTTGGTACATTGGCCCATATTCGCCATGTGGCGCTACATCATGTTCGATGAGGTCAGCCCCGCACAGCTAGCCATTGCTGCCGTAGTTTCACTGCTCTTGGCGTGGGCGCTGTGGCGATGGGTGGAGACCCTCTGCGGCTCGTGGCAAAAATCCCTCAGCCCCCGCGCCATGGCTTGGCTGAGTGCGGCGGTTCCTGCGGGCGTCATCACCATTACCTCGCTTTTCACGTGGAATCTCCCCCTCGCTAACCTCTTGCCGAACCGCCCGAGCGAGGTGCAACGCTCCTTTGAGCTCCCCATCTTGACCGGTTATGCCACGGAGGAGCACCTGCAGGGCTTCCCGCGCGAGGTGTTCAACTCCACGCCCATCCTGCTGGGTAATGACACCACAGCGCCCATCAGCTTCCTGCTCATCGGTGACAGCCACTCCTGGCACCTGCAGCACGGCATGGATAAATTGCTGTGCGAGCAGGGCGGACGCCGCGGGCTGTACCTGAACAACTCCTGCGTACCCGCGTGGGATACCTTCATCTTGCTCTCCGCCGGTGATTCCAAGTGGGACCGCGCTCGCGGTGAGCGCATGCTGGAGTGGATTATCAACAGCAAAGACATCAACTGTGTCGTCCTCTCCGTCTACTGGAACCTCCGCTTCCGTGATAAAAACATCCGCGACTGGAACCTGCGAGCGGTGCCCCGTGAGCAAGCTCGCGCCCATCAAGAAAACGGACTCCGCGAAACCTGCCGCCGCCTCAAAGCTGCCGGCAAGCGCGTCATCGTGGTGAAAGACACCCCCTTCTTCCCCCGCAGTGAGAACCATGTGGATCGCTTCGTGCGCCGCAGCCTCATCGGCATCCCCTACGAGCTACCGGCGCAAACGCCGGAGCAAATGGCGCAACGCACAGCTGAGGAAGCGGCATTCTTCCGCAGCCTCACGGAGCAAAACCTCGCGGAGGTGATAGATGCCTCCCCCGCCCTGCAGGAAAACGGGCTCTACCCCATCCGCCTCAGCGATGGCAGCTTCCTTTACCGCGACACGAACCACCTCGCCGCGCGCGGCTCCATCCTCGTGTCGGATTTCATCCTCCGCTACATGCAAAGCACCCCGGCGCAGCAAGATTAAGCGTGTGCTCCGCGCATGACAAAGTTGCCCGCACCGCGCATGGGCGCACACTCGCTTTTTGCTTGCGCTGCGTGGGCGGAGCGGGTATGATGTGTGCATGAGCACAAAACTGACGGATGACCAGCTGGAGCAGGTACGCCTGTGGGCAAGCCAAGGCATTGACCTGAACGGTATTCAGAAAAACCTAGTCGCCCACTGCGGCGTGCACCTCACCTACATGGAGGTGCGTTTCCTCCTGCTTGACCACGGTATCGAAATCGCTCAAGCTGCCCCGGAGCCCGCCCCCGCACCGCAGGCCTCCCCTGCCCCCCAAGCTCAACAGCAGCCTGCCCCGGCAGCAGCCCCCGCAGCAGGTACCCACCCCGTTGTGCCCACCATGACGCTGGATGACATCCAGATTCCCGGCACCTTGCTCAGCGGCAAGTGCGAGTTCCCCAGCGGCACCAAGGTCGCTTGGCAAATCGACCAAATGGGCCAGCTCGCCTGCAGCAAGGTGTGTGGCGACATGACTCCGGAGGAGCAGCAAGCCTTCGTCTTTGAGCTCCGCCAAATCCTCAGCAAGATGTAATCTTGCGAGGGCGGCCCACTCGGCGCAATATCTCCTCACTCTCCGCTTTGAAGCGTGCTTTCTCTTTGGCTGCGGAAGCAAAGTGAGAGTATACGCAGGCCACAATCATGAGGCCGAAAATGCTCAGTATGCCAATGATGGCATTACGGCGGGTGGAGTAGTCATTAGCTGCGGTCTCTTCCTCAGTCTCACACACCTCATCGTCCTGAGCATCGTGCGTGAGGCGGGATGATACATACGCCCCACCGGCACAAACACCAACCCCGGAAGCACGTCTTGCCTTCCCGGCTTTTGCTCCCTTTTTGCCCAGTCGCGCAGCCTTGCTGATAAACCCGCCGACCACAGGCTGCACCCCCGGTGCCTCCACCATGCTGTACGCAGCAGCGTGGTCAACATTGCCGAAGATAAAGAAAAGAGCCATCAGTAAGCTGAAAAGTTTTGTGTTCATATTCTCAAGACGGATGATGGTGGCGTTTTGTTCTCTCCTTTTTTGAAAAAAGTTTGCTAATGGGGGGCTTCTAACTAGTCTCTACTACGCGATAAATCGGAATTTGGCGAGCGAAGCGAGCGGAATTCAGAGCCCTTTAGGGCGACGGACGTTAGGCAGGCGGTGGAGTGAGCGTCAGCGAACGGAACCCCTGTATAGCAACAAAAAAGGAAATGGAACCCAGGGAACCTGTGGTGACATATAATGGCGAGGACCGTAGCGAAGCGAAGC
>JAEIGA010006305.1_pt1 | contig 18065 bp, 10 predicted proteins | sample 9270691 | NCBI WGS metagenome assembly JAEIGA01 (sample SAMN17057246, study PRJNA624740) | gut metagenome | biome: biome; isolation source: fecal sample | host: Bos grunniens | place: China: Xizang | collected 2019
ACAAAGAATGGCATTGACCAATGTAGCAGCCAAGTTACTTCCTCCTTTTCTTCCTTCTACAATAAGTTTTGGTACATGCTTAAATGGCTTGACCATGTGCTTGCTTTCACACACATGCACAAAACCTACTGGCGCAGCAATGACACCTACCGGTCGTGCCTTTTCTTTCTTCATCAAGTCACAAAGCTCCATCAGAGCTGTTGGTGCATTGCCAAACACATAGAGTGCATCGGGATGCTCCTGTACCGCCAAACGAATGCCAGCCTGTGTGCGAGTGATGTTCTTCTCTTTGGCAAGTACCACACTTCTTTCATCCGAAAGATAGCATTTCACTTCTACTCCTAATCGTTGCAAAGCACCTTTTCGAATGCCCGAAGCAGCCATGGTCACATCTGTCACGATGGTCCTGATTCTTCCTTCCACGAATGCTTGATGCAAGTTTTCTACCGCCTCATCGTCTATACGGACAATATTCTCCATCTCAAAATCGGCAGTGGTATGAATGGCATGCAACAAAGCCCATTTCTTATCCAACGGAATATTCGGATGCTTCAATTCTTTTTCAATTGTTCGGAAACTTTCCATCATGATTTCCTGTCCCACTCCCTTGGCATCGACATTGTCTTTTTCCCGATAATATCCTCGTGGAGTAATCATCTTGTCATGAGAAGTATAGGTTTGTGAATTACCAATCAGAACAATGGTAAACATGTCTATCTCTTCCGGATTGAAATCGGCCAAGGTAGTGATGTGTACCGACTCTTCTTCCCTACCTGCCTGACGTACATATCCCACCGGAGTTTGTGGATCACGCTCCTGCAAGAAAATTTCCTTCAATCTGTAGAGTTGCCAATATCTTCCCTCGCTCTTGGGGTTATAGATAGCCGTGATAAAATCGGCCATAGCAGCAGCTTGGATGCGCTTTTCTATTTTGTCCCATGGAGTCATCAAGTCCGAAAGCGAGATGATGCAGAAGTCATGACCAATGGGTGCACCCAAAAGAGAAGCAGCCTTTTGGAAAGCACTGATGCCCGGCAACACCTCGATTTCGATGTTACTATCGCGTTCGCGTTTCATCTCATAGATAAGTGGAGCCATGCCATAGATTCCGGCATCACCCGAGCTAATGATACATACCGTTTTACCTTGTTCCGCATGCTCAAATGCTTGCAAGGCACGAGCCCTTTCTCGCTTCATACCCGTATCAATACACACACATCCGGCATTCAGATAGGGTGTGATAAACTGGAAATAATATTTATATCCAATGACTACATCACTTTCCTTTACGGCTTGAATAACCGCAGGAGTGATGTCAGATGCAGAGCCTGGACCTATACCGGCAACGATTAAACGTGGAGTTCCCATATAATCTTATATTATTTTAAATCTGTCAAGACAGACAATAAATCTTTAATTGTTTGCACATTAAATTCTTTTCCCCCTTTCCGGAGGATATACTTCTCTTCATCAGTAACAATCGAGACCGATGCATCCACATCAACAGACGCATGGATACCATTCCTACGCAACGCCTTTTGTACCATGGCATATCTTTCGGATGTACCTTCCAAACGGACATTTTGATGAAACTCGTTGTCGATGCGATACAAGCCTGTCGATTTTTCAAAAGCAATACCTTTCCGACGATAGAAGAAATTCTCCAGGCTTCCATCCAAGGCCAAGTCCTCCGGTGTCCCGGTCAAGACTCCTTTTTCCCTATCCATCAGCCAGATTTGGTCAGCTATCTGCAACGCCAATTCCAAATCATGCGTAGAAAGGAAAATGGTCTTGTTCATTTCTCTGGACAAGCGATGAAGCAAATGCAAGATTTCTACCTTACTCGGATAATCCAGAAAAGCAGTCGGTTCATCGAGAAAGATGACTGGAGTTTCCTGTGCCAAAGCTTTTGCAATCATCACCTTCTGTCGTTCACCATCACTCAATGTATGCACCATCCGTTCCTTCAAGCCTTCAATGCCAACCAGAGCAATGGCATCGTCTACTATCTGCCTATCCTTTCGAGTTAAGGTTCCCCAAAAGCCGGTGTAGGGACTTCTTCCCATACCAATGAGTTCGTTCACCGTCATATTGCGTAGCTGACATTTTTCTGTCAGTACCACACCTATAATGGTAGACAATTCCTTATCCGAATAATCCGCGAACAACTTCCCCTGTATCCAAATTTCCCCATCCAACGGATGAAGAAAAGCCGACAAGGTTTTCAGCAAAGTCGATTTCCCGGCTCCATTGGCTCCCAATAGGCAAGTCAGTTCACCACTGCAGATGGTAGCGTTTACCTCCTTGGCTATCACTTTTACATGCTTCTTTCCCTTATAGCCAGTGGACAGATTCCGTATCACAATTGTTTCCTCTCTCATCACTCATTCATTTCATTGCGTCGTTTCTTGAACAGCACCGAAACGACAACCGGTGCACCTACCAATGCAGTTACAGAATTGACAGGTAAAGCCCCTTCGAATCCTGGCATACGAGCTATCAAGTTGCATAGCAAAGCCAAAGATGCCCCAGCCAATAAAGACGCCGGCATCAATACCCGATGATCGGACGAACGGAATATCCCTCTGCACAAATGGGGAACAGCCAATCCTAAAAAAGTGATGGGTCCGCAATAGGCCGTAACGATAGCCACCAACACACCCGAGCATGTGATAACCTGAAGACGGGCACGCTTGATGTTCAATCCCAAATTCCTTGCATACGAATCTCCCAACAATAGCAGATTCAAGGTTTTGATCAATAAGAAAGACAGGGGAAGCAATACGGCCATGATACAGACAAATACTATTATCTGATTGCCAGAGACACGGGCAAAGCTACCCAATCCCCAAATGACATATGCCCGGATATCCTCTTCCACACTGAAAAACTTCAAGACACCGATGACCGCATTCGCCACATAACCTATCATTACCCCAATGATAAGCAAAGTCACATTGCCACGTACCTTCTGGGATACATAAACGATTAAGGCCATGATGGACAAGGCACCGATGATAGCAGCTAAAGTCAATGCTATTTCTCCCATGAAACCCAACCGACTCAAGGCTATACCTCCTATACTGCCCGACAACAACACCACAAAAGCAACTCCCAAACTGGCACCCGAACTGATACCCAATACCGAAGGACCTGCTAAAGGATTACGGAATACAGTCTGCATCTGTAAGCCACTGATGGACAAACCAGCCCCTGCAACCATAGCCGTCAATGCCTGTGGCACACGCGATTTCCAAATGATATTCTGCCAAATGACAGATTCCCCCTCGTCCATACCCCACAGAATGTTCCAAATGGAATGGAAAGGGATAGCGACTGAACCCAAAAACAGATTCAGCAAGAACAGTACCCCAATGGAAAGTGCCAACAACAGCATGTATAAAGTAACAGGCTTTTTCATCTCAATAATTCATAATAAGCTGGTTGATAATCTTCCGGCAACAGATGCGGATGGAAAGCATTGATCAAATCGGCCAATATGAGTTCCGGTTCTACGGGCATACTTTCATAAAATGGCTTTTCACGCATGTTACAATAAACTACTCCCTTGTCCTTAAAAGCACGGAAATCCGCATAGCGTTCATCGTCCTCTTTCAAGACATCGTAAGTAAAAGTTCCCGAATAACTATTGACTATGCGCCAATATTGTGCCTCCGCAGCTTGTTGGTACACGGTTTCGAAATCGAGGGTTACACCACCCGATTCTTCATTGTCCTTCAAGAAATAATCGGCTCCGGCATCCTTGAACAATTGAGCCAAGAAACTCTTTCCACCTACCGCATACCAGTTACCTCCACGAAGCTCACCACTGAACACCACCGGACGCTCCTTGACACCTTGTGCCAATGTTTTCAACTCCTGATACTTCTGTTCTATCTCTGCAAACAAACGGTTTGCCTTATCTTCTGTACCGGTCAACAATCCTACAAACTTAATCCATTCCGCTTGTCCCAACGGAGTCATTTCCTTATAGCCTAAATGAGGTATCAAAGGAATATTCACATCCTTCAAGGCATCGTATCCTCCACGCTTGAAAGGAGAAATCAGAATCACATCCGGATTGACACCCATAATCACCTCGTTGTCGAAGTTTCCTTCTATCCCAATCTTGTGTGTACGACCATCTTTCAGGCGTTCGTTCATATCCTGATTGAACAGATGGCGTGTGCTGGTTACACCTACTACCCTTTCCAATTCATCCATCTTGATGAAATTGGACAACTGCAACGAAGTCATGCAAATCACACTCTTCACTGGCACTTCCAACAAGGTATAACCTTCGGGCAAGTTCTTCGATTCAGTACCTCTTTCTACCAACATATACCGGAAAGATTGTCCGTTCTTGTTCTGAGGGTCCTGAATATCCAACAAGCAAGCACCGTCTGTATACGATACTTGAAATCCCTGTGCATACATGGGTTGAATCTGTTCTACAAAAGCTACAGCTCCATCCTCCGAGCCACCGTTTTCTTTCTGTTGTTTCTTGCTCTGGCAACCTACCAAGGCAAACAATACGCTTAATATTCCTATATTTATCCAACTTTTCATGATACCCTCCTTATTCTAAATTCCACAAATCCAATATATTCTTTTCTCCCCAATACCAATGGGTATATCCGGCTATCACATTCTTGTACCGATACAAGACCGTGGGCACTTGCTGCCCCTTTGCATTCTGCTGAATGGTGAACGATGGTATTGCACCGGAATCATGCATCTTGGAATAATGGAATTCATGTCCTTTCCATTCTTCCTTGCCGATTTCCATCTTCCGATATCCCAAATGCAATCGAGCCTCCAGCATGGTACAATCCAAAGGAAGTACCCCTGCCATGCGATAAGACTTGTCCCCTTGCTTGTTGGTGATGGTTCTGGACAGATAAATCATTCCACCACACTCGGCCAATATGCGTCCACCTTTCTCGGCATACGCACACATTCCGTCCATTAAATTCCGTTGTTTCTCCAACCGATAGGCAAACAATTCCGGATAACCTCCAGGCAAATAAACCAAATCGGCTTCCGGCAAGGTATCCCCTTTCAACGGACTGAAATATGCTACATTTCCTAATCGTTTCAGTTGTTCTATATTTTCACGATAGACAAAGTTGAAGGCAGCATCGTAAGCCACTGCTATCTTCCTATTTCCTTGTTCTACCGATTTTCTTTCCTGCGACACAAACGGTACGCTACATACCTTCAACAACAAATCCACATCCACATATTGAGATATCAGTTCTGCCGTTTGTTCTATCTGAATGTCCATCCGCTTTTGAGTACCCAAGGTCAACCCCAAATGTCTGGAAGGAACCTTCAATGTCTTCGTATGAGGAATGTATCCCAAGCATACTACCCCGATGTCCTGACAAGCCTCTTTCAAATACTGATAATGCGAAGCAGAAGACACCTGATTGAATACCACTCCGGCAACACGTACACCCGATGAAAAATGGGCAAAACCTTGAATCAAGGGTGCTACGGAATAAGCCGTAGAACGTGCATTAACCAACAAAACCACCGGAATATCCAATAAGGATGCAATCTCCGCACTGCTTCCTTCCATCCGAGTATGACCATCATACAAGCCCATTACACCTTCCACCACACATACATCGGCTTCGCTTCCATACGAACGATAGAGATACTGCACATGCTCCTTGGAGCCCAACCAAGTATCCAAGTTGACCGAAGTCTGACCGGAAGCCAAGGAGTGAAATTGAGTATCAATATAATCCGGTCCGCACTTGTAAGGCTGAACCCGCAACCCACGCTTGGACAAGACTCGCAACAACCCCATAGTAAAGGTTGTCTTTCCACTTCCAGAAGAAGCAGCTCCGATGATAAGCTGTGATTTCATTTGTATCTCTTTTAAGGCATTTTTTAGTTCAAACGATGAAGAAGGCAAGATCTCTCTCTTTTTACATTTAACATTTAACTTTTCGGGCAATCTTGTGCCACAACCATACTGAAAGAAACCCTACACTTTCTTCATCGTTCTACTATTTGATTAATTATTCTACATCCAACACTCTGATGATATCAAAGCAGAAACCTGACTGGAGCTCAACACCCTTTTCTACGTTTCCGGTTTTGATGTCATAAATATATACACCAGCAGTCAAGTCATCCTTATTGGCCACACCGATGTATGCCTTGCCATCTACAACCACACTACGCTGAGAGAAACGACCACTGCAATATGGCAAATCCACACCATTGTACTTCACACGCTCTCTCTTGCCAGTAGCCAAGTCGATGATGCTATAGAAGTGGCTCGGGCTGTCGATTTTGGTACCCAAAGCATTGTCGCGAGAGTATGCCAATGCCTTGCCATCAGCCAAATATTGGATAGTCAACAATTTTCCTTCCGGATTCGGGAAAGCATTGAATGAATCGAACTCATTCGAACCTGCCTTCATGCGAAGCAACGAACCGCATTCTTCACCATCCACTGTAACCAAGCCAGCCAAATAGAGGTTACCGTCTTCATCGTACATCACGGTGTTTTGCATCAATTCACCATACGCACTGGCTGCCGATTCTTCGGCCAACTTAGAGTCTACCGCCTTGTTTGATGTAACTGCCATGGTAGACGGATTGATAACCGCTACAAAGAGGTTCGATGTAGCCGAATCGGTCATACCACCGGTTTCCTTGTCCTTACCGATGTAGAAGTAAATCAACTCCTTCGACTTTTCACGATAAGTCAAGATGCCCGATGTAGAGAGCGAACCGAAACCTTCCGGGATAGGAAGATCCAATACACCTTCGGCCACGATAGACAAGTCGCTTTCCTTCAGCTTGGTCCAGAATACCTTCTTGTGGTCGCCATCAGTAGCCATCAACAAGAGTGTCTGGCCTTCGTCCAACCAAGCATGTGTATACTTACGTGCCGGGAATTCATTGTTCATGAAAGGTCTTTCCTGTACCAAATCTACCACTTCGTTGCCATTGGCATCTACATCGATGGAAAATTTCACAAATCGGTCCTTCGATTCAGGTACCTGATAGTGAAACTTCCCCTTGGTGATACTTTCCATGGTGTACTTGTTGGTGATTTCAAGACCCTTGCCATTGAATTCCACCGTCGGCTGGTCGGCAGTAAGCGCCTTCACGCTACGGACAAATGTACCGTTTTTGTTCATACTCATACCACCATGCTTTACCGGACATACATAAAGTTCATATTTATGTTCCACCTGCACTTCCGGTTCTGGTTCAGGAGCAATCGGGTCATCATCTTCATCCGAACATGCTGCAAACGAACCTGCCATCATCAAGGCCATAAAGGCCATACTTACAAACTTAAAATTTCTCATATAACTATTTATTTAATGAATGAATAATCTGAATTTGGCAAAGAACGCCCGACCCGGCTTCTGCAACATGTAGTTGTCGTAAGTCAGCTTGTCGAACAAGTTGGTACATTCCAATGAAACGTTATAGCGCCCGTCCTTCCACGAATAGAGTAAGGAGGCATTGGATACGTGCTGGGTAGGAATACGAGGCTTGGTCTTGGCCGAACCATACGCTTCCCAAGTCAGGTAGAACCAATGTACCCAACGATAATCGTAAGTGAGTTTCAATCGGTCTGACGGAAGAAACGCCTGATGGAAGGTATAGGAGGCCTCGGCATTGACAAAGGTCCATGGTTTGTTGGGAGTTCGGTTCCGGTAAGTAGCCGACAAAGCTCCGCTCTTCAAGTACTTCTGCTGGTCGCGCGAGTCCTGATAGCTGGCATTGACCATCAACTCAAACCGGTCTTTCCAATCATAACGAAGTTCGCCTTCTACACCTTTAATATGAACAGCTTCTACATTCTCGTATTGCATCATACCCTCTTGATCGAGCACCGTAGCCTGAATGTAGTCATCCACCAAACGGACAAAGCCATTCACCTCGTAATAAAGGCGATGGGATGCATTGAAAGGTATTGTACCGAACACACCTACATTGAAATTCTCGCTACTTTCGGGACGCAAGGCGATGTTCGGATAAATGGTAGAACCATTACCCAATAACTCCCTCGAGATAGGCAAACGTACACTATGCTCATAAGAGCCCTTAAGCGCCAATGGCGATGCCCATGCAAAACGGGTACCTACCCCATACCCCCAATAGCTTTCAGTATTTACAGACGGTACTTCTTTCGAGCCGGTAATGGACGACAACTCTGTCTGCTCCACTTGTAAGTGATTGATGTAGTCCTTGACAAAGAACACGTTGTTCATCTTTCCATTCCAAAAAGACTGGTTGTACGACAAGCCCAACACATGCTTGAGCAACACATCGTTGGTAGGCACATACGTTTGATCCACCTCATCGAACTGCTCGTTTCCGGTGCGGTTCAGCATGTAGTTCAAATTAACGGAATGAGCCTCGTTGAACTTGTATTCTACATTACCACGGGCAATGGTCATCGGTCGTTTGTAGTGACGCCAAGAGCGTGCTCTACCCCTTACCTCACTGTGCTGGCCATTGATGTAGCTACCATCCCAATAATACTTGCGATAAGTGGTATCCACGGTTTCCGAGTGATCCCAAGTGTGCGAGAAAGAGAGGTTTAGATTCAGGTTCTCCACACCTACATCCGCCTTGCTGTATCGGGCCGATACACTGGACGAACGGGTATTTCTTTCGGCCATGCCATACACCCACGACTGGGTAGAACCGGTCTGCAACTCCTTGTCTACCTTGGACAACGAAGCCGATACAAAGAAGGCATCCGCCCAAGATTTGTTCAACACCCCTGCTTCCAACTGACCGAACAACGACAGATAGCCATCGTGAAAACGGCGACAATCCGTAGTGATGAATTCGGTCTTGTCTGCACTACGCACCTGCACATCCTTCATCAGATAGTCGTTCTTCGAGTAGTGCACACTAATCACAGGCTTGATGATGATACCGTTCTTGGGAGCCACATATTGGCCATTGAAATCGGACTGATGGGTATGAAAAGAACCGATGCTATAGGAAACATCCATGAAATTCTTGGTCTGACGACTGGTGATGATGTTGATGGCTCCACCCAACGCATCACTACCTAAATAAGCCGGAATCACGCCTTTATAGATTTCAATCCGGTCGATGATGTTCGTAGGAAGATTGGCCAATGTCACACCGGTACCCTTGGTATCAAGAGGCATACCATCGAGGAAATAGCGGATGGAATTTCCGGACATCCCGTTGATGGACAAGTCGAAGTCAGACCCCACACCTCCTTCTTCGCGTACCCGCACTCCGGTGGTTTTGTTCACAATGTTGTTCAGACTCATGGTGGTATTCACCATCGACTTCACGTTCAAGGCATTCACGGCATACGCACCTTCCCTGATCTGTTGGGACTTGCTCTTGCCATATACCTGTACGGCATCCAGGTTCACGGAGCTTTCCTTCAACACGAAGTTCAGCTTCTGATGGTTCTTTACATCGATTTTCCGTTCTTGTGTTTCATATCCCATCATCGATACCACTAACGTATACTCTCCCGTCTCCACCGAAAGGGTATATCTTCCCTTTGCATCCGTATACGCACCAGTTGCAGTATTCTTGATGGATACAGCAACGGCCACCAGAGGCTCTCCTCCCGTGTCCTTCACCACTCCGCTCAGCGTCAGCTTGTTTTGGGCGGTAGCACTCACAAACATACATACAAGAAGTAGCAGACTAACAATTCCTTGTCTCATCATTCCAACGTTTTTTAATCATTATCAACTACCTCTCGGGATAAAATGACTAATCAAACGCAGATGAATACATGAATCTATAGCCTACATCTTTTCTCGGAAAATACCAGAAGACCTTTTCATGAATGCAGTGTGTCCGAAGCTTTATAACCCGAAAGCTTTTAAACAATGATAATGGCAGGTCTTCTGGCTTGCTCCATCCTCGATGCCTTCCCATCCCCTATAGGAACAGTGGCTTTTGGAGTTATCGAGGACACATTCGGAGCTTACAGCAGCGGTGTCTGCTCAGGATTTTCACCTGATTCCCTTTTCACTCATCACCTCAAGATGCGAGGAGACAAGCACCAAAATCGAGGGCAAATATACAGACTATATTTGAATATGCAAGCAAAATTTCAGCGAAATTACTGAAATGAATGAAATAATTGTAATCTAACATCGCGCAGACAAAAAAAAGAGCGGAACCTTTCTCACGAAAGATTCCGCTCATATGAATAACCAGTTAAAAGAGTTTCATGAAGATCAAAATCGGTTATCCATCTATGGACAGATATAGTAAATTCAGATTAGTTTCGATTCTTTTTCTTACGCTTGCCGAACCATGTTTTCATACCCAGCACTACACCGCTGAAGCATACAAAACCACAAGCGATACACAGGAACCACAAACAGATGGTCCACAACACCGGACGGTTCACCAACCACCCCATATTCAGATAATGGATGGCACTGAAAAGCCACTTGTCCACTATCTTGTTCTTGTTCAAGTATCGGATATATCCGTCACGAGGATTGACATAATACAAGTTGTGGTCTTCATCGTCCAACTCTACCTTGTAAGCCGGCAATTCCAACGTTCTCCGTAAATTCAGATAATAATTGTCATACTCTTCCAAAAGGGTAACAGTCATCTTCGCATCCTCGCCATGAATCTTCCGGAAACCATCCTCTATGGACTTTTGCGGTACATTTACCGGAACGATTTCTGTACCCGAAGCATCGATATATCTTTCATTTTCACCTTCTATTACCCGATAGGCTGGAATGTCGGCAAACCGCACCCATTCCACCATTTTCAATTCCGGATAAAGTTCCTGCAACTTGCGGTAATCCAACTGATAAGCCTCCAATGGCAACATACCCTTTCCCCACAAACGGGTCTTATTGAAACTGAATTCCGCTTTGGTTGGCACCAACCATTGAGGAACCCTGGACATGGAGAAGATACCACTGATAGACCACCATACCAAGAAGGCACCAAACACCAAACCCATGATGTAATGCCAACGCTTCCACCCCCTACGGTAAGGAATTTCCCAACGTTTCTTCTGTTTGTATCGCTTCACCAGAAGAATGATACCCATCAGAAATCCCGACAAGGAAGCTATCAAACAGATGCTTCCCGAAGTTACAATCCAAGCCTTCCACCGGTCTACATCCTTGCGGATGTAAGGAAAATACAGCTTGTGAGGGATAGCACCCACCCAAGACCAGAAACGCTGTGAACAGGTGGTAAACTGGATAGGCTCTGCATTCTTGCCGGATACAAAAAGCTGCGATTGCTGTTCATCGTTGTAATAGAACTTATAGATAGGCAACATTCCGTCGTATTTGGAATAGAGCACCCATTGTTCTCTTTCATGCAAGGTGTCTACACGCACCACGGGAGTTTCGTTCCATTTCGATGCTTCCTTTGCGATGGTAGCAAAAGTTATCGGCTTCACTTGTTGGTTTTGTAGGGTATCGGCCACTAAAGTCTGCTTCTTTTTACCCACCTTCACTTCGAACAAAGTCTGTCCTTGGAATTGTCGGAGTGACAATCCATCCACTTTCCCGTCTGCACGAGCGGAAATGGAAGCAACATCAGGCAATGAAGCAGTGCCGATGGTTTCCATCCTTTCATTAATCATCTGCTCCGAAATACGCGGATAGGGATGATAAACGAGAATCACTCCCGTAACAAACCACATCAGGAAGAATATGGCTATAAATCCTCCTACATACTTGTGTGTCTTAAATAAAAACTTCAACATCTGCTTCATTGCTTTGATTAACCAACATTCTAACTATTACTGAACTACAGTTTCTTTTTCTCTTTCCATCGGGACAAGTCGTCTGAATGAATAACCTTCTTGCACAGAGAGTCCCTTACTCATATTACCTGTTTCCATATCGTAGATATAGATACCAGGAGCTTCTGTTTCCGGATTAGTAGCCAAATAAACCTTTCCGTCTCTTACTACCGCAAACTGAGCGAAAGTACCCATGCTATATGGAAGTGGCTTGCCATTGTACATCAATTCGGTTCTTACATCTGTAGTCAAATCGAGCACGGCAAAGTAGCAGTTGTAGTTGTTACCCCAACCGGCAGCGTTGGTGTGTACCGGATCCTGAAGATAAAGGATAGCCTTGTTGTTGCCCATATAAGTAGATGTAATGAGCTTGCCGGCATCGTAATTGTGACCCATGTAGCTTTGGTCTACCTTGAATTCACCCTTGTTAATGCGCAACAAGTTACCAACCTGCTGAGTATAGCTGGTAGCATCTTCTCGTTCTGTATTACAAGCAATATAAAGATTACCCTTGTCGTCCCAGAAAGTCTTGTCCTGCAAAAGTTCGCCATATGCAGTACCAGCCATAGTGTGAACACGGTTTTCAACTACATCGCACTTCACGCTCATGTCGCTTGCATTAATGAAAATCACATTGAAGTCGTTGCTCCAGAAGCTTGACTTCTTCTGAGTCATATAAATGATGTAGCCATCCGATTCTCTATACTTCGCGATACCCGATGTACTGAAATAGAAACCAGCTTCCGCATCAATTTCTACACCTTCCAACTGACCTTCTGCAATAATGGACATATCGGTAGTATTCAATTTTGTCCAAAGAATGCCCGGAGCCTTCTTGTTACCATTGTAGGCCATGATACAGAGAGTGGTGTCATCCAACCAACAGTGTGTATAACGGTATGTCTTGTAAGTGTTACTCTGGAAAGGACGTTCTGCAATGATATCAAGCTTACCGTCATAAATGCGGTATTTGCCAAAACGGTCACCCGAAGTTGGGATTTCGTAATAATAGCCATCCTTGAAGATGATTTCTTCATCCAACTTGGCTGTAATGTCGGCACCCGTATTCTTATAGTCGATGACCACATTCGGATCCGAAACATCCGCTACATTTCTCACCAAGAAAGAAGCTTCGTCAGTACCTGCCTTTACCCAAATGTCGAAATACTTTTCTACCGTTTCTTCCGGTTCTGGTTCAATCACCGGAGCATCATCATCACTACAAGACGCGAAAGTCAATGTAAACATAGCCGCAAAGGCCATCCAATAAAATTTAAAGTTTTTCATTCTTGAAATATCTAATTAATTAATGAATATTCGGAATTTGGCAAAGAACGAACGTCCCGGCTTCTGAAGCATAAAATTGTCATACAACTCTTTGTCAAACAGGTTATTGCAACCAAACGAGAAGTTATACCGTTCATTATTCCACGAATAGGATATAACCGCATTGTGCATGTGCTGGGTAGGGATTTTGGACTTGCCATCGAGCGATCCATACGCCTCCCATGTCAGATAAAACCAATGTACATATTGGTAATAATAACCGACTCTCAACTTATCGCCCTTCTTCAGAACATTTCTGAAGTAATAGTCCGCCTCCGCATTGCTGAACAACCAAGGGCGATTGGGCAACTTGTTCTTATAGGTGATGGATGGCTTCCCGTCGTCCTTGAACTGATTCATGTCGCGTGCATCTTGATAACTGCAATTCAGAAGAATATGGAAATCGTCTCCATAATTATAAGACACCTCCCCTTCCAGACCGGTGACCTTCACACTCGTAACGTTCTCGTACTGTGAAAGGCCGTCTCTTTCCGAAATGACAAGGCGTACATAATCCGAAGCATCTCTTACGAATGCATTTACCTCATAGCTCAGCAAGTGCTTATTAGCCGGCTTAATTGTACCGAACACGCCCAAATTGAAGTTATCGCTATTTTCCGGTTTCAAAACCAAATTAGGCAATACGGTGGTACCATTACCCAACAACTCATTACCTAAAGGAAGTCTTACGCTATGTTCGAAAGAGGCTTTCAAAGCCAAGGCTTCTGAAAAGCTATATTTGGAAGCAATACCATATCCCCAATAACTCTTGGTGGCTTCCTTGTCTACCTTGTCTGAACCCGAAACCCAATAATCATCTTTCTGTGTCACCATCAGATAATTGACATAATCCTTTACAAAGAAGACATTGTTCATTCTTCTATCCAGCAAGGTCTGGTTATAGGATAGGCCGACAATATGCTTAGCCAGCACATCGTTCGATTCGGCAAACGAGTCATCCACCTCATCGTATCGCTTGTTTCCCAATCTGTTGAACAAATAATTCAAGCTGAATGCATGGTGCTCATCTACTGCATAATCGAAGTTGGCACGAGCCACGGTTCTCGGGCGCTTATAATGACGGATAGACTTGCTATCGCCAGCTATTTCATTACGAGTGGTATTGATATAGTTTCCGTTCCAATCATATTTACGGAATGCCGTGTCTACGGTACACGAATGGTCCCAAGTATAGGAAAGTAAGGCATTGGCATCCAAATGCTCAAGCAAGAAATTTCGCTTTCGGTAAGTAGCAGAAATATTCTTCGAATCCGACTTCCGCTCTGCCTCGCCATAAACTATAGACTGAATGGAACCTGTCTGCAACTCCTTGTCTGTTTTCGAGTAAGAGGCTGTCACCCACAAGGCATCCGCCCATTTTTTATTGGTCACACCTACTTCCACTTGTCCCAGAAGAGAAAAATAATCGTCATGGAAACGCTTTCTTTCCTCGTACACATACTTGCTCTTCTCTTCGTTCCACACTTCTACATTCTTCACTTTGTAGTCGTTCTTCGAGTAGTTTACACCTAATGTAGGCTTCACGAGTATACCCGTCTTGGGTTGCGCATACTGCGCATTGAAGTTAAACTGATGGGTATGAAACGAACTGATGCTATAGGAGGCATCGAGAAAATTCTTCTTCTGCTGATTGGTTATGATATTCACCGCACCGCCCAAGGCATCGGTTCCTAAATGAGCCGGCACTACCCCTTTGTAGATTTCGATGCGGTCGATGATATTGGGAGGCAGATTGGCTAAGTTCACTCCGGAACCTTTGGCATCGAGTGGCATACCATCGATGAAATAACGGATGGAATTGCCGGACATGCCATTGATGGAGAGGTTGAAGTCCGAACCCATGCCTCCTTCCTCACGTACTTTCACGCCGGTAGTACGGTTGACTATGGCATTCAGATTCTGTGTGGTATTGACCAACGATTTCACGCTCATGGCATTGACAGAGAACGCACCTTCACGCACCTGTTGGGTCTTACTTTTGCCATACACTTGTACGGCTTCCAAGCTCACCGAGCTTTCTTTCAACACGAAGTTCACCTTTTTGTCGGCACGCACTTCGATGGTCTGCTCTTGTGTATCGTATCCTACCATTGACACCACCAGTACGTACTTGCCTGCACCTACAGCTAACCGATAACTCCCTTTTTCATCGGTATAGCCACCGTTAGGAGTACCTTTCAATGCCACGGCTGCGGCAAATACCGGTTCGCCATGCGCATCCTTCACTACCCCCGACAAAGTGAATGTCTTCTGGGCAAATGCCCCCACAAAGACCACTAACAATAAAAGCAAACTAAAAAACCTTTGTTTTCTCATTCCATCGTTTTTTTAAGATTCATTTCTCCGGGAAACAAAATACGACAGAATGCAAATGATTACATGAATCTATAGCCTACATCTTTTTTCCTTGGAAGAAAACAGAAGACCTTTTCATGAAATGCAGTGTGTCCGAAGCTTTTATTACCCGTAAGCTTATAAACATCTGAAATTGGCAGGTCTTCTGGCTTGCTCCATCCTCGATGCCTTCCCATTCCCTATAGGAACAGTGGCTTTTGGAGTTATCGAGGACACGTTCGGAGCTTACAGCAGCGGTGTCTGCTCAGGATTTTCACCTGATTCCCTTTTCACCCATCACCTCAAGAAGAGAGGGGACGAGCACCAAAATCGCTGGCAAAGGTACAGACTAATTTTGAATATGCAAGCAAAATTCACAGAAAAAGTTTCAAAGATTCTAATGACAAGATGTTCCAAAACATCTTTGTTCTACTTTGTCATCTCTAAATATTTTCCTAATATTGCATCCGGTTTTAGGTGCTCAGTAAGAATAATCCAATTTCCTATCGAGTGAAAAGGGAATCCGGTGAAAATCCGGAACTATACCCGTAGCTGTAAGTTTCAAACAGACTCCATGCCATCTTTTCGGTCACTGCTATCATTAAGCGGGAAGGCCGCATGGGGAGAAACAAGTCAGAAGACCTGCCTCTAACTGCTATCGTGATGCTTTCGGGAGAAAAAGTGTCGTGGATGAAATCTTTCTATATTCAAAGAATCATTGTCCGCTATCTCGTAAAGTATCATCTCCATTGTTACTAATAAATAAATGATATGATACAGACAGTTGTTAAACGTGATGGTCGTATCGTGGGTTTCAACCGCGAGAAGATTGCTGCTGCTATCCGCAAGGCTATGCTGACGACCGAAACAGGCGAGGACGATATCCTTGTCTACAAAATAGTGGACCGCATCGAGTACAAGGGAAAAGAACAGGAATCGGTCGAAGAAATTCAGGACATGGTGGAATTGGAACTGATGGCATCTCCTCGCAAGGAGGTGGCAAAGAGCTACATTGCCTATCGCGACAAGCGAAGCATTGCCCGCAAGGCCAAGACACGCGAAATGTTCTTGGAAATCGTCGATGCCAAGTCGAACGACGTGACCCGCGAAAACGCCAACATGAATGCCGATACTCCGGCAGGCATGATGATGAAGTTCTCGTCGGAAACCACCAAGCCGTTCGTGGATGACTATCTCCTCTCGGAAGACACACTCTGGGCATTGCGAAACAACTACCTGCACATCCATGACAAGGATTACTATCCTACCAAGTCGCTCACTTGCATCCAGCATCCGCTCGACAAGATTCTGGACCATGGCTTCATGGCCGGACATGGTGAATCGCGCCCAACCAAGCGCATCGAGACCGCATCCATCATGGCATGCATCTCCATGGAAACCGTGCAGAACGAAATGCATGGCGGACAGGCTATCCCAGCATTCGATTTCTACTTGGCTCCTTACGTACGCCGAAGCTACATAGAAGAGGTAAAGAACATCGAGAACCTTACCGGTATGGACTTGAAGCACTTGTACGATGCTCCGATTGAAGACTACATCGCCAAGGACCTTCTCTTCATGCAAGGCGATGAACGCATGAAGCAGCATGCCATCAACCGCACCGTGAATCGCGTACACCAGTCGATGGAAGCGTTCATCCACAACATGAACACCATCCATTCCCGCGGGGGTAACCAGGTGGTATTCTCATCAGTGAACTATGGTACAGATACCTCTGCCGAAGGCCGATGCATCATCCGCGAACTCCTGATTTCGACCAACGAAGGTGTGGGCAATGGCTCAACAGCCATCTTCCCTATCCAGATATGGAAGAAGAAACGCGGAGTAAGCTACTTGCCGGAAGACAAGAACTACGACCTCTACCAGTTGGCATGTAAGGTAGCAGCCCGCCGCTTCTACCCGAACTTCGTGAACTTGGATGCTACTTATAACCAACATGAAAAGTGGAACGAAAACGACCCTAAGCGCTATCTGTACGAAGTGGCTACCATGGGTTGCCGTACCCGCGTGTTCGAAAACCGCTTTGGCGAAAAGACATCCATTGCCCGCGGTAACCTCTCGTTCTCTACCATCAACATCGTTCGCCTCGCCATCGAGTGCATGAACATCGAGAACAAGACAACCCGCATCGACAAGTTCTTTGCCAAGTTGGACGAAATTTTGGAAATCACCGCCAAGCAACTTTGCGACCGATACGAATTCCAGAAGACCGCATTGAGAAAGCAGTTCCCGCTCCTCATGTCATCGCTCTGGATGGGATGCGAAAAGCTCGGTCCGGAAGATACAGTAGGACGCGTCATTAACCAAGGTACCTTGGGTATCGGATTCATCGGCTTGGCCGAATGTTTGATAGCCCTCACAGGTAATCACCATGGCGAAAGCGAAGAAGCACAGGCATTGGGTTTGCGCATCGTAACCTATATGCGAGACCGTGCCGACGAATTCTCGGAACGCTACCAGCATAACTTCAGTGTATTAGCTACACCGGCCGAAGGCTTGTCGGGCAAGTTCACCCGCATCGACCGTAAGAACTTCGGCGAGATTAAGGGCATTACGGACAAGATTTATTACACCAATTCGA
>JAEIGA010006306.1_pt1 | contig 18065 bp, 28 predicted proteins | sample 9270691 | NCBI WGS metagenome assembly JAEIGA01 (sample SAMN17057246, study PRJNA624740) | gut metagenome | biome: biome; isolation source: fecal sample | host: Bos grunniens | place: China: Xizang | collected 2019
GTTCCTCGTTCCGCTGTTGTATCTTCAGCTTGTGCAGTTTCCGATACGCAACGGCAAGATACGGATCACCATGCCAGAATTGCTCCGGCGTCATCCCGTACAGAAGATAGTGTGGGAAGATGTCCCAGAATACATCGGATAAGTTCGGTTTCGATTCGACCGATCCGTCTGTTACAGATCGATCGTCACGCGAGGGTTTTCACCGTCACCGAGCGTCGTGTACGTCGCAAGATACATTTCGGAAAGACGGACCCAAACGTCCTGATTGATGCCGAGAATTCCACCACACGCATCGAGCAGTTCGTCGGTTTTCTTGCGTGTCAGTTCGCGTCGAAGAAACTCGCTCTTGTGGTGCATAAAAAATGCGTAGTGCCACAGATCGGACAGTTTCGATGGGAACCGTTGCACATCCTGAAGCGAGAATCCGTCGCTTTCGGCGCGGTCTACCGCAGCACGGTCGAATTCGAGTGTGTACGTCTTGCCGGTATCGTTGTCTGTGATGATGATCGGTTTTGCTTTCTTCATGTCGATGCTCCTCTTGATAAAATTGTTCCGAGCGGACCGTGTCGCCACTCACGGATCGTGCATTTCCGTACCGATAGACAGCATTCCTATCCTTCCGCTCGGAGTGGTTTAGTTCGTTAGGTCGAAGATACTGCCCAACCCTCGATCTTGTTCGGCGTCACATAGACGTTGATCTCGGCGACCGCGTCAACCTCGTAACCGTTCACGCCGAGTTCACTCGGAATGCCCGCGAAGTAGAACGAGCCGATGGTCGGAACCATGATCTCGAACCACGTCTGCTTGGACGAAGCAATGCCGGTTTCGTATGCGGAGACGAGCGTTTCCCATGCGGTCTTGAACGCAGAGGTCAGGTTCGCATTGAACGAAAGAGCGCCGCCAGGATCCTTGAGACCCGCAATGTAACGTTTCCACACGAGGTCGGAAAGGTCCGTGACCTCAAGCGTGGACGGCTCCGGATTGAAATCAGGAGTGCTTTTGATGTTCGGAATCGTCGTGTATCCGGTAGTGGGACGAGTTCCCGCGGTTGCTTCTACGGCATACTTGACGAGAATTCCCGCAGTAGAGATTTCAAGTGCCATGACACAGATTTCCTTTCATAAGATTTACGAACGATACATTTGAAGGGTCGTGGTTCCGTTATCATCTGTAATCGGTTCGCCTACGACCGCTTCAAAACGCATCGTTACCCGATAGATTGTGCGGTCTTTGTTCGGGATTTGTGACCGCATATTCCGACTGAATTTCATGGACTGCATCGTCGCGTCCACAATGTCAGCGATTGCTTTTGTTTCTGCTTTCTTTCCGGTCTGCTTGTCCGAATATACATTGCATTCATACATGACGGACGCCTGATGGTCGGAAAGCTGCTCATCGTCGGAAGGACGGTATGAGCGGTTGTCTGCTTCGTAGAGCGTTACGCACGGAAACGCTTCTGGCATCTCGACATATTCGGAATAGCAAACAGCGTTCGGATAAACGGCATTGACCGCTCGGAACACTCTGTCACATACCAGATTTTCGATGTCGATCATTTGAATACCTCACTTGCGATTTCGTACGCACGATAGTACATATCTTGCTCTGCGTTGTACATTGCACACGCGGGCGGATTGCCCCAAGAGCGGAATCCGTGACGGTAATACCAACCATTCGGATCGTCCCAATGACCTTTTCCAGGATACGTTCCGGGACCATATGGACCTGGTCTTGGATGACCATATCCTCGTCTTGCCCCCGCACCGTACTCGATGAACAGAACAGCGTTACCACTCGCTCGGACTCTTGCGCCATCGAGTGTCGGTTCAGCAACAACGGACACATCGTTCACGCCGTCGTATGATGCGAATGTGAACGCAGTTTGCGCTCGTTGCGCTCCGTACTCCGCGATTCGCATGCACGCTTCGGATACGGTGTTATCGTTCAGCTTTTGCAGTTGATCGATTGCAGACTGAATCGAAACGGGGTCGAATCCGTTGATCGTGATGGTCACGATACGCTCACCTCTTGTACGATGTACGCGATGTGGTTCAGCGATTTCTGCGGCGTTTCACATACGTAGTAATTCGGTTTACTCGTTCTCGATATATCTCCGCCGCATACCGCGTTGCCGCATACTGCCTGTCCGCAAAGTGCGTTATTGTCCGCGTACTGCGGTTCGGCATCAATCCAAAGGATGGTTCCGAGCGTGACAGGACAGTTCATATCGTCCGTGACTAACCGGCGCTTACCGGATGCAGCGAGTCCTTGTTGCTCCAAGCGAACAGCGCCCACGTCCCAACGGATGTTCATTGCCGTCTTGATCGGCTCGGAGTAGTTTACTCTGTACTGCCCTGTGCGAAATCCGTTCGAGTCAACCGTTTCGGTCTTGCTGTTCGGGAGCGCATACCATACTGTCTTCTTGTTCCGCGTAAGCGTGTGCATTTATTACACCCCCGGAACGAACGCATACGGTACGATCTCTTGCAAGAGATCCTCGTCGTTCGCGGAATTGTAGTGCCGGTTCACACCGTTCTCATCGTGGATGTACTCACCTTCTGCACCGCGCTTTAAGAAATACCGGCTTGCCAATTCGCATTGGAGCATTTCATATTTCAGCGGCACGACGGTCTCATACGTCCATTGACCCCACGGATACAAGCGACGCAGAATAGCCGCTTTTGCCTTTTCGAGATAGACCGTCACAACCTCGTCGGTCGCGGCGCTATCGTTCTCAACGAGCGCCCGGACGGTGCTGATTTTAGTTGTATCGGTCATGCTGACTCCTATCTGCCGGAGCGGATCGCTTTGACCCGCCCCGACACGCTTGGATTAGTTGGATTAGGCGTGAGAGACGTAGATGCCGTTCGTCTTGTGCGCCTTGACCCACGCACCGTGCGCAAATCTCGGCTGCACCCGCCATGCGTCTGCTTCGATGTTCTGCTCCGGCGAGAACATACGCGGCGCGTAGTGTTCCATGACCTGCAAGACCGCAGAAGGATGGATGATCATGTAGTTGATCGCGTCGCCGGATGCGGTATAACCTCCCGCGCCACTCGAAGTGGTCGGAGCATTCAGCGTGATCGCCGTGTTGAAACGAGCGCTCGGAACCGTGATGACGCGCATATCGTTGTAGATCTCAACGTTGTAGTCAACGTTACGGTCCTTGTTCATCACCATTCGCGTGATGCCGCTCTTAATCAAGCGGTACGTTGCCGGATTGACGAACAGGATGCGGCCCTCATTCGGAACCTCTGCTTCGTCGAGCGCCTCGGTTGCACCGTCGATGGACGCAACGGTCGCGGCTCCGGTGGACAGGGTTTCCGTAGTGACATTCGCCACGGCAGCGCCGCCCGCATACTTTGCGAAGCGGTACGCATCAACCTCGGGGATGATGTGCTGACGCTCAACGGTTGCGAGAAGATTCGGAACAACGAGGTTCATGGCCTGATCGTTATCGAGGAAATCCACCTGATAGGATCTGCCACGGTCCGTTTCGAGAACGTAGGGCTGCCAGGTGCCGGTAACGTCGCCGGGGACATAACCCGCGTTGCGGTCGTAGTTCGCCATGCCAACCGGGTCGATGTTGAAGATGTTGACTGTATTAGCACCGGTGAAACGGACATAATCGGTCAGCGTGTCAAGGATGCTCGTTTTGGATTCTGCGCGATACTGCTCATCAAGCAGCGGCAGAAATTTTTCCGCATATGCGATGGAGTTCGCAGCGGGGGCAACAACAGTAGTAGCCATTTGTTATTTCTCCTTGTAAGATTTTATTTATCGGAGAGGAAGACCCATGTGCTTGCGCCAAACGTTCTCCTCATCCCTCTCCGCCTGTGCTGTAGTAGGCGGGGTTCCGACTGATAAGCCGGGTTGTTTGTTGATGGACTCGGTCATGATCTTCTGGCGTTGTCCGTCGAGGAAATTCTTCTGTGTGGCAAAGAATTCGTCCGAGACGCCTTCAGGCAGCGCGTTCGCCATAACTTCTGCCGTTGTTGCGTCGTACCCGATCGCCATAAGCTGCGCTTTGTAGGTCGATACGCGCTCTTTCACCTTGTACGCTTTCAGTTCTTCCTGAAGCGCATTTTCTCGTTCCAAGCGGTCTGCTTCGGCTCGTTCCGCTTCGGACTGCTTCTCTCGGAGTGCGCGTTTGTATTCAGCTGCTTCTCCGGACGCTTTGTTCAGCGCCGCCCGGACCCGCGTGAGTTCGGCAGATTCGTCTTGCTTCGGCGCTTCGTACTCGTAATCGAGCAATGCCTTCAGTTTGTCTTCGTTCGACATCGTGTCGAAATTTTCGATACGACTTACATCAATCTTTGCCATATTCTGTTTTCCTTTCGCGTTTGTGCAGTTCTCTCTGCGTATTCTGTTTTTACGACTTGTCTGTCGTTTGCGATTTAGGGTTTCTCTACCCGTATGTTCATGCCCTTGCGACAGTAATGTAGCAGCGGCAATTAACGTTATTTGAAGGATCCGAAAAGTCCCCAGGATACCTCGCCGAGTCGCCGTCGTATGTGGTGAAACGCCTGTTGATTGGAACTGTCACGGACTGAAGAAATTCGTGCGTGTCTCGCACCCTGTCATCCAACATCGTTTCCCATGTCTTGCTCACCGGCACACCACGCTCGGAAACTTTCCTTCCGACATTCAGCACAGCGTCCGAATAGATGCGGTTCGTGTCTGTCTCGACAACACGCATGATGTCATCGACCGTTCCGTTCGGATCGTCGTAGTATTCACGGACCCGCTGCTCCCAATTTCGACCGGCAATTTCGAGCCATACCGCTCGGCGCATCTCGTCTGTAACAACGGACTCTGTTACGGTCAGTTCCTCGTCGGCATCTTCAGTTCCGAAGACATATGCCATGATGAGCATATCGAGGATCTCGTCGATCCGGTCATCTCGGAACAGCTTGCGCTGTTCGGTTCCGAGCGAAAAGTCAGCGTTGAGCCGTTCACGCAGAACGTCGAGTTCGTCAAAGATCGGTTTCGCTGTTTTCATATCGCTCCTAATCAAAAAAGCGACCACGGATAGGGATTCCTATCCATGACCGCCTACATTTGGTCTGTTCTCTGGTATTAGGTTATACCTTGGTTGATCTCACATCAACCTTGCCGACTATTTTTCGCTGTTCCTCAACGCCGATAACAATGATGTGGTCCTTTTCTTGCTTGACCTCAGCCTTGTGTCCGCTCGTCAGTACCATGTTAATGCACTCAATGAGTGCCGGTTGTTTCCGAATGTCGATCATACTGACCCACCTGTCACATTCTCACCGTTGTTGTTATCGGACTCGATAATCCGCGCTTCGCCTTGACCGTTCGTTTCCTCTTCGGTCTGCACAGCCTTGGCCGGATCTCCCCAAATCATCTTGAGATACGGTTCGGAGCGCTTGACATCAGCGACAGGATCGTTCGAGATGCCACTCTTCGCAAACGCGATCTCCGGGTTCATGCCGGACGCAAGCATCGTCTGCATCGACTGCGCCTTGGACTGCACGTTTGCGGTCTCGTTTCTCGCAATGTTCAGTTCAAACTCGACCGGCTTGATGTCGAGAATGCCCTTTGTCCGGAGAATGTCGGTGAAAATCTTGTCAAACAGTCTGTTGCTCTGCTTGAAAAGGTCTTCCGTGTTCCGAGCGGATGCGGCTGCCTGTTCCCAACCGTTGTTGAAGATCGTCGCGCTGCCTGTGATGGATGCGCTCGTCCCCTTCTGGTTCGTGGACGGCATGGCACAAATTTTCAGCGCTTGCTCGTACAGATTATCGACGAGCGTCTGCGTCTGCTGCTGATCCAGTTCCTCGGACAGAATGCGGAAATCAGCTTTGTTTTCGCCGACCGACCGAAGCGCAATCATGCCGCTCTTCCGGATCTTGTCTGCCGTAACGTCATCATCAAACTGACAGTTGACCGCGACCGCAATGGACTGGATGAACTGTTCGACACCGTCGATTCGATTGCTCTGTACGTTATTGATAGCGTCGAGCAGATAGATGACGGACTCGAACGAACCCATGTTGACCGAATTGTATCGGTACTCGATAATTGGTATTGCTCCGAGCGGGTTTGGTTCGACTTTGTCAACGCTCGCTGCCAATGCTTCATACGTTTTGAGTGTCGTTGCTTCGTCCGATTTTGACGTGCCGCTCAAACGATACACGGCATTCTTGGTGTAGACATCGATCTTGACATCGGACGAACCGATCACCATGTTAACCGCATAGACCGGCTCGTTTCCAGGGCGGAGCGAATAGACCACAAACGCACTACGCGGATCGAGCGCATACGTTTTGACCGGAACGTCTTCATCGTTGATAGACTCTATATATAAGACGCCTTTGCCGACCATATGAAACCAGTCCGCAACAGCGTTATCCGTATTGTTCTTGTCCGCACGGTATAGATACTCGTTCAGTTTATCGACCTTGCGTTTAGATCCGTTTCTGCGCGACTTGTAAACTGCCGGTTCTTGAAGGAAATATCCGTTTTTGAACGTCACAATCTCCTCGGCATGGTTTTCGATGACCTTGTTGAGGATGATTTCGTTGCGTTCTTTCTTTCGATTGAGGACCGGCTGCAATCCGCGCCGATACCAATAGAGATATTCCTCTTCCGCAACGTTTTTCATGTGGTAAACGAGTGCGCTATTGACCTCGTCGATAACGTTCTCCTCCGTGATCTCGCCGACACCGGAATAAATGTCTCGCCGACCAAACAGGACGCGACCCGGAATACCGTATTCGTTTTTTGCAGTAGACTCTTCCATGATACCTCATTCGATCGGGGGTTCCGGGCGGCCTATGTTTGCTTGCGGACCGCCGCGCAAGTCGGGAGAGGATTGCCCCAAGGATGGAGAAACAATATGATAAGGAGTAACTATGGACATATGGACATAGTGAACCATTTCGAGTTAAATATATCATTATAGCACACTATAGTAAATATGAGTTAATGAACATTTTGTAAACATTTAGTTCCGAGCGTGTGCAGCGCGTGTTGGGTGCGACTAAAATATCCTATTCATGAGCGTTACGCGACCGGACTCATAGTTTACGATGTACCCGGTCAGCATGGACATTGCGTCCGGAACGTCATCGTGCTTGTTCTTGCCGGACATAGTCCACCCACACAGCATTGCAAGAGCGGTACGGTACTCTCTGTCATACAGAGATTCGTCCTTGAACAGAAAATGCTCCATTACGAACGACGCACACGCGATGATGCGGGACTCCTTGTTTGTTTCGGTCCATTTCGTTGTGATCCGCGTCGCTCCGCCACGTTCGCGCACCCTGTTCTGTATCGTTTCAGCAATACGACCCGCTCCTCGGTTCGACTCGAAACAGCAGTATTGGACTCCTCGATCAATCAGCGTCGATACGATGCGCTCCTCGATCACCTCTGGGCTGCCGTTGTCGCATAGGATATGGTCGATATAGAAATCGTCGCCGTACCGATACGCAATCGGCAGTACGCAGTAGTCCGGACCGGCGTCTTTCGTATCGCACACAGCAATGATGCTGTCCGGTTTCTCTGTCGGCAGCTGAAAATACCGACGCAGTTTCTCCGGATAGTACAACAAACCGCTGCGTTCGACCGGCTCGTTGCAGTAAATACACCGCCATGACACATCGTCCATGATTTCGCGCTGCTTTCTATAAAACTCCGTTGTAAATCCGAGCGAATGCGGATAATCAAAGTTACTCTCGTCATGATCGTCGAGTGCGGAAAACGCAAGGAAACGCGCTTTCGGATCGTTCTCGTACTCCGCCTGGAGCCGACCGATAACGTCACGAACGGACCACCGCGTTGCAATATGCAATTCTTTCGCAACGCCGATTTTTCTCTGCCGAAGATCGACGGTATACTGCTGCCACAATTTGTCGAGCCGGTCCGGACTCATCGCGGTTTCAAGGCCTTCGACGAGGTCATCGCAGTACAGATAGTTTGATGCTCTCGACTTACCCGCATTAGACGCTCCAGGCGAGGTCATCTGTATCGTGCTGAACCGCTTGGTACGCGAAAGATCGATCTGCAAGTCCTTGCTGTTCGTACTAACCATCGGACTCGTCGGGAACACCTCGTTATAGGCATACTCACCCTCTTTGTCAAAGATCCGCAGCAGTTCGGAGTACATGCCGCGCAGAATACCGGATGAGTGAGATCCGATAAGGGTCGATAGTTCAGGATTGCGCCCGCCGACCCAAGTAAGGAAGAACAGAGCAAGTGTGGTCTTGCCGATACCAGGCGGACAGCTGATAGTCAACAGTTCCAAGCGTCCGTCCTCAAGATCTTGTAGCGCGTCGGTGAACGGTTTTAACTGTTTCCGTCTCGGCTCATAAAACCGCTTCTTCGGTTCCCTATGCCACTCCAGATACCGGCAGTACGCATCGAAATCGTGCGGCGCATCAAACAGTAGAGTGCGTCGGTAAATATCTACCGCCTTCTCATCGCCCTGTGATTTCGCCCATCCCGCGCATTCCGACCGGATCAGTTTGGACAGTTCCACGCTGTCAATCATGCTTTGTTCGTCATATATCGTCTTGCCGTCAATTTCGACGGACCGTTCCGAGCGGATGGATCGCGCCAGGTCGAATGCGTCCTCAAGCGCGTACACGTCAAAATGCCCGCGTTCAATAATTTTCTTGGCGGTATCGTATAGCTTACTATGCTGCTGTTCCATATTGCACCTCGTTTTGATAATTTCGCGTTTCCCGTTTTTGTTTTTCGCGGATTTTTTGGGAAATCCGGAACCAAAAAAGCGACCACATAGCTATTGCTACATGACCGCTTACCTTTGGTCTATCCTCAATTATTCAGTTCAGTTCCGAGCGAAGACGTCGCGTCCTATGCAGTCTCGCGCTCCTCGGCAATCTTGTACCATGTCGTTTTGCCTACGCCAAGCAGCTTCGCCGCGTTCCGTGCCGTGATCTCTCCGTTGGCAACCCTGGAGCATAATTCCTCATACAGATCCGGATCGTACTCTTTCGGCTTGCGTCCTTCTCGATAGTTCGGATCCGTTGCTTTCTTGTACGCACGTCCCGCCATGGTCCGCTCGACAATCAGGTCGCGCTCAAACTCTGCGAAACCGGCAAGGAATGTCACGATGAGTCGCCCGACCGGATTGTTCTCGATCGTTCCCATGTTCAGCACTTTCACAGTAATGTTCCGAGCGAGCAACGCCTTGATTAAGCCGATGATACCTTCCGCCGACCGTCCGAGACGGTCCAACTTGGTCACGATCAGCGTATCCCCGTCCTGAAGCGCGTCCATCAGCTTGTCAAACTCCGGCCGGTGCATCTTCGTTCCGGTGTACTTGTCCTTGTAGATTTCAATCGCGCCGTTCTGCTCAAGGACGGTCACCTGGTCCACCATAGAGTTTCCGTACAGATTCTGTTTATCTGTGCTGACTCGCGCGTAGCCGTAGATCATTGTTCGTCGCTCCTTTCGACAGATTCAAACCGGATTGTATATGCTCCGTCCTTCTTTGAGTCCTTTGGCCTTATCACAACCTCGTAATCGATCGCGTCCAGAATCTTGCACAGCGTTTCCAAGCGGAGATTGCCGTTCGTGCCTTTTCCAGTCCTCGACAAAAATCTGCTGAACGTTGGCTCCGAGATACCGAGTTTCTGCGCGACATAGATTGCCTTAACCTTGCGATATTTCATCGCCGCCTTAATTGCTTCTACTTGGTTCATGGTTGTTGCTCCTCTCTGTAACGGATTCGGCCGCTCCGATCCGATCTCTTTATCTGTACCTATCTTATCATATGCGCTAACCGTTGTCAATACCTAATTTCGCAAATACGAAAGTATTTTTTCCGAGCGGACAGGCCGCGCCATTTGCCCCGCTCGGAACCGTCTTGAGCCGAGTCGAACCAAAGTGAACGAAATTTTAGTAATTTGTACCTTTTTTGATCAGGTACAAACCGCCGACCAAAATGTACAAACGCTGAAACCCCTATAAATACTGACTTTTTTATTATAATTTGTACATTTGTACCATTTGTACCTAATTGAACATGCTTTCTACGCGCGCGCACACACACGCACCGCGCGGAGGGGTGTTGTACAGAATTAGGTACAAATCGGCAAGCGGTCAAAAAAACCCAGTAAAATAAGGCTTTTTCGGGTTTGTACATTTGTACATTACCGAAAAAACAGGCAATTTTCGAGTCGGGTCGAGTAGGGGGATTTTTGTTTGTTCGGGTGTTGAACGGGGTTACCCCGCCCCGTTTTAACCCCTCCAGAGGTTGTCCGGGTCCCCCGGTCCGGGATCGGTTCCAGGCGGATCGGATCGGCCGCCGGTCCCGATGCTGTCCGCTTTTTGTGCAAATATCGGACGGCGTGATCGCACGAAAAAAGTTTGCGTATATGCTATTTTATGTATTGACAAGTTAGCTTTTGTGCTATATAATACAGATAGTCCCAAGGCCCGGACCGATCGCGGCGGGATATCTAATCCCGAGTAAATTACTAGGGTTTTGGGGGAATAATAATTGGGGGTTACTACAATGATCACTACTTATTCCGAACATTACAAGGCCACTAAAGCAACGAACCACACCAAAGCATACTGGACCGCGTCCAATATGAAAAAAGCCGGATCGGCGTATCTTGACGCGATCCGGACGTTGCACGAGCAGATCAAAACGGACGGTATTAGAACGGCGCTGCGCGTATCGGTATCACCCGGGAACGTAAAAACCGGCGCGATTCCGTCCGTATCGCTGCTGCCCGGCGTGACGTGCCCGGCATCGTGCAAAGAAACATGTGGCGTCGCTTGCTATGCCTGGAAGATCGCGTTGTTGCGATCGAACGTCATGCGTTCGTACGCTCGGAACACGGCGCTTGCGACGTTGCTGCCCGGCGTTTACTGGGACCAGGTCCGAGCCGCTGCATATATGTCACGTTGGTTCCGGTTTCACGTCGCCGGTGACATTCCGAACGCGCAGTATTTTAGTCGCATGATTGATACGGTCCGCAGCTGCCCCGGTACGACGTTCCTTTGCTTCACAAAGCGTTACGGCGTCGTAAATGACTGGATCCGAAAAAACGGGGATCTTCCGAGCAATCTTAAGCTGTTGTTTTCCGGTTGGATCGGATTAAAGCCGGAAAACCCATACAACCTTCCGGAAACTACGGTATACGGCTCGGAGGGCCCGCGGGAAGAATGGTTGCTTTGCGGAGGCAATTGCTCGGAATGCTGCTGCCGCGGCACCGGCTGCTGGAAGGCGGAAAAAGGTGAGACGATCGCTTTTAAGATCCACTAACAAATCATTATAGAAAAGAGGTTTATCGGAATGAAAAGCAATATTGCATATATCGACGTTGACAATAAAAGAAATGGCCCGGTTGTATACATGGTTGCGTATAAATCCGGTACGACGCGATTTTATACGGATAACAACCTCCCGAAAACAGCGGCGGACTATATCAACGGTTGCACGTCAATGCGCCGTGTTAAGTATCCAGCAGTAGATCGCGACGGGAACTTTTACGAACTGGTTTATATTAGGGTGATAGCATGATATTACTAATTATCCTTTTTACAATGCTATCCCGCGTCCGGATAAAACCGACGCGGCGACGTCGGACCGTAACAACCCGGACCGCATACGCTCGGAACCGATCCCAGACGGCGCAAACAGTGCAACGCGACGCGGAACGGATCCGGCGCGAACAGTTCAAACGGGCGCAAGCGGCGGCGGACCTGGTGCATTATAGGCAAGTCAAGGCGGACCTATTGCAAGCATACGACGCGGCGCGGACCGACGGCGACAGTGAAAAAGCAATACGAAAAAGAATTGCGTATGATAACGCAATACGCCGGGTTGAAAAGCAAATTGAAAAAGCAGCATACGACGCAAGGCGGACCGGATAAAAACGGCCCGCTTTTTTTCATGCTATCAGGACCGGCGCGATATAATCGGACGCCGGTTATATTATCCCTTCCAGATTGACGCGGCGCGGGATCCTGGAAGGCGGTCCGATCGGACCGGCGCGGGCCTATATAACGCAGCTTTTCACGCTCGGAACCTGACGCGGCGACGCGGCCTATTTTATTGTGCCGTAAAAGCGTTATTTTAAACGTTTACGGATCGCAGGAATATAATCATATTGCTACGATACAAAACGCCCGAATTTGACGCGCTAGGGCGCTCAAAACGGCACTTTATACCATATTGATATATGCACGTCGCAGCACGTCCGGACGCGGACCAAAGCCGCCCGCAGCGGTTAGATATATCTAACCGACGGCGGACCAGGTAAACCGAGCCGGTTGAATTTTGGCCAGACCGGGCCGATCCGACTCCACTTTGGGTAGAATTGCGTGGGGTCAGGCGCCGACATCCTCTTTCTGCGCCTTTCTGCGGTTTTTCTGCGCTTTCTGCGTTTCTGCGCTTTCTGCGGTTCGATCCGCTTGGAACAATAGATTGGTTTGCATCAGTTAGGGTATATTTCCGAGCGGAATGTGTCGGTTTGTACCCTATCGTTTATAAAACTGCATACGGATTAGTTTGAAAATGTGTAATTTTCTACAGTTTTCCACAGTAAAAATGTGAAGCAGTTCGTTTCATCTTGGTCAAATAAGTTTGGAATGACCAAATTATATCATAGTTTGACTATATGAATGTACACGGTTTGCCGCGCTGAATGTGTGGTTTGCTGCGCCAATGTATGGTTTGTAACATCCCTATTAACATCCACACTAACGTCCACACTAACATCAGCACCAACTTGCGCACTAACACATTTTCAACATATTTCTGCAAATTTTGCATTTTTTCTGCAAAAAACGAAGAAATAAATACAGATATGCGAGATATAAGTTTAGACAGATTGTAATAGACATACGGCAATTTGTTATATTATTTGCCTAAAGTATGCCAGAATATTGCCGATAAGAAAAGGGCAACCCTATTCGGATCGCCCCATCTCGGTTCGGCATCTCTGTACCACTTACTGCATTTCAGTTCGGATCTCTGTCCGTATTAACCAGTATGATTCGGTTCGGCATCACAGTACCGGATTAACCGATGGCCGGTTGAGGATCTCTGCCCTGCATTAACCAATGTATTCCTTAACCTCACGAAGCTGCCGTCTTAACTCATTCAATTCAATCTGCATCATCCTACGTTCTGCCGAATCGTGCGAATGGATCAGTTTCGTCTTGGAGCGACGGATCCGCTCGACCAGGCCCTTGACAGCTTGCTCTGTCACGGCATCACACGCCCGGAACATTTGTTCTACACACTCTCTGCACGTCTTCGGTTTGCCCAGTCTGCACCTTGCGTACACCGGACAGTCGTTGCAATCGATGTGAAATACAATGAAATCAATTAGATCGGATTGGTTCATGTGGCTCACCTTCCCGTTCTACATCTTTTCCGCGTCTTGTGTACTTTTTGTACAGATTGATCGCCGACTTGCATCCTCTGTCATTCAAACATGACATTGCGGAGCAATACGGTGTAAACTCTTTACACTCTTTGCAAAACTCAAACGGAACTTTGTATCCTACATTGCGGATATATTTATTCATCGGTCTGCTCTCCTTTGTTGAATTTCACAAGCGTTTGACTGACTGTGTACTCGATGGTCGGCGCGTTTTCCACATCCATCTCAACGAAGAATCCGAACCCGCTTGCTTTTGTGTCTTCTACCAACCGGAACAGTTCCTCTATCTTGTTTCTGACAAGCTGTTTCTCATCTTCCCATGTGTTAATTCTCATCGTCCTCTCCCTTCATCGTCCTGGTCTCTTCTACAAAATCCCTTACCGCGCCGCTGCGACCGCAGAACATCGTTTTAATGTGACCTTGCTGCCGCTTTCCGCGTCTCGGTATGACCATCCGTGTACCGCATACCGGACAGTACAGTTCGCCGTAATACACCTTTACTCCTCTTTTCATGGCTCGGTACGGCTCCTTTTAATCGTCCGGCAAATCCGAATACTGCTCGGCAATATCCTGTGCGGAACGTTTTTCTCCGAGCGGATCGCCTTGGTATACGCTGTGTTCCTGAACGTCACGCAGTCCGTCGAAATTCTTCTGCCAGAAGATCGCAAGGACCGGATTGATCTGTCCCATCGCCGCAAGCATTTCGCGCGAACCGGAGCATACCGCATCGACCTCAGCGACCAGTTCGCGCCGTTCCGGAGTCGAGCCGGGGCCGCCCGTTTTCCATGCCCATGCCTGTTGTATCGTAATGCCCATCGCGTGATACGCATTCATGTTACCGACTCGCATATTACACGCTTCGGACATCGCGAGGTATGTATAGAATCTTCGGCGCAAATCGTTTGTATCCTTGATGTTCCGACCGACGCTTATGTTCTGCACTACCATCATGAACGCGGTTATTTTCGATATGGTTCGCTTCTCACCAAAGCTGTTGATATGCTCCGCGATCTGTTCGAGCGTCATGTTTTGATAGTCCATTTCTTCCGGCAGCACAGGCATCATCTTTATGGATTTCTGCACTTTTGGGTCCGCCAATGCGCGTTCCTTTGCGACGCCGGTCCCCATGACACCATGGAAATGGTCGCGACCGCCACTACCTTTGCCGCCCATTATTCTTTCGCCGCCTTTCCTATTTTAATTCCGAGATCAATAATGCGAACGACCGCAATGACCGCAAGAAGCGTGTAGTACCACCACGGAGCGGACAGTTTCGCGCCGATCCACATCAGGCATATGCACGTTATCATGCGTTCACCTCGCTCGGAACAGAATTATCGGTCTGTTCCGGTTCGCCCGGATTGTACCATCCGTGTACGTTGCCATCCTCTACGACCAGTCGGATCCCGTCGATCTCGATATAGTTCCGACCGGACAATGCCATCGTGTTTACAAAGTCGTATGCGTTAAGATACCTATTGGTCTTGATAGTCATCGTCTTTTTCTCCTTTACGTTTAGTATATTCTGCTGCATGGCCGATTCGTTCAAGGACTCCGAGCGGATCGGCGCGTATCATTTCAAGCAGTTTCGGACCGTCCATACTTAATTTCATCACGCCGAGCATCTCGTCGAACATCGGCGTCTTGACATAGGACTGAATCTCTTTCAGCTTTTGATATGCCAATGCGCTATTTCCGCGATCGACATATAGCTTTTTGCATGAGTTCGCATAGTCCCGGACCATCGCGAACAGAATCGCATACATGAGTCTGTACGCCGCGTCATCGGACAGATTGCTAACGTTTTTCCGACCGTCTAATTTGAATTCCGGACAGCTATTGATGCGGAACGAGTCTATCGGTTTGCGCTTATTGATGTAGATTTTCGTTGGCTCCGCGTCCCATCCTTCGACCGGCATCAGTTCGTCCGACCATCTGCATCCGCCGCAAGCGTTCTGACACTTGGCGCACAACTGGTCTTCCTTGCCGTACTCCGCGATGAATCGGTCGATCTCCCTTTTATCGATCGCCCAGTCGCGATTGCCCTTCCTCGCTTTCAGCTTGCCCTCGTTGATGTACCTTGTTACCGTCCGGTCGGAGCAACATAGCATCTTTGCAGCTTGCACCGAGTTATATGTCTTCTCGCATTCCCGCTTCTCTTGTTTCTTGTGTTTCTCCATCTCTCACCTCAAAACGGCAGATCGCCGTGATAGTCCGTCAGTTCTGCTTGAGTCGGTTCATCCCCGCTCGGAACGTTTAGTTTGACATAATACGCTGTTGCTTTGTTTTTTGAAGCGTACCATGCGTACTTGTCCTGGCCGTTAGGAATAAGAAACTTGTCCGCTTTCCAACGCTTTTTAACCGCATCGAAATCGTATCCCGCGTCCGACAGTATCCGTTGCAGAATGGTCTTATTGAACCATACGAACCCGTCCTCGATTGCGCCGTACCGAACCCTTGCTTCATCCTCAAAGTTCGTTCTGTTTTCCGCAATCGCATTGATAATAAAGTCCTTTGCTCTGGACGCAATGTCCACTTGCGACTTGGACGCCAGGAACGGTTTGATGTCCTCTAATTGCAGTTTCGGTTCGCCACTCCAGAACAGATCGGATGCAAGCGTATCCGCGATCCACAGTATTGCCATCGCACCGGCTTGCTTATCGGTCGTTCCGCAGTTATCCATCAGGACCGAGAATGTCATGTTGTACATATCTCCGATTGCGTCTTGTTCCGAGCGGATGTACTCGACCCATTCCCTTGCGACGAGTCCGTAGTTGCGCTTGACGAAATTCGCGATCTTGTTGCCGTTCGACACGATCTTGCTTTCCGATTCGATCTGCACAACGCGGTTCACTACGCCACCGCCTGACGTTTCCTTAATGACCGGATCCTCACCGGTGAACACGAATGCGTTCTTCCACGATTTGCTCTTGAGCAGCTGCGAGTTCAGCATTCGCCCGCGATCAACGCCTTCGGTCAACTGCATGATGATTTGGTCGTATGAATTTAACCATCTCGATTTCAGCGTCTGCAATTCGTCGCCAAAGAACGGCATATTGTTCAGAAACGCAGCGGTCGAAAGCATACTGTTCATCGTCATGTTGAGCGACCGCACCATCTTGCCCTGGTTCGGATCACCCCAAACCGACGCTGCCACCATGAGCGCAACGGTCTTGCCTTGTCCGGTTGGCGCGAACAGATGCAGCACGAACGGATTCTCACCGATCAGTTCGAGCATTGGCGACGCAAACGACGCCGCAAGCATCAATCGTATCGGTATGTTCGCGCACTTGCTGTGAACCGGCTCGGCGCGTAATTCCTTCATCGTGCGGACCCACTCGTCGCGATCCCCTCGCTCGGAAATGCATCCGTATAAACTGCGGTATGTGTCATCTCCGTCGAACGCAAGCAGATCGGTGTACGGCATAAATACCGTTTCGGTTGAGCCGTCATTATCCGCTTCTGCCCATCCCATGACGGACCGGCTTGCTGTTCTCGGAAGTTTTTCGTCGTGTTCGGACAGAACCGATAAAAAGTATTTCGCAACATATCCGGCGTTGTCCGATCCGATCGGGAATCCGTTATCCGCAAGCTGAAGCACCTTGTTCTTGTTCGTCAGCACCGATCTGTTCACGATCGTCTTGGTCCATCTGCGACGTGCCTTTTCCCACATTGACACCTCGACCTTCTGGACCGATTCGTCTTTGTTGTCGTATATCGCGGTCGGCAGAATCGGCTTATTGCAGACCGGCAAGCGTTCGGATACTGCTTCTTCTCCGTTTGCATCGGTCGTATACTTGCACCGGAATACGCCGCTCTGCGTGATTTCATACGGTTTGATGTATGCTATCTCGCCGATTTTTGTTATGACGGCGCATCGGTATAGTTTTTCAATCTGGTCGCTGAATGTCATGATTTCAATCCTTTAACACCACAATGAAAATCCTTTGGAACATACTGCATCGTGCGCGAACACCATTCAATCTTGCCATCGAATTCTCTCGAATACTTGCATTCTCCGCACCGCACCACCTCAACAGAATGCTTCTCGCGTTCTTTAAAATACTCAATAATTTCTTCTTTCGTCCACTCATTGAGCATGATCTGATAGCACGAATCCATAGCATCTTCAAATGTCGTTTCCATCGTCTTGCTCCTTTCCGTCCATCTTCGCGCCGCAGTTCGGGCAGTGGTGAAAAATCGGATGACCAACCGCATTACAATTTGAACATAAAAAGAATTGGAATCCTTCATCTACATTTCCATGCTGAATCCACTCCCCATGCCCCACAGGCGCGACATCGAGCGTAGGCTGTTCTTTTAATGCTTGTTCCGCACGATATATTCCGTGCATTATTCTATCTGCCGTATATGTGTCGTCCAACATTTGATAGTTCTCGCGCAGTTTCCATAGTTCAGCCGCATACGCATCCGCATCAATCGGTCTCATCGGTCTGCTCCTTTCGCCACTCATTGATGTCCATCGTTTTGATCTCCGGCATTTTCACGCTCTTCAATTCGTCGAAATGCCATTCCATCTTTTTTAAACGCTTCGGGTTTATCGGAGGCGGCAGTTCAACACGGAATGTCGTGGTCATGTCGTCAGCCATATTCTTCATGGCTTCATCGGTCGCCTTGTATACCGCTTCAGCAGCCCATGTGATGTCA
>JAEIGA010006307.1_pt1 | contig 18065 bp, 18 predicted proteins | sample 9270691 | NCBI WGS metagenome assembly JAEIGA01 (sample SAMN17057246, study PRJNA624740) | gut metagenome | biome: biome; isolation source: fecal sample | host: Bos grunniens | place: China: Xizang | collected 2019
AACATCTTTTTTGCAGGAGAACTTTGTTTTACAGAGGAAATATACTCTATTATTAATTCTTCTGCTATTTTACTTTCCTTAAACTCTTTACTCTTTATGAACTTATTTAAGTCTTTTTTATTTAATAAATCTAATTTTACTTGTTTTATTTCTTTATCATTTGCAGCCTTTAATTCATCAAATTTAAACTCTATCTCTTTTGTTTGGGGTTTACTACTTTTTGCTTTTTCTATTACTTCTTTTAATGAAATATCTGCAAAAATTCGTTTTTCTTTTGCACTTCCTTGAGAACTATTCATTCCTGGCGTTGAATACACTATTCCACTTACTGGTGGTACAAAGGCTTCTCCGTTTTTTCCTCCAACTGTTTTTGCTGCTAATTTTACAGCTTCGGCTGGTGTTATCCCTGTACTCATTCTAATTGCACTAAAGTTTCTTATAATATTTTCTACTGCTGCTTCCACTTCTTTTTGTTTTTCTATTGTGGTTTGTTCTGGTAATTCTGTTTTTGCTTTTCTTAGTGCTTCTATAGTTACTTCTTCTACTTGTTCTGTTGTTATTACTTTATTTGGATTTTTACACAACTCTTCAAATGTAGTTTCTATGCTTATTACTTCTTCTACTTCTTTTCCTTGGACTACATTTTCATACACTGTTTCAAAGAGTTCTTCTAATGTTTTTCCACTTGTTAATAACATTTTTGATTCTATAATTAGATTTATTATAGCGTTACTAAACAATTTTTTCTTTGCTTCTGGAACATAATAATTTTGTAATATATTAAAATCCTCTTCACTAATTCCTACATTTTTACAATCTTGTCTATTATATATAGAAAGAGGCTCTTTTATTTTGTTTGTTTTTAATGTTTTTATTATTTCTTCACCTGTAGAACCATTGCTATACAATGTTTCTATTTTTTCTAATAGTTTATTTCCTTCTTTTTGAACTTTTTCTTCACTTGTCCTTATAACTATTTTCTTTTTTATTTCTTGAACTTCTTTTGTTGTTTTTATTTCTACATTTTCAGAAATATTTTGCCCTAAAAGTTTTTTATATAATTTTATTATTTTATCATTTTGAGTCGTATTTTTTATTTGTGCTTTATCTTCTTTATTTTGTTTTTTCTTTTCAGTTTTTTGTTTACCTGCAATAATATCAATTTGTTTTACACCTATTTCTGCCATTGCGATTTTTATAATTTTTACAGTTTCCTCTATATCAGTTTCTTCTGCTCCATATATTTCGCCATTTTTGAGTAAATAAATTTTTTCAAAAATTGATATTAATGAATATCCTGGGTCATGCAAAATTGTCATTTCATTATCTTTTATTATCTCTATTACTGGAGTTTCTTGTATTTTTGCACCAGGTAAATTATTAGTTTCATTCTTAGATTCTTTTACCATTATCCAAGAATTATTTTCATCATATTCTCCATGCCAATCTTTTTTTTCAACTTCATAATTTGGATCCCAACCTTTTCTACTCCAATCAAAACCACTTTTATCTTTTAATACATCAAATCTTATTTTTGATTTTTCTGGACTATATTCGCTTGAAATTGTGCCATCTGAATACATATAAATTGGAACTGTATTTGAGTTTTCATCCAAGATATTAGAAATGGGACTTTTTGCTTTATGTGTTTTTTTATATTCTAATGGTAAATATCTTTCATAATGAAAACCATCTTTTTTCATTCCCTCTTTTGAAATTATGGTCATATTTCCTGTAGTTCCCATAAATTCCCACAAGTGTTTTTGATACATATGAGCTTTTATTATTTCTTTTTCAAATGTATCTAATGCCTCTCTATTTATATTTGCTCCATTAAAAAATTCTGTATCTACATTTATATAACTTGTTTCTTCTGTCTTGTACCCTGATTTTTCTATATGCCACTGGCACAATGAACGAAATTCTTCTCGTAGTTCATCAACTCTTCCATCTTGTAATGTTAGAGCTTGGCTATAATTTTCTGCCTTTTCTTCTATTTCTTTTACTATTTCTGAGAATCTATTTGTTTCTATGTACCATGATAGCTCTTTTAGCATTTTGTTCCCTTATTCCATATACTCATTTTTGGCTTGCATAATTCTATCAATTTCATCTTGTGAATCAATTAATCTTTGTTTTCTTTCTTCTGTTTGAATTCTAGTTATTTGCATAAGCCATTCTATACGTTCTTTTTTTGTCATTCCCATTATTTCGCTTTTTGCCCACTTAAAATGGTAGGCTATATCTGCCGCCTCTCGAAAGATTCCTGCTCGAGGGCGGCTTATGCTTCCCCCAGTTGTGAAATTATTCCCTCATACTCATGACCACATTCTTCACAAACAATAGGCAATCTTTTTATAACTTGGTGATTAATTTCATTCATAAAATCAACAAGAAAAGCAAAATCAATTGGATCAAGATTTTCTATAACTTTTCTATTAATCATAGAACTTAAACCTAATTGAGTAATACATCTACTAAGTAATACTACATAGTATGCACCAGTTCCTCTTTGAACTTGACTATCTCTTTCAATGTCTACTAAATCTCTTACTTTTATTAATCTCATTGTTCCTGTTACTTTTCTTCCAGCTTCAACTTTTATCCCAGTTCCTTTTGGAAGTGTAAACTTAAATTCTGTTCTAATTTTTGCCATATATATATCCTTCCTTACAATTCTAAATTTGAAAAGCGACTGTTCTTTTGTTTTGGTTCAAAAGCATTTTCAAAATCTTCTTTTTGTTCAATTTTTTCTTCTTTTATATTTTTATTCTCTACATTTTCTTGCAACTCATTATGAAAGTCATTTTTGTTTGATGTAATATTTTCCCAAGCATCTTCAAAATTATCTATGTTATTACTTGTAAAATTATTTTGTAGTTCTCTTTGTTTTACAGTTGTATCTGTCAATAAAATTTTTCTATCACCTGTATTTACATATACTAAATCTGCCTCTGTAGAAAAAGCATCTAATTCTTGAAACTTAAACTTAGATTTTAACCAAGAAATTGCTTGTGCAAAATTACTAAAATTTGAATCAAAATTTGCATTATTTCTAGTCTGAACAACATTATTAGAAGATTGTACATTTTCTGCAAGGAGTAAAGCTAGGGCGTCTTTTAATGTTTCATTGTCATAGTTTTCTAGAACTGTTCTTATGTATTCTTCTTGTGCCATTTTATTGTAACTCCTCAATTAGTTTTGCAGCTTGTTCTCTATTGTTAAGTTTTGTTTTTAGTATAATTTCATTATATTTACTCAACCCCAATGTATTTGAACATTCAATATCATCTGTAATTTCCCCATTGCATTTAATAAAAATACAAGAATCCGTATTTACTCCTCGTAATGGGCACCCTTTAAAATTGCAATTTACAAATATACAATTCTCAATTTTTCCACCAGAAAATCCGTTTATACTCATTCCAGAAGAAATTTCAAACCTACAATTTATAAATACTGAATTCTTTAACGAACTGTTAATACCCTCAAAATCGATTAAAGTTGAGTTTTTCATAGTACATTTTTCTATTTTTATGTTTTGAAGAGTAGACTGGGATATTGTGACATTATTAAATTTACACTCATGCCATTTAGAACTAATTAGAGTATCATAACAAAAACTTGTGTTTGTTATGATACAATTAATAAATCTAGATTTAAACAAATTTGATTTTGTAAATGAGGAATTTTCTATAAATAATTTTTCATATAGACTTTGATTTGCATTACTATTATTCAGAGAAACCTCATTCCAACAAGTGTTTGAAAAACTCATTTCATCCAATATACAAGATTGGATCTGCACTTCTGAAAGATTTTTGCAAAGGGAATCACTTAATAATGTTGGATTACTTAAATTAGATAAAAACATATATTACTTTTTATACATACTCATATCGTTATACAAATTAGCCAATTTTACTTCTGATAATGCACCACAACTTGGACATCTTGTTGTAATTGATGAACCTATTTCCCCATTAAGCTGTCTGTACAATAGTTGCAAATAAATAAAATCAGGCTCAAATAAGTCTTTGATAACATCAAGAGTAACAGGTTTAATTCCATCTAACTCATCAATTACTTTTGTTAGCAATAACATATCTCTGTATCGAGTGTTTAGACCTACTTCATCAGCATCTTGAATTTCTAATTCATCCCCAGTTGTAGCAAGATGCATTTTACCATTTCTATAAGTTTTATCATCAAGTACATAACCAAAAGGAAGTGTAAATTCAATACATTCAGACATTAAACTATACCTCCATAAATTGAAGTGTTTTGTGTATCATCTTCTTGATAAAATTCTGATTTTTTTTCAAAACTTTTAATAATTCCTAAGCTTTCTTCTAAATCTTTTGTCATATCAATACAAGATTTTCCCTTTACTCCAATAACATTTATTGTAACTTCACCTGTATTTGAAATTGATATTTCTAATTCTTCTTTTTTAGACATACATACCTTCTTTGTATTAATTTAATGCAATTCCAGAGCCTTTGAGAGTCATATCTTTGCTGGCTTCTATTTTCACTTCTTTACTTGATTTTATATTTAAGCCTTCACTTTCAATTGAAAGTGCTTTTTTTGATATAAAAGATATTTCTTCTTCTGCTTGTATAGAAATATTCCCTTTTGCAGAAATACTAATATCTTTATCTGTTTCCATATTGATTAATTCATTTTCATTATCAAATTCTATTCTTGTTGAGCCTCCAGATGCTATTAGCTGTATTTTTTCTTTACCATCAGTATCATCAAATATTAACATATTACCAGATTGGGATTTAAAAAAGTTTAATGAATTTTTACCATCCCCATTTAAATCTGCATCTGAATTTTCTTCTGTTTTTGGAGGAGTTGAATTTTCATTCCAAAAACTTCCAACAACAATTTGATTATCTCTACTACCATCCATTGATAAAACTAATACTTGGTCATCAATATTTGGTAAAGAAGAAAATCCCATTCCTTCTCCTGCCATTGAGGAAAGATATGGAATCCAATATGAAACTGTTTCTTCATTTAATTGGGTTGTTATTTTTATTCTGTTTAATCCATCTTCATCTTGGTTATCTGTAACTTTTGCAACATAAAAAAATGATTTATTCATTATTTTTCCCTATATTTTATTTGCCTATTTCTAGTTGTCTTACACCAATATTATCATCTTCCCAAGTAGTATTACTTGCTTTTCTTGCTCTAATTTTTGCCCATTCTCTTATGCTTTTTATTTGATCTCCCATAGTTTTACTTAAAGGAACCATTGTTGAAATAGCACTATCAAGATGTTTTTGCTGTAAATCTATTCCTTCATCAAAAGCATCATATAAACCAGATACAACTATTTCTTCAAGTTCAGAACCAGCAAATTCTTTTGTATTATCTGCAATTTTATCTATCTCAAAATCAGCAGGATTTCTATGTCTTTTTTCTAGATGAATTTTAATAATATCTTTTCTTTCTTCTTTTGAAGGTAAATCAACAAAGAAGATTTCATCAAAACGACCTTTTCTTAAAAGTTCAGGTGGTAATTCTTTTACATTGTTACAAGTTGCAACGACAAATACAGGAGTTTTCTTTTCCTGAAGCCAAGTTAAAAATGTTCCAAAAACTCTAGCAGTTGTACCACCATCAGTTTGTCCTGAAGAACTTAATCCGCTAAAACCTTTTTCCATTTCATCAAGCCATAAAATTGATGGCGCAATACTTTCTGCTGTTGCTATTGCCCGTCTTACATTTTCTTCACTGGAACCAACCAAACTAGAAAAAACTTTACCAACATCTAATTTTAGTAAAGGTAATTGCCACATACTACTAATCGCTTTAGCTGTTAAACTTTTACCACATCCAGGAATTCCCAACAACAAAATTCCTCTTGGCTCTGGAAGTCCAAATTCTCTAGCAGCAGGACTAAAAGCTTTTCCTCTTTTTATTAACCATTCCTTTAACTGTTCAAGACCACCTACTTCTTTCATTTCTTCATTTGCATGATAATATTCAAGAACACCAGATTTTCTAATTATTTGTTCTTTTTCTGCAAGTATTGTTTTTAAATTTAAATCACCATTTTCAACAATAGATTTTGCAAATACATTTTCTGCTTCTTCAGCTGTTAAACCTAATGCAGCTTCTACAACTTTATTAAGAAAATTCTCATCTTTAATATCTTCTACACTTTTTCCGCCTACACTATTTGCAATCATTTTTACAATTTCAATTAGTTCGGATTTCTCTGGCAACTTATAATCAACAACTGCTATCTCTTTTTCTAATTCAGTTGGAATTTTTAATGTTGGAGACAAGAAAATGACATTTTTCATAGTCAATTTTAAAGAATGTCCTAAATCTCTTAATTTTCTAATAATTACAGGATCATTCATATAATGATGAAAGTCCTTAAGAACAAAAACACCATTTGTATCCAACTGTAAAATATATTCTAGCACTTTTACAGGATCTTTAAATTCTGCCAAAAAAGAACCTTCTGGTGTTTCTAACCCTTCGGTAATAGACCATTGAAATAAATTTTTATTTCTTCTTTTAGCTATTTTTTTTATTGAATCAACCACTCTCATTTCTTCAAACGATACAGTATAAACTAATGGGTATCGTGCTCTGATGAGTATTTCTATATTTTTTTCTGTCTTATTTTCCATGATATTAAATATCCTTATAAATTAAATTTCTGAAAATCCTGTAATTAAAACAGAACCATCCTCTTGAATAATTATTTCAGTCTCATTAACTCCTTTATATTGGAGAGTTAAATCTTCTGCAATTTTTCCCTTTTCTATTTTTAGAAATCTCTGATTACCAGACCCCGTATATTTACACACAGGTGGAATTTCTTTTATAAATGGTCCATCAATTAAATAATCACAATATTTTATTGCTTCTGTATTACATATTTCCTCATAAGTAAATCCTGTAAAAACAAGAGTACCTAAACCCATTTTTTTTACTTCTTTTAATAATTCTTTTAATTCATTTTTTTGATTAAAAGGTTCTCCTCCTGAAATAGAAATTCCATCATATTTTTGATTTTTTAATAATTCTAAAATTTCCATTACAGACATATAAAAACCACCTGTTGCTTCACATGCATCCTTATTAAAACAACCAAGACAATTTCTATTACATCCTTGTACCCACACTCCTAATCTAAAACCAGGCCCATTTACATATGTTCCTTCTATTATTCTATGAATTTTCATTCTGTCATATTTCTTTTTACATAAACTGTAGTTGTATAACCACCATATACAGAAAATTCATGGATAACATGATTTGCTATATATTCCCCAGAATAATAGTCTCCTACATATTTTACAGAGACTCTCATTCCTGGATGAATTCTATAATTTCCTTCACATTTACATTCACCCGTTTGATATGTCATTGAAAGGTTTTGTAAATATCCCTTTGCTCTGTTTTGTGCATCTTCATTATCAAACAAATCATTTTCAATAATAGTGGATTCCCAAACCCCATCTGCACCCTTGGAATTCTTTTCCCAAGTTTTAGAACCTCCAACTTTAAGAGAAATATCTGATAATGTTGATGTCCCTGTTATTGCTTCACATTTTTTTATATCCCAGCCTACAAAAGTACAACTAGTCAATTGATTTTTTAAGCTTTCTTTTCCTCTAAAATAGATTAAACTTTTTCCCCATTCTAAGATAACTTCATCATTTGAAATTGTTACTTCATCTTTAATATAAACCTTTGAATCGTAAGCATATACTGTTTTTCCATATTTACTTGCAGATTCCATTATAAAATCAAAATCTGTTATTTGTGATTCTACAAAATAATTTTTTGTTGTCCCAAATGAATCTATATCGCTTTTTATTTTATAAACATCTAATCTTTCTTTTAAAACATCTGATAACAACTTCGATTCAAAGGACAATGCTCTATGTGCATTTTGTAATTTGTATAAACAATTTTTACATACTACTTTTAATTGTTCGTGGCCATATTCATTAAATTCTGGTATAAATTCTGTTACATCACCAACAAATACCTGTTCACAATCATCTTTATATCCTAGATGAATTGAAACTTCACTTTCTAATGAAAAAGTTCCTGTTTGTCTAACCTTTGTATAAGATGTATCAAATAATAATGTTGCCATGCCAACATCATTTAATTTATCATCTACAACTATTTTTTTTAATGCACCTTCATGGTCTGTGTCTAGACGTTTCCCATCTACATATACAATCCATACTGGTGTTAAATGTTTATTGTTATCAGCCATTTTTTCTCCGTAAATTAATATAGTGGAGGCAATTCAACAATTGTTCCTGCACTCACATTTTCAGGATCATCAATATTATTAGCATCAGCTATTGCACGCCATTTTCTAGAATCATTATATTCACGGGCACTTATTGAACTTAAAGTCTCCCCCTCTCTCAAAGCCATTTTTTTAGTATGATCTGCAGATTCTCTTCTTGTATTGGATAATTGTGTAGCAGCAGTTGAATATTCCTTAAAAACAACTTTTAGAATTGCTCTTAATGGAATTCCTGCATTATCAAAAAGAGTAAATCTTTGTAGTAAATCCTCCATTACGCAATCAAAAGACAAACTTCCCCAAATAAATCTTAATATTGGTGGTCTATGTTCTTGAGCATTAACCAACATAAGTTCTTCGACTTTAGAAGTAAATTCTCTTACATCAGTTTTATCTTCCGAAGTATCAAAAAATAATTCCATGTTCAAACGCTTTCTTTCCCCCATTGTAAACTGAACAGGAGGACTATCCATTCCAAATACATTAACTTCACTCCAAGGAGTCTTTTTTTCCATAACATATTCTTTAGGATTGAACATTACTTCTATATCTTCACTCTTGTCTAAATTAGAAATTATTGCTTTCTCTAAAGCCATTTCGTGTATCCCCCAGTATTATTCTCTAATTACTATCTACAGAAAGCCCTTCATGAGTTATTTCTATTCTTTCTACAGCATACTCACTACCAAGATTTGTCTCCAAACGAGGTCCAATCCATCTACATGGAAAACCTCGGAAAAAATTCCACCGTTTAATTTCATTATTTTCGCTATCCTTTAAAATTACTGATCCATTTTTTCTTTCAATTTTTTTATCTTCCAACAATGTCTCTTTATACCATCTAAATAATTCATCATTATCTGAAATACCTTTCTCTAAGATTAAATTTGGATATCTTGTACGACCATAAAATTTATGTGTTGTTGTATTAAGACCACCTTCTTCTATTTCATAAACATAAGTTTCTGCTTCGAGACCCTCACATTTTTGGAATCTTGCAGTTTCAATTCCATCAATTTCAACTGTAAATAAATACGAACTTAAATTTTTATTATCTGCCATTTCACTTCTTCCTTTATTTATTCTTGTAAATATACACTTGCACCGTCTTTTTCCGCTGTCAAAGTAATTTTGAAAAATTCGGTAGGATGGATTATTGCCATTCCAACTTCAAAAACAAGAATTCCTAAATCTATATTTTCAGGAGGATTTAATTCTTCATCGCACCTTACATAAAAACCTTGTTCTGGAGTACTTCCAGCAAAATATCCATCTCTCCATAAATCAAGCAAAAATCCCGAAACTTGTCTGACTAATCTTTTTCTTAAATTTTTATCATTTGGTTCAAAAACAGCCCATTGGGTACCTTTCTTTAAGGCTGAACATACTCTGCTAAATGTTCTTCTTACATTAATATATTCCCACTCTTTATCACAAGAAAGAGTTTTAGCACCCCAAATTTTAACACCCCTTCCAGGAAAATATTTTAATATATTAATTTTGGATGTATATAATATTTCTTGTTCTCCTGTAGTAGTTTTATTAGAAATTCCTACGGCTCCTTCTAATATACAGTTTGCAGGAGGATGATAGACTCCTTTTTCACCATCAATTGCAGCTATACAACCGCAAACAGCTCCACTTGGGGGAAGTCTTATTGTTCCTGTTCCAGAAATATCAAGAGGATCTGTCACATCAATATAAGAATAATAAGCAGCAGCAAAAGAGCTCCTAAGTTTAACTGCCCATTCCCGTGCTTTAACACAATCTAATTGGTTTGGGATATCCAATATTGCAAATCTATCTTGAAATCTTTCTGCTTGTTCTATTAAAGCCTTGTTTACAGCATATACTTCATTTTCATTTTTTAACCAACACAAATCAGGAACACTTATCAAAGATATATCATCCCTACTTTCAAAACATCCTATTCCAGCATAGTTATTTAATCCATTATATTTACCAATAAAATGTTTAGCGGTTAAAGAAGAAATACCATCTTTACCACCTGAAAAAGTTTTTCTAAATATAGGTTCTATAGATTCAATAATGCCTTCTGTTGTAACTTTACATAGAGAAGAATTTTTATTTATGTATGATTCAAAATAACGCTCATCTTTATTTTCATAAGAAAGATGAATAAAACTTTCTGTTTTTGACTTATATTCCAATGTTAAAGAAAAAAAATTTTCACTTTCTTTCCATATGTTTACTATAATGAAGTTTCCCCACTTTCCTGGAGATTTTGCTTTAAATTTTATACATCCCTTATCTGTTTTTATTTTATATGTTGCTGATTTTATATTCTCCTCATCTGCAACTCTTACAACAACACATTCCTTCCCACCATTTCTAAAATAACTATGAACGCTGTATGGTAAAATACCTGCTGTATCAAACCCTCCAAAAAACATCAAATATTCATCAAAGTTTTTAATTAAAACTGGTTTATTAATTGGACCAAGTTCTGATATTCCTACAAACCCAGTTATACATTGCGAATTAATTTTAAGAGGATTTAAATTATATCTTTGTTCTTGGACATAAATACCAGGTACAACCATTGTAAATTATTGTCCTCTTTTTTTCTTTTTTCTTAGTTTTATTTCTGGTAGATATTTACAAAAAGGACATGTCTCCCAAGAATCTTTCATAATATTTTTACAATCAGGACATTTCCTTCTTGTAATTCCAATACTTCTTCGTTTTCTAATTTTTTGAAAAATAATAAAAATTATTATAAAAACTATTACCACAAAAGCAATAATTACCAATAATATTTTCAACCATTTTGGAACTGGTAATTTTATTGCTATGAAAGTTTTTAATCCTTTTCCTGTAGCATCTCTCTCATCTACTCTAATTTCTAAAATGTGAGCTAGGTTATCTGCTTTCAATCCTTTAACATTCAAATCAATTATATAACTTTGCTTACAACATTCTATAATTTTTTTTAAATTATCTGGTAAGTTTGAAATTCTGTAAGAATAATAATATGAACCTCCTGTTAATTGAGATATTTCATCCAATGTACTCAATGTTTGATTTGATAAAATTCTCATACCAACAGTATAAATTGGAATACCCGCTTTATCTAAAGTTTCTTCCAATTGAGCCTTTGTAAACCTACTATTTTGATCTCTTCCGTCAGATAGAACTATTATTACTTTTCTACTTCCCTTTTTTTGTTCAACTTTTCTAACAAGATTTATTATTGAATCATAAAGCCTTGGTTGTGTTGGTGTTAACTCAATATCATTAATAACAGATGAGTCAAAGGTTTTTCTATTAACATCTTGACATATTAATCCAGCATCTTCACCAATCGTATAAACGGATAATGTATCGTTATCATTCATTAATTCTACAAATTTTAATATTGCATTTTTTTGAAAATCAAGTGGTTCACCTTCCATAATACCGTTATTTGAAAGCATAATAAAATAATCTACACTTTCTTCTGTCATAGAAAACGGTGTTATTTTAGACTTAATTTTTACTTCAGCAGAATCAACCCTAAAAGAAAACAATGATGGAGACAATCCTGAAATAAGTTCTCCTTTTGAGTTTTTTATAACTGCATATGCTTTTATTTCTGGATATTGATTAGATATTATTTGATCTACCCTGATGTCTAAATTTTCTTTTTGTTGTGAATATATGAAGGATGCATTAAAAAATACTATTAACAAAATTAAAAATCTTATATACTTATTCATAATAAAAACCTCAGAGTAATTTTATTTTTAGTGCTGAATCACCAAAAGAAATAACATCACCATCAATTAATGTTGTTTTTGTTGTCTCTATGTTATTTACCTTCATGGGACTCCCATTCCCCATATCTACAATAGTACAAACCCCATCTATTATGGATATATATGCTTGTTGTCTACAAAGACCATGATTAAGAATTCTTATCTCACAATCAACACCACTTCCAAGAAAAGATTTCCCGTCATGAATAGTGTAAAACTTCTTAACTGTATCATCTTTTTCCAACACTAAAATCCATCCTGCTAATGGTGCCAAACAAACAGGACACCATTTCCAAGATGGGTCCATTATATGACCTTCCTTACAATATTTATATCTCATACCACTTCCTATTACAATAATTGATAAACCCAAATTGTTCCTGAATTATCTCTTCCCTTTTCACCAATATCAAACGATAACTCAGGTGTATAACTCTTGATTTCTCCTTCTTCAAATAATACAAAGAGATTTCTCCATCTATTTTTTGTATCAGTTCCATCAATTTGTAATGTTTTAATAGTCTTATCGTTCAATTTTATATTTACAATATAATTCCCTTGGTATATATCAGTTCGACGAATTAAAAGTGTTTTCCGTCCTTTCATTAAATTTTTAAGATGAAATTTCATTTCTCCTCCAATCCATCGTTTTACAGCATCATGAACAAGTACTCCATCTGGATAATAGAAAGCTTCATTTGATGTAGAAGGCCTTTTACAATTTAAGAATCTTACATTATGTGATACCATAGACGAATCTGATGACATAACAATAGAATCCACCAATGTATATTTTTCGTTATCATAAAATAAAACTTGAGGCATTTTATGACTGATATACATTATGTCATTTGCAGAAACTTCTTTCTCAACAAGAGTAAGTCTTATTCCATCTATAATTGTCTTATGTAATTTTAATATTTTATCAATTTCCTCATAGGAATTATTATAGGCTTTTATAATCTCTCCAAGTTGGTAAACAGCTTGGCGTGCAGTTTCATAACTTTCTTTTGTTGAATACGGTCTATTTTCATTCTCATTATTACGTTCCCAATCTGCAATTTCAAAAACAATTTGATAGTCCATATTAAAAATAGGTCTAAGCATATGAATGATATCATCAAAAAAAACACCTGCAGTCTGTAAAATCATTTTAGAAGTCATTACAACCGTTTGAATATTTCTTAAAGATTGCAAACTTAATGCCTCGTAACAACTATTTGCTACAGATTCTGTATACGTAAGCAAATCAATTAGAAAATTTTGTAAATATGAAGAGACACCTTTTTTTGTCCTTGTTGACCAAGGAACAAATCTGTAATCAAGAGCATTTGGTCCAGGATCTGTAAAATCATTGCAATTACTAATTTCCGTGATACCTAGTCCATTATCATCAACAAGTCTTATTCTTGCTAATTCTATATAAGCTTTATAATCTTTAATCTCATTTAATATTTCTATTTTGCTAGATTCTTTCCTATGTTGATACCCCTGTAAATCACTGTTAATCGAATCTTGATAATAATCTTCCATGGTTTCTTCATAACGAATCGTAACATAAACAGTACTTGGTAATGAAAATTTTTTTGGATCTAAAACAATTGCTTCTGGCTTATATAAAAAAACGGGTCTACCATATCCGTCAAATGCTAAGCCCGTTCCTATAAGAAGAGTTATCAATCCACCTTTTGTTTTTTCTGCTTGAACATGCAAAGACTGTTTATATTCTGGAACAATTCCAAATCCGTGAAACAAATTGTTATACAATGACTCTTTATTAAAATGATAGTCTTCTATTTCATTCCAAAAACCAGGAGTAGCCTTTAAACCTGGGAAAAAATTCGCCCTTTTAAAATAAACCTCATCTTCCATGAATCATCCCTTTTCATAACCGAGTCCGTTAAATTATTTTATCAATTAAATATTAACTTTGTCAATGTAGAATTAATATGTTAAATATTTTTGAAATTGTTTAAAGTGATTTATATATCATAACAATTAGTTACTTCTTATTTTTCTCAAATTCCTGTATTAACTTTATATTTGCTTTATCAATATCAGTTAGTTTTTCATCAGAATAATTTTCATCGGGTTTGTACCAGACATATTCATTAAACAAGGCTTGTAAATCTTCACTCTTAAAAGTGCGTCCGTGTCTTGCGTAAATTGCATTACGCCATATTCTTAGTGCAGGTTTTGAGAATCCTTCAAGCTCGGAAGGTAACAGAGGGCGTTCCAATTTTGTGTAGTCTATTCCTGCTTCTGCAAAAAAATCTGGACTTCCGTGGATTTGTTCTAGTTCTTCAGAGGAAGCACTTTCGTCTTGTACATATTCTTGTTTGATGCGGTCGTAATAGTAGAATTGATTTTCTCCGCCAAAGGAAAACTTTATTCCTTGTTGAAATTTGTAATTAATAAACTCTATTCTAAGTTTGTTTGAAGAAAATCTTTCATAAGAAAACTTTAATGACCAACGAAATGAAAAATCTGGAATTTTGGGACATTCCATTGTAACATAATTTTCAATGTAATCTGATGAAATATACAAAAACTCATCCACACCATCATGATTAAAGTCGTATTGGAACAAATCAACATTCGGTATTCTAAAATCTGAAACTTGATTTAGAAATATGCCATTGTTATAATTCAAGTCTAAATTCAACTCATCAAGAACCTCATTTTCACAGTCTATTCTGCATTGCAGTAATGAAAAATGTTTAGCAACGTCATTGTCCTTTATTTCACATACTTCAAAACATAGATAATTATAATCTCCTTCTCTTGAAAAAATAGAGATACAACAATTTGTAAATGGATACAAACACTTATATTCTCTTATTCCCTCAAATTTGTAATATTTACTATTATAACAATTCTGAATTTCAGGTGAATTTTTAACAATCTTTTCCATTTCTTCAATAGTCACTTTTATTCTCTCCTATATAAATTTTTGATTAATATTACAAAAAAACAAAACTTCTTTATATTTTTTTGTGTTATTACCAGAATCTGGGAAAGCATCTACTAACTTTTTTTCCATATTTTTATCAATTCCAATATGAACCACTTTCAAATTCTTTATATTTTCATACACCCCCTCACTAGGTCTCAGTGTTACAAAATGTGGGCTACCATTTTTAGAGGTATTTTTCCATGCTGCAATAACAACATAACCTAATTGTGCCATATAAAAAGCTTGTTCTGATGTTATTTTTGCAATACCTGTTTCTAAAGTTTTTGTTGATTGATAATCTAAAATATCAAACCACAGATTACTTTCTTTAAATTTATATTTACCATTTTCTAAGCAATCATTATTTTTCAAGAAATTAGTAAATTGTATATTTTTTTTATATTTTTTTAAATCCCAAGCAGGTTCATTTATATTCAATAAAAAAGACAAATAATTTCCATCAACCATCTTTATTGTTGTATAAACTGCTTGATTGCAAAATGTCTGTGACCACGAATGAAAATTATAATATATACCACAATTGCCTTGAATCATTCTCCAATCTTTCATAACAATATCCTGTGTGGCCTTTAACTTTTCTACAAAACATTTGTGCAAATTATACAACCATGATTCAAAATATGTTGGATGAAAATAAATAAATTTATTACTATCAGATATTTCTTTTGGTAAATTATTTGCTTTTCCGTTACTTCCCCAAATGTGTAAATTTCTCCATAAATCAAAAACTTCCTCTGCATAATCTACTTTTAATGGATTCATTTTTATTTGACTCCATTCAGAAATATGTTGAAATCCACATTTCATTATTTCATTTTTATATTTTTTTAAAAACAACTCTAATAGCAAATTCTCTTCGAGATTTTCAATAATTCCTTTTTTATTCAAAATAGATTGCAAATCATTAAAGTTTTTATACTCATTATCGTTAGGATTATATGTTTCTAAATCTTCCTTGAAAAAAATCTTTGTATTTTCCTTAAACATTTTCCAATAATTAAAATCAAAATTAATATCATCAAATTTTAAAAAAAATGATTCTGTTCCTTTTTTTATTTTCACAAATCTTTCATTTGTTAAAGAATTCAATATTGTAATTGAATTACTTGAAACTTTATAAAATATGCAATTCTGAAAATCTATGACTTCTCCCTTTTCAAATATTTTTTTATCTGGAGGATTTGAATACATTTCTAAACAGATATTTCCTTTTGCAAAAATATAATTATCCCAATGCTGCAATTTAGATATATCTGTTTTTGTCCAAAATTTACCTATATCAAATATGTCTTCAACACAAAATAAGTCATCTCGCCTATTACCATTTACTTCTAAAATATTTACATTCAATAATTTTTTTTCTTGAAGATTACTATATGGATTTGTTATTATAACTTCTATTTCATTAATTTTTTTTTGTTCTTTATCATAAATTTCTATTCTGTTATCTTTTATATTTATAAAACAATTATTTTTTTCTTCATAATCATTCTCAATTTTTACAGGGTATTTACAAATTTGTAAATTTAATGAATTTGGATTATTAATATAATCGTCCGATTTGTTTAATACATTGAATCTTGTATTTTTGGAAAAATAAATTTTTTTATAAGATTGTTCCCTTATTTTATATGTATTTTTACAACTATCAATTATACTATAATCAAATATATCTATATCATGATTTTTAAAGAAATTTGAATCTTTTAATATAAAATATTCTTGATGAATCATATCATATTCACCTTCACTTTTCCCAAAATCGCCTATTTTATCATGAGGAAAAATATATTCTTTTCTTTTGTAATTATTATATTCATATAATTTAGATAGATGCCTTGTAAAACTAAAAAAACAAAAAGATTCAGAATTATAATTAAGTTGATGTTTTTGTAAAATATAAGTAGGAAATGATGATAAACCTATCATATCAAAAATTTCTTTTTTTTCTTCACCACTTATATTTTTAGTTTCAATTAATATTTTTTCATGTAATTCATTAGATTTAAAATTAGCTTGATTTTTAATTACAACTTCATTCTTTTTAATAACAGGAGGAAACTTAGTAGAAAATATTTTTTCTTCTGAAATCGCCATACTCTTTGTTAATATTTCTCCTATAAATTTCGAATGAACGCTTAAATCATTATCTTTATATATATGAATTCCATTATGCCAAAATCCTAATTTTGTAACAGGGAAAAATATATATTCATTATCCATAAATTATCCTCTTGATATGCCTTTTTTTCTTTTAATTATTATTATTGTCGATTGTGAACAATTTATTTTTATTCCCTTTTCTTGTATATCAGAATAAAATACAGAAACTATTCTATATTCATTCGTATCTAAAGAAATATGATTACCAAATTCGATTTTATTAAAATCATTTTTGACTTTGAAATTAAAATCAGAAGGTATCTCAAATTCTTTTTTATATGTTCCATCTGAAAGAATAATTGTTTCTGATGTAGATGTATTTTCTATAATAATATTTTTAATTAACTGTCCTACTTCAGTAACAATTTTAACATCTATCTTCGCCCCAATCTCCACATCACAACTTTCTACCTTCTTACATCTGTTCCCAGTCACTTCAAACTTGAACTTTGGCTTTTCCTTTAGAATCTCTCCCTTCCAGTGATAACTCCATTCCGCCTCAGCTTTATCGCCTTTTATCTCTGCTCCTATGCTTGTTACTTCTCTGCCTTTATCATCATATATCCAGAAGGTTACTCCGCCTTCCATATCCTTTGTTTCAGCTACTAGCTTCAACGGTTCTCCTACTAGCCCTTTGCTTGTTGTTTTTCCTTCGCTATCTTGCCATTCTGCTTTTGTAATTTCTGGGCGTATCAGTTTTACTTCTAGTGTGTTACTGCTCTTTTCAAAATTACACCAGGCACTATGAGCTGTAAATATAAACTTTGGATTGTTTTCGGGTGGTAACTCTCTTTGGTCTGCTTTATATTTCCACTTTGCACTTACACTTCCACCTTTTACTATAAGTGGAAACTTTGCA
>JAEIGA010006308.1_pt1 | contig 18064 bp, 8 predicted proteins | sample 9270691 | NCBI WGS metagenome assembly JAEIGA01 (sample SAMN17057246, study PRJNA624740) | gut metagenome | biome: biome; isolation source: fecal sample | host: Bos grunniens | place: China: Xizang | collected 2019
GACGGTAAGGTTGACGGACATATCACTGATATGGCTGCTGCTCTTGCAACTCTCAAGGATGAGGCAACCAAGGCTATTGCTGATGCCATTGCAAAAATTGCGGTGACTAAGGTTGAGACTGTTGACGGTAAGATCGTTCTTACTCTTGCTGACGGCAGCAAAGTTGAGGTTTCTGCTCCTCTTACTAACGTTGAGAACTCAGGTCTCGTAACTATCGTTGAGGTTGAGGGCGTGAAGTACTGGGCACTCGTTAACGCTGACGGTACTACAACATCACTCGATGTAGTTGTAGGTCATCCGGATCAGAAGATTGAGTTCCAGGTTAACGCAACTACTGGCGAGCTTGAGTACAGAGTAAACGGCGGTGAGTGGAACAACACTGGTCTTAAGGCTGCTGCCGAGGATGCGAATTCTGCAATCCTTACTGATTTCGTTGACGCTGAGGATTATGTAGAGATCGTAATCAACGGTACTAAGGTTGTTCTTCCTAAGTATGCTGCTGACAACGCATCTGTAGAAGTAAGCAAAGACGAATTCTTCGTGATGTTCGGCGCAAGCAAGACTGTTGAGCTTACTGCTGAGGGTATTGCTGAGTACTATGTAATGGCTAAGCCAGATGGTTGGAAGGCTAAGTTCGAGGGTGCAGCTCTTACTGTAACAGCTCCTACCAAGGCTGCTGCTGAAATCGGCGCTGCAGAGCTTGAGGGTGAAGTACTCATCCATGCTACCACTGAGGCTGGCAAGTGCGTTGTGTCAACTATCAACGTTACAACAGGAAAGGGTCTTACAATCGAGGTTGTTGACGGTAAGATCGTTGTGAGAAATGCTTATGCTCAGGAGCAGTTCCATCCAATTTGGGGCGATTCAATGGGCTTCAACTTCACTGACTACTTTGTAGGTATCGTTCCTACTGGCGAAATGGAAGATAAGAAGGCATTCTTTGAATTCCTTTACGAGAATTGGGAAGCTCCAGCTGGATTTGCAGGTATGATGCATAACAACTGGGATATCGAGTTCCCTACATATGAGGAGGGAGTATGTGAGATCGAAGTTGTTGAAATGGCTATTGAGGATCTCTATAACTGGCTTGGCTGGTCTGATGATGACGGAATGGACTATGGTGTAGAGTACACTATCTGGGTTGCACCAGTTGATGAGCAGGGTAAGGTAGTAGCTGACAATGCTGAATTTGCTACTTATTCTAATATCAAGGTTGAGTTCGAGGCTGCAGAGATTACTCATAATGATGCTGTTCTTTCTATGAGCCTTAAGGGTGCTGACAAGTATTTCGTAGGTCTTGTTGAAGATCCTATGGCAATGTATGGCGTTACCCTTGAGCAGTATATGGCTGAGTCAATGCCATGGAACTACATGGTAAACGGTTATGCTGATTATATCGAGTTCTTTGTTGAGGACGGAGATTATGTTGGCGAGAATGCATTGATGATGAGTGATGTTAACTATGGTGAGAAACTCAAGTTCAACACAACTTACTACTATTGGGTTATCCCTTATCAGGCAGGTGTTGTTTATAGCGACTACGCTACTCAGTTTGCACCTTACGTTGGTACATTCACAACTGCGCCTATCGTTGCCGGTGGTGACTATGCTGTTACATTCTCTGAGGAGGAGCTTGCTTACACTTCAGTGTCTGTTAAGGTAACTCCATCTGAGGGTACTGAGGCTGTTTACTACTATTTCTATGATATTGATACATGGTCATCACTTGAGGCTGAGGCTGATTCAGTGGTCGTTGCAAATATCATCGAGAACTGCTGGACTCCTCTCTCTTATGAGGATGTTCTTTCTGAGTCATATCTCCAGGCTGGTTCGACTGTAGTACTTGCTACTGTTTCAGTTGGTGCTGACGGAATGTATGGTGAGATTGTCACTAAGGCATTCACAACTCTTTCATATCCGACAGAGAAAAATGAAGCTCATACTGTTACATTCGGTGACCCTGTAATCGATTTCTCATCTATCGCAGTAAGCATCACTCCTGCAGAGGGAACAACTGCATACTATCGTTGGATGACAGAGGCTGCTCTTAATAACTATACTGACGAGGTGGAACTGGTTGCTTATGTAATGGGAAGTACAAAGGTTGCTACTACAGCTACAGCTAAGCAGAGCTATCTTGCTGCAGGTGACACAAGATATCTTGTAACAGTTGTTGCAGGTGCTGACAACAAGTACAATATCTATAAGACTCCATATACCACTAAGTCGTTCACTTATTCAGAGGACATGACTGTTGCTCTCGAGGGTAAGTTGGTTTACGATGAAGATAATTCAACCGTTACTGCTACATTCGCTGTAGCTGGAGCTACTAAGCTTGCAGTATATGCTGGATATTCAGGTGGTAAGAGCTCATTTGAGAACAATGTGTTCACATATGGAGTTGAGGGCACATACTCAAGCTATCAGTTCGTTGATGTTGTCGACGGTAAGGCTACTGTGACCTGCGAAGATATCTGGGGTGACTATATGGTAATTTATGCAACTGCTTATGCTGTAGAGAACGGCGAGGTGACTGCAATTGCTAAGAGCCCACTTGAACTTACTATTTCAGAAAACATCTAGTAGATAGATTGTTAAAATATTAATCAGGGCTGGCCATTGGTCAGCCCTTTCTGCATTTGTATATTTATATGTATTTGTTAAATTTGCAGGTTGGAAAATTAATTTAAACAGATACTTATGAAAAGATGGATGAAAAATCTCATGAATGCTGTGCTTGTTCTGGCAATCGTGACTCCGATGACGACTTCATGCTATGATGACAGTGCGTTGTGGAGGTCGATCGACAGCATTCAGGTGCGTCTTGACTCTCTGACCGCATCTCTCGACAATCAGATGAAGGCGATGTCATCGATAATGTCAAAGATGACCACGATAACCAATTGTGCAAGCAAAAATGATGGCTCATTTGAAATAACACTTTCAGACGGAACTGTATTCAAGGTTCTGCCCCAGGGTGCAAGTTTCTCGTCTTTGATCTCATTTAGAGAGGTGTCCGGCAAAAAGTATTGGACTACAATGGGTCCTGATGGAACTTTAGTCGATCTTACAGACAAGAATGGCAAGCCGATTCCGGTTGAGGCAGAAGACATTAAGATCGAGACCAAACTTGTTGACGGAAAGTACTATATCGTAATCGATGGACAGGAGTTTCTTACAGGTTATGATGCAGAAGATGTGGTTCAGGTGTTCTCGTCATGCGTTCCGCTTACAGATGCTTCCGGTAACATTTATGCAATGAAGTTCTCTTTTGGTGATGGACTTGATGTGACTGTTGCCGTTGATGGATATAAGGGAGTCCTCTTCAAGCTGACAAACGGTGGTGCTGTTTCTGTTGTAAATGAGTACTTTGTGAAATATGGTACTGTGCAGACATTTGAACTTGATTGCGAGGGCATCATAGATTACGTCATGCAGATTCCTGACGGATGGAGGGTGTCTGAGCGTTTGGATGAAGTGACAGGTGTGATGTATGTGGACGTAAAGGCTCCTTCTGCTGAGCTCGTGTCTTCAGGTGCTGCTGTCGCCAGGGGTGATCTTAAGGTGGTTTCAGTAGTAGAGGGTGGAAAGGCTGCAGTGACCAAGCTTTCTCTTTCTGCAGAACCATTCAAGACCTATGATGTTACTTCAGTCAGAGCTACAGTCGTCCCATATGCAGGAGTTCAGAAGTTCGTTTATGGCCTTTCGACCTTGGAGGATTATGATGAGACTGCCCTTATGGCTCAGGTTACAGAAATCCTCACTACTTCGATGGATAGTCCTCGCGGCTTCGGTGTTTCCGAATCAGGAATCAATATGACTCTTGCAGAGATTTATGGCCAGGAACTTTCTACCGAAGAGAGATATGTGTTCTGGGTTGTCCCTGCAATGTATTCAGAGGGTGAGACTGCCGGTTTCTACGTTGAGGAAGGTACTTTCCTCAAGTATGAGTTCGGTGCAGTCATTGTTTCCATTTCAGATCCTGTCGCTGCTCTTCTCGATGCTGATGTAGAGGTAACAATGAAAGGCCTGGTTTCATGCTATGCAGGAACATCTCTCCTTGAAGAAGATTTCTACAATAGTCTTATCTATAGCATCAATAATGGTATCATCGAGCCTATTTCTCCCATCGCATCATACAAGGGTTCTGCTTTTGCTTTCCCTGATGTGAATGAGGATGAGAGAATTGTGGTTGAGCCTGCTACTTCATATGTGACATGGGTTGTTCCTGTTCAGGAAGGAAAGACAAGTTATAGCATCGATGATGTTATCCGTAAGGAGTTCACAACCAAGTCAGTTGTTGCAGGTGGATCCCTTGAAGCTGTTCTCGGAACTCCAGAAGTGTCATTGACTTCCATAAGTGTACCAGTGGAAGCAGCTGGAGCTTGTATGATTTACTATACTTATATGAGCAGTACGGCTGGTGGCCGTCTCGCTGCTGATGGTGTCGATAATGACAGCAGGGTACAGATGATTCTCTCGGATGCAAACTGTGTGAAGGTCAATGCCGGTTCTGCAGTCGCAACTGTCTCTGATGTCAAGCCGAATACGACAATGTGGCTGTTTGTTGTCGCCGTTGATGCAGACGGTAAATACGGAAAGGCTTCTTTTGTGTCGGCAAAGACTACTCCGATGTCTTATAACTCATTGTCTGTAACTGTAAACACAGTGGATGTCAGCTCAGATGAGGCTGTCCTTAAGGTAGATGTCACCGGAGGTACTCCTACCGAATATATTTACTGGGTGGGAAAGACAAACGAATCATTCTGGGCAAATTCTGCCTATTGTGGTGCAACAAAGAATTCTGCCCAGGAATATATGGCTTCGCATCCTGATCATGAACAGATTGTAAAGTGCATGAATGCATACGGTCCTATTTCTGCGGATGGCGTGCTTAATGTAGGTGGCCTTATGATGGAGACTGATTATGTTGTCATGGTTCTTGCAAAGGACGCGTCCGGCAACTATTCAAAAGGAGGTTACAAGAAGTTCACTACTCTTGCAGCAGACCTCGGTACAATCGTCCGCGAAGGTACTGACCAGTGGAACGCTATAAAGTCAAAGGTTGTTCTTGACTGGATTCCTGAGCGTTTCCAGCCAGCTGAGAACTCTCAGATGATGGCGACATACTCATTCAATTTCTCGTGTCCTAAGGAATATACAGCTTTTGTAATGTGTGCATCTGATAATTATTTCGCTGATGCAGGCTTCTTAAAGATGGAACACATCATGATTGAGATCCAGAATTACTCAAGCCGTAAGTATGATAATGGATATCTGCCATATGACTCAGCCGGTAACATGATGCTTGAGCCTGATTACTATAAGGATGGAGAACTTTGTCAGGGACAGCTCATGAATGTCTATGAGTACTATGTTCATGGTCTTCCTGCACTCGGTTTTGTGACTTATTTCGGACAGGGATCACACGGTGCTGATAACTGTATCTATTGGGATAACGGAATGGATGTCAACTACCAGAGAGCTTTGGATAATATCGCCGAGCATTGCACAATTGAACCATATCTGCGTAGAGCAGCAGCATTCGGTCTAAAAGGCTCAGAAGCTGAAACATGGGCAAAGGCGCTTCTCGAGGCTTACCTTCCTTTCTATCAGGATGCAAAGCCTAAGCTCTATGAAAACGATGGAACATCTCATGTCACAGTGACGAATCCTTACGCTACCGGTGTGAATGAGGAGGGAGTTATTCCGGATAGGGTCTTTGTCGTGCTCAGAGATGCAGCAGGTAACTACTACGAGCCTATGAGCTTTAAGGTTCCTGACCATTTTACCAAATAATCAATGAATCCTACGGATTATCAGGGAGTTGGCTAAAATCAGCCAGCTCCCTGATTTTTTTTGTTTTCCAATGCGGGTAACGTCTCTAAGTTTCTGATTTTGTTGTATATTTGTAAGTTAATACTTTATGTAACCGGAAGATGAACAAATTGACCTATGTGGCGACTCTATTTGTTGCCATCCTTATATCTGGCGCTGTTTCCGCTAATGCTGAAAGTGAGAAAAAGAGCGAAGCCTATGTGACCGGAAGTTTCGAGACCAACACAAACTGGTATCGCGATGACCCGAAGACATCTGCAACTGTTCCCGACGGACATTTCGGCTCAAACAATTACCTTAAGCTCGATTACTATGACAATAAGTTCTCTGCCGGGGTCCAGATGGAGGCTTATCAGCCGGTTCTCGTCGGATATCCTTCTGAACTCCAGGGTGCCGCTCTTACCAATTACTATGTAAGCTGGAAGGATGATGACTTCGCATTGACAGCAGGTACGTTCTACGAGCAGTTCGGAAGCGGACTTCTGTTCCGTGCATGGGAGGACAGGGCTCTGGGTCTGAACAATGCCCTTATGGGTGCCCGTATCTCGTATGATTTCAATGATATCTTCTCTGCAAGAGCAATCTGGGGAATGCCTCGCTTTGGAATGACACAGTCCAAGACCATGGTCAAGGGTGCGGATTTCAGCCTGTCTCTTTCTTCACTTGCAGGCTGGACTGACACGTATCTTTCCCTTGAAGGCTCTGTCCTTGACAAGTATGAGCCGCTTGACAACAACCGTATCATAGACGGTTGCAGTCCTAATAACACAGGATGGTCGGCAAGGGCTGATTTTGAATCAGACGGCATGTTCCTGCGTGCGGAGTACGTTGATGCCGGAACAAAGTATTTCTACAATTCAGATTATGCAGGGCAGGGCCAGATGTATCTTCGCAAGAGAGGAAATGCTCAGCTTATCGAAACCGGCTATAATGGCAGGGGACTCGGTGTGAACATGTCTCTCCGACGTCTCGAGTGGATGGACTCAAGGATTGTAGCTGACTCAGATTCGAAGGTGAACATGCTGAATTATGTGCCTGCCATGTGTACTCAGTATACATACATGCTCACTACTCTTCATCCTTATGGAGCGCGTACAGGCGAGATCTCCTCGAGATTTACCAACAGCGGTGAGATGGGCGGCCAGATCGATGTGTTCTATAATTTCAGAAGAGGTACAAAGCTCGGTGGCAAACGTGGCATGAAGGTCCATGCCAACTTCTCTACCTATTATGCAATAGCTGAGGAGGGCACTATGAAGAAGGGAAACATGCTGTTCCGTGATTTGAGCGTGGATGTGGAGCGTCAGTGGACCAAGAAGTTCAAGTCAACTCTGCTTTGGTCTATGCAGGAATACAGCCCGTCATATGGAGCCAACAGGACAACATGGCTTTCCAATATCTTTGTGGCTGACATGCTGTATAAGTTCACTCCTACCTTGTCGACAAGGATGGAGCTTCAGTATCTTGTGACTTTTGAAGACAAGAAAGACTGGATGGCAGCTCTCCTTGAAGTGAACTTTGCGCCTCATTGGAGCGTATATGCCAGCGATATGTATAACCATGGAATGACCAAGGTACATTATTACAACGGTGGTGTAAGCTACAGCAAGTCAAGGACAAGGCTTGCTTTCTCATACGGAAGGTACAAGTCCGGCTATGTATGCTCCGGAGGAGTCTGCCGTCAGATACCGGCCTACACTGGTGCCAATCTTTCATTGACTATGTCTTTTTAACTTGAAATTAACTTTAACCTGATAAAACTTTATAATGTCTATGAGGAAGATATTTTATACCTTGATAGCAGTATCCGCAGCTCTGGTCTCATGTGCTGGAACCCACGATCCTGCAGACGGTGGAAATGGCGAAATACAGGAGCCTTTTACCCTGTCAGTCGACAAGTCGTCCATTGAGTCGGACGGAAAGGACAAGGCAACCTTTACCATCACCGATGCAAACGGCATCATCCTGACCGACAAGCTTCATATCAGAAGCACGTCTTTCCATATCGAAGAGACCGATGAATGGTTCAGTGGAATGGGAGCCGGAGTGATTCCGAATGAGTTCACTTCCATAATCGACGGCACATATACATTCAGTGCCATGTATAATGGAAAGATGTGTGCGAACAAGGTGACCGTGACTTCGAAGAACAGGAAGAATTATGAGCTTTTCCACAAGAATGTAGCGATTTACAGACTCACCGGTACATGGTGTCAGTATTGTCCGGACATGACAAAGGCTCTGAACAATGTGAATGATTTTACCAAGTCCCACAGTATCATCATGGAATTCCATAATGGGGACGAGTTCTCAATCCCATATAACGCCTTGAACGATTTCGGGTCTTTCCTTCTTGGCAAGTTCGACGGCAAAGGATATCCTTTCTGCATCTATGGAGCTGAAAAGGGTTATGGTGACAGGACAGTGACTGATATCCAGTCTTTCGTGAAGGAGCAGCTTGTTGCCCATCCTGCTGCTACAGGAATAAAGGCCGCATCATCTGTTGCGGATAAGACCTTGTCGGTTGAGGTTACAGTAAAGGCTTCCTCGAAAGGAAAATACGACTTGGGAATGGCTATCCTTCGTGATGGCTGCATTCCGACTGCGCAGGCCCAGGAGTCTGTGTATAATGATGTCGTGGTCGGAATTACAGGCAACTTCTATGCGGCATCCAATGAAGCTTTTGAACTTGCTGCCGGTGCTGAAAAGGAGCTTAAGAAAACATGGAACTCAGATATCCTTTCATCAGACAATGCCAAGGATCTCAGGGTGGTTCTGTTCACCATAGTGACTGCAGACGGAAAATCATACATCGATAATGCAGCTACATTCAAGGTGGGAGAAAGTATTGATTATAAATACAACCAGTAGTGGAAACGTCTGTCAAATACATATCGTTGCTCCTGGCGGCTGTGCTCATGTGTTCGTGTGCAGGTGTAGTGGATCCTGAAGCTGATCATGATCCTGGTGACACTGACAATGAAAATGTCATAGATTCTTCGAAGGATATCGATTCTGGATACCTCAAGAGACATCTGGCGCTGCTGTTCACATCGACCGGATGTGTGGAATGCCCGTTGCTGTCGGCTTCTGTCAAGGAGTTACAGAAGAATATACCCGGATCAGTGATTCCGGTGGCCTTCCACCTGGATTATACCCAGACGGATCCCATGACCCTCAGCATCAACCGCAAGTTTTACGATAAGGTCTCATGGCATGATGCGGGAGTTGTCGGACTTCCGATGTTCTGCCTTAACTTCAGAAAGGGGGATCAGCATATCGTGAATGAATATGCCAAGATGGATTCTGAGATCAAGACTCACGAAAGCAGTTATCCTGCCATCTGTGGCGTATCTGTAGCATCTGTCTATGATGCGACGTCTTCTGCAGTAAAGGTGACTGCCGGATTCAAGGCAGATAAGGCTGGATTCTATCGCTGCCATATCTTCCTGGTCGAGGATGGACTGGAATATGCCCAGGCCGGCAATGAAGATCCGGGATATAGGCATGATAATGTGCTCAGAGACTTGTCTGCTGATAATGTTCTTGGTGCAAGACTTAATGCCGGAAAGGTTCTGGAGGCTGGTGCCGAGTATGTCGTTGAGAAATCATTCAAGCTTTCTGCCGGTTGGAAGGTTGAGAATATGAGGGTTATAGCGGCTATGCTGGATACTCCGGACGGAGGTGAGACATGGCTGAGCAATAATGTTAATGAGGCTGCAGTCGGAGCCTCTTCGGAATATGCGTATGAAAAGTAAGATTATAAATTTCATTCTTGTATGTGTGGCAGCTGTCGCTGTGAATGCATGTGCCGGTAATGTGGACCCGGGGGATGATGGTCTCATACTGACCCTCGAGGCAGACAGGACAGAGGTTGTGGCTGATGGTGCGTCCAAGGTTACCTTTACTGTCATGAATGGTGATGAAGATGTGACTTCTGCATCTGAAATCAGATGCATTACGACAGATCAGATCCTTGAGGGTGGAATATTCGTGCCGGAATCTGAAGGTGCCTTTGTGTTTGTCGCGGATTTCAATGGAAAGAGTTCTAACGAGGTCAGTGTCAATGTTACAGCTCCCGAGATCAAGGAGTCAAGATTCCAGCGCCATGTATGCGTAATGGAGGTGACAGGAACCAAGTGTGCACAGTGTCCGGAAGGTGCTGAGATCCTCAGCTACCTTGTAAACAGAGCTTATAAGGGTAAGGCTTTCGCCCTTGCGTTCCACAACAGCGAGGAAGATCCGTATCATGTACCTGAGGAACTCAAGCTCAAGGCTATCTTCAATTATTCCGGATATCCGTCATACATTACTGATATGAGGGATTGTGGAGAGCTGAAGGGTGCCGGATGCGGTAATTCCATCGAGAAGTCCCTGTATGATGTGCCTACCCATTGTGGAGTGGCGGTTTCATGTATATACGACAAGGCGTCTGCCGTCGTCACAGTAAAGACGAAGGTGTTTTCAGAAAGCAGCATGGCATATAGGATGGCTGCTTATGTCGTGGAAGATGGAATCAAGGGAAATCAGCTTCTCTCAACCGGAAGCATTCAGAAGGATTATGTGCATCATCATGTGGTGCGTAAGATGCTCTCTGCCGATGTCAGGGGTGATTCTCTTGGAGAAATCACTGCCGAGACTGAAAAGGAAAAGGAATATTCATTCAAGGTCGATGCCGGATGGGATGTGTCGAATCTCTCGGTTGCAGTCCTTGCTCTAGATAAGGATAATCACGTCAACAATATGGCGGTATGTGCCGTTGACGGAGGCAATATGGATTATGAAATGATAAAATAGAGACTACCTATGAAAAACATTATTAAGATTTGGATGTCTGTCATGTCTGTGCTTGCACTGGTGTGTGCATGTGAGCCTGAAGCGGCTCAGCCTGATGGACCGGATACTCCTTCAAGTGAGTATTATGAGTTTCCGCTCAATTGGGAAGAGGATGGTTTTACGGCTTCTGACAATGGAGTATCGATCAATGTGTCTGAGCTCAAGGACCAGAACATCGTCTTCAATGTGGTACCGGGAGCAGCCGTGAAGTCTTATAGAGTCGACGTCTATCCGAAAGCGATGCTCTATAACCTTCTCCTCAATGAGAAATGTGTCGGAACCTCAGCAGAGAACTGTGAGGACAAGATCATCAATCTTCTTACGACTGCAACGGGAGCATGTTCTCATGTGTTCAACAGCAATACCGATGACTTTGCTGCCAAGGAGTTCGACTGGGCAAACACGACCTATACAGATGCAATCATAGTTCCTGACTGTGACTATTTCATCCTTGCCCTTGCATGCTACGATGCTGACGGAAAGAATCCTGCTTCGTTGAGCATCGCCCATGTGGTCACTCCAGCAAAGGAACTTGTGGGAGATCCTCAGATAGGAATCGAGACCGAGGTGGGATACCGCGCCTTCATTGTAAGGTATCATCCTAACGAGGACTGCAAGTATTTCTATCACTGGATATGGTCGACAGAGGAGATCGGGGAGTATATAGACCTGTTCGGAGAGAAGATGATGGGCGATTTCTGCCGTACTTCTGCCTATGCTCCGAATGATGCCGCTCTTCCGGAGAACCTTGCTGTAAAGAGGACATTCGATGCATCGAGCGAGATCATAAAGAACAATACTGCTGTTGCCATAGCCCTTGATGTGAATATGACCCCTGCTGCGTATATAATCAGAAGCGATTTTGAGCTTCTGGATATTCCGGAGGGCGAATTCGAGCCTAAAGCCCATATCAAAGCTGGGGAGAGAGTGGGTGCGACTCTTGCATTTTTTGATGTTGAACTTGAGAAGAACTGCATGTCGTGCTTCTATAGAGTCTACAAGAAGGCAGATGCTGACGCTCTCAGGACAGCAAGTGCAGATGTGCAGAAGTCTGAGGCGATAAGTCTTGCTGTTGAGGGATGGGGAGTTGCAAACCCTAGATTTTCTTTCAATTCAGAGCTCGGCATGCTCACAGGAAGTGCTTTCAAGACTTCTGACGAGTCTCAGTTGGAGCTTGAGCCTGATACCGAATATGTCGTCGTGTATGTGGCGAAGAACTATTTCGCCCAGCTTTCAGACCTGTGCTTTTCAGAGAGTTTCAGGACAAAGCCTCTCATAAGAAATAATCCTCAGGCATGCGTGGCTGACGTTGAGCTTACCCTTACAGATGTTACAAGATGGGGATTCAAATATAACTTCAAGTATGATTACGAGAAGACCATGTGCTATCGTTTCCAGATAGTATGGCCTTATATTGAAGATGATCCGACTACTACTGAAGATGATGATATGATCCGTCCTCCGCACTACATCAATGATGCGGACAATTTCGACAAGTGGGTGACATTCTTCTACGATACATTCTCGGAGACACCTGTAGGAAAGCAGCCGATCGCCAATCTGTGGCTTGCCGAGAAGTCTGGTGCAGACGGATATTCAATGTATGGATATGAATCGGGTATCACATATGTCGTCGCCTACTGTGCTGAGGACATCAACGGTGTGGTTGGTCCTGTGAAGTTTGCGATGGCTACTACTACTGAACCTACTCCGGGACCAAATCCAGTGATAACTCTTGAGGATCTTGTATACGATGAACAGCTCGGAGAAATTACTGGACGTTTCGTTGCAAATGCAGATACCAAGACAATCAAGTATTTCGGAGTCACATCTTCTGATGCGACCCTCTTCTCTTCGTGTGCCCTCAATGATCTTGTCAATGGTAAGAGAAGGGACTACAATGCATATATGACCCTTTGGGAAAGTCAGCTGATCCAGCTTGGTCTAAGTACTACAGCAGAGTCTGTGACCATAGGTGTCAATGCTCCTAAGAATTCTGATGTACCTGTCCTTGTGGCAGCTGTTGCTATCGGAGAGGACAATGGCGTGGATTGTTACAGCCCTATTGCGGCAAAGATATATCATAAGGGTGAGTTCAAGGATCTTTCAGATTACAGGACTCCTCCAGCAGCAAATTAAAAGATACGGTTATGAAAAGGATTTTATCAGCTATAGCAATTCTATCGCTTGCAGTTTCATGCGATAAGTGCGATTGTGTTCCTCAGGAACCATATGATGATACTCAGATCAAGGAAGCCATCAAGGACCTTCAGGACAGGGTATCCCAGCTCGAGTCGAAGGTTGCAGAAAATGTTGCTGCCCTTCAGTCCATGATATCTCTCGGAAGCATCCGCTCATGCGAATTTGATTCGCAGACAGGTAAGGCTGTCATCACACTTGCAGATGGCAAGAAGATAACTGTCGACCTGACTGTAAAGGGTATGTCATTGATGACAGTGCTCAAGGATTCTGACGGCAAGTATTATTGGGCCGTATGCACTGATGGAAAGAGTACTTTCCTGGAAATCGAGGGAAAGAAAGTTCCGGTTGCAGTTACCCCTGCCCTTAAGATCTCTGAGCAGAATGAATGGCTTATTTCTGTTGACGGAGGTGCTACCTGGGTGTCGACCGGCATTTATCAGCAGGTTTCATCTGGAGACGCCGTTCCAGGAAATCCGGGAACTCCTGAAAACCCTTCCGCACCTATGTTCTTTACTGATGTGAAGGTTGAAGGCAATATGCTTGTCTTGACGCTGGCTGATGGCAATGTGATCAAGGTGGCGATTACCGGAGAAGCTGTGTTTGAGTCAGAGACTGATACGCTTTGGTTTGCAAGGGAGTCTGTCCAGAAGACAGCTGCTCTGAAGATGAATAACCTTAAGGCATTCACAATCACTGAAAAACCGGAAGGTTGGACGGCTTCAGTCCAGTCGGATACTACACTTCTGGTAACCTCACCGGCAGACATTACCCTCGCCCCACGTTCCGGAGCAGTCAAGATCCTTGGCCTTTTTGAAGGGGGATCGAATCCGGAAATTGTGACTGTGGAACTTGTCTATGAGGAGGCTGTCACTCTTGCTCCTGCAGTCGGAACAGAGGTATCGGTAGTTCTTTCTGACCATGCTCTTGAGGATGTGGAAGGATATGTGATAGGAGCATGGAAAGCATCAGATTTTTCTAAGGAAGCAGTTGCGCAATGGCTCAATACTGAAGAAGGCTACCTCTCTGAATGCTACTCGGTTTCAAGGAATTTTGATATTGCTGAACTTGTACAGGAGTATGATCCTACAGAGGCATATGTGGTTTTTGCGACTGTTCATCTTCCAGTTATGCAGCTGATTTCAGGATCCATGAAGTATGAATCAGATGATATCCAGTCTGTGAAGATCGGTTCAACCCAGGCTCAGTTCGGTTTCAGCGACATCTATTTCGATTCGGCGAATCTCTACCTTGAATTGAAGGATATTCCGGAGTACTACGGAGGTTTTGCGGAGCTTGGATTCTGGGAAGCTGTCGAGAAGGAGAATACACTCAAGTCCATCACACAGGAGAATCTCCCGAAGCAGACCGCCAATACATACAAAGGCCCTGCAAACGGATTCCCTGATGGTGTGATCAACTCAAGCATTCTTCCTGGAAAGGATTATATCGTATGGATCATGCCTTGCTCTGAATCAAATGTCTATGATGAGAAGGATTTCATCACATATTCGTTTTCTACTCCGGGCGTGAGCGCAGATCCTTCTATCGCGGCTCCGTCTTATGTCGTTACAGAAAGGACCTTCGGAGGATTCACTGCCGAGGTTACTCCTGCATCTGAGGTCTACAAGACTTATGCTGCCATACGTAAGGGAACTGCTATCCCTGAAGATGAGATGACATGTGTGCTGGAACTTATCGATATCGACAAACATTCGTTAGGTTCGGAGAAATTCGAGGTGACCTCAAACAGCTTCTCGGCAGATGAAGAGGCATACCTTGTGGCTGTGTCTGTAAGTCGAGACGGCAAGTACGGCAAGCTCCTTAAGGAGAAGGTGGAACTTAAGAAGATGGAATATACTGATGCTGTATCTGTGGAGGTAGCGAACATCGAGTATGGAGTAGGAGATGTTACCCTTATGTTGAAATTCAACGGCAATCCTGCGACCATATCGTACTACTGTTCGTCATCCGTTTATTATTCTGATGATGTTGTCCAGGACTATCTTGCAAAAGGTCAGTTGGGAGATTCTGTAAACGACAAACAGATAAGTACCCTGCTTAATGGCCATCAGATATATTTTGAGGGTCTCACGCTCAATGTCGAATATACTTTCTATGCCTTGGTAAAGGATGCAGATGGAAATCCGTCAAGGGTCTGCAAGACAACCTTCATCCCGACAGCAAGCCAGGTGGATTATATCCTGAATACAGATCCTGAGTATACATATGGAATGCCTCAGCTGAGCGGCAAGAGGGTGCTTACAAAATATACGCTTTCTGTGCAGAAGCCGGATGAGTGCGTAAAGTACTGGCTCTTCAAGGGAGATCCTGAGTATTTTACTGGAGATGTGTGGATCGATACAGATAAACTGGTGACAATGCAGCTTGAACTCTCTGGTGAAACTGTTCATACAGAGCCGAATGAGACGATCACTTATACAAATGTAAATTCAATGACAAGAATTTATATGGCATGGCTGGACGATAAGGGACGCTATCATGCAATCTATGAATTCAATCCAAATACAAACAAATAATTCATGAAAATTATAGGAAGACTCGCTGCAGTGCTGACTGCAGTATTGACAATCGCTGCCTGTGCCAAGGAAACCGGTCCGGGATTCAACTCGATAGAGAATCCTCGTGAAGGAAAGCTGGTCAACATGTTCGGCGAAACAGTTTCTGTTACGTTCACTGCGGAAGGACCATGGAATGCTGAAATTACCCTGTCTTCTGGGGAAGGATGGGCGGAAATCTCTCAGGTCAAGGGAAATGACAAAGCCGGAAAGGGTACTGTGAGGGTAAGGTTCTCTAAGAATGAGACAGAAGATGAAAGGAAGGCAGAGCTTTATGTTACCGTGAGCGGATGTCCTAAGACACTCGTCGCTACATTTACCCAGGCTGCCGGAGAGAATGTGTCAGCCTTGTCGGCCCATCTCAACGATTATATGCATAAGAGACTTCTTGAGGAGTACCTTTGGGCTGAAGAATACAGCAAGCTCAAGCATGACTTTTCAGTTTCGTACGACAAGTATCTTTATACTCACCTCAGCCAGCTTGGTGATGTGAACATTGAGGACGGCGGTTATTATAGAGATTATTCGGCGTCGGCAGGCCAGAGATACATCTATTCATATATCTCCGAAGTGACTTCTACAAAGGGAATCGCTACCAAGGCCGGTGAGCTTGTAGATACTTACGGACTTGGTATAGGACCTCTTTTTGCATCCCTTTATGAGGCTGGAACTAATTATATCGGTTTGACTGTCGGATATGTATACCCGGGTTCCCCTGCTGAGACTGCCGGTCTGCGCCGAGGTGATACAATCTATCAGGTAGGTGGAACAAGAATCACCCAGAATAATTACAAGGACTATATGCAGCAGCTCTTCTATGAGCCGACAGGCGCATATACCCTCCTGTATGCCCGTTATGAGCCGAATGATGCTGAGCAGAGATACGACCTCAACGAAGATAATGTTGCAGAGATCGCTCCGGCTACTTATGGATATAATCCGGTACTTTTTGCAGCAGTGCTCAAGAATACCGATGTGACTCCTGCTGAAGAAGGAGAAGATAAGCTCCCTCCGTTCTGCATCGGTTACATGGCTTCGGAGAGTTTCGATTCTTCTGCCCAGGAAGTTCTTGAATATCAGATCAAACAGTTTATTGATGAGGGTATTACTGAACTCATCCTTGACCTCAGATTTAATGTGGGAGGAGAGGTTCAGCAGAGCAGATACCTCGCAAGTTCGATTGTGGGTCGTTCATACGATGACAAGGTCTTCTTCAAGGCTAAGTTCAATGACGGAAAGACAGAAGACTGGAAGTTCCTCAGTGGACCGTCTGAGTCTGACCACCTTGGAAAGGCTCCGGAGATTCCGGGTCTCAAGAGGCTTTGGGTAATCATGTCAGAGAATACGGCTTCAGCTTCAGAGCTTATAATCAATGCATTGAAGGGTGTTGATTTCCCTGTTGTCCTTATCGGCAGCCGCTCGGAAGGAAAGAATGTAGGAATGGTTGTGACTCAGGAGATCTATAACGGCCGTCGTTTCGAGTTCGCTCCTATCACATATTGGGGACTTAACGGCAGGGATGAGTTCGCTCCTGCTGATGGATTCGAGCCAGATGAAGGAAATATGCTCAACAACCAGAACAGCAGTTATCAGGACGATGTTGACAATCTGTTCCCATACGCATTCGGCGATTGGGGCAACTTTGATTTCAATATAGCTCTCTATTGCTGTTTCTGTGATAGTCTGGGACAGGAACGCCCTGATTATGGTTCTGCAACAAAGGGAGCAGGTGCAGACAATATGATTATGCACGCAGCTCAGATCCAGAGGAGTGCAGAGCCTCTTGGTTATACCGTCATGAAACCGGAAATCGGACGTTTCGGTAATGTCATTTATGCAGAATAATAATATATGATGAAATTATTCAGAATATGTCTGACAGCAATTGCTGTGCTTTTCACAGCTACGCTTTCAGCTCAGGACATAAAGGTCACAGGCAAGGTTACGGACTCCTTGAACGGGGAGTCTGTTCCTGGTGCGGCCATCCGCATTAAAGGCACAATGACAGGAGTTGTTACTGACCTGGATGGTATCTATACCATTACAGTTCCTTCTGATGGTGTGCTGGTGTTCACTTCGCTCGGATACGTCCAGAAGGAGTTTCCGGTAGGTGGGAGAGCTGTTGTCGATATCATCGCTGAGCCGGATACCGAGCTTCTGGATGAGACTATCGTGGTTGCCTTCGGTACATCGACCAAAGAGGCCTTTACAGGATCAGCCACAGTCATAAATTCCTCAGATATCTCGAAGGTTCAGACGTCTGAGCCTACCCGTGCGCTTGAAGGACTGGTGGCAGGAGTCCAGATGACGACAGCTACAGGAACATTGGGAGCTTCTCCATCCATCATCATCCGCGGTGTCAGTTCAATCAATGCCTCTTCTGCTCCACTCTATGTGGTGGATGGTATTCCATATTCAGGAGACCTCAATAACATAAATCCTTCCGACATCGAGTCGATGACCGTTCAGAAGGATGCAGCATCAAGTTCTCTTTATGGGGCCCGCGGTGCCAACGGTGTCATCATGATCACCACAAAGAAGGCAAAAGGCTCGGAGGCTGTCATAAATGTTGATGCAAAGTGGGGACTTAACACAAGGGCAATGAAGACCTA
>JAEIGA010006309.1_pt1 | contig 18060 bp, 18 predicted proteins | sample 9270691 | NCBI WGS metagenome assembly JAEIGA01 (sample SAMN17057246, study PRJNA624740) | gut metagenome | biome: biome; isolation source: fecal sample | host: Bos grunniens | place: China: Xizang | collected 2019
GAGAGTATTCTCCGTTCAATCCGTCCTGATAAGAAGTTTACTGATAATGAGGCAAAGCTTCTTGACGTTTGTATGATTCTTCATGCAGAACACGGTGGTGGTAATAACTCCACATTTACAAATCGTTGTATTACTTCAAGTGGTACAGATACTTACGCTGCAATGGCTGCTGCTATCGGTTCACTTAAAGGTCCTCGTCACGGTGGTGCTAACATTAAGGTTTTCAAAATGGTTGAGGATATGAAGGCAAACATTCAGGACTATACAAACGAAGGTCAGGTTGCTGATTATATTACAAAGATTATGAACAAACAGGCAAACGACGGTTCAGGTCTTGTTTACGGTATGGGTCACGCTGTTTATACACTTTCTGACCCTCGTGCTGAAATTCTTCGTCGTTATGCTGACAAGTTCTCAAAGATTTGTGGCAGAGAAGACGATTTCAAGCTTCTTAACCTTATTGAAGAGCTTACACCTGAACTTTTCTCAAAGAATCGTGGAATCAACAAAAAGATGTGTGCTAACGTTGACCTTTATTCAGGTCTCGTTTACGATATGCTCGGAATCCCACAGGATTTGTTTACACCAATCTTTATGGCTGCACGTATGGCAGGTTGGTCAGCACATCGTATTGAGGAGCTTACAACAGGTGGTAAGATTATCCGTCCTGCTTATAAGAATGTTACTATTCCTCGTAATTACGTTAAGATGGAAGACCGAATTCTCCGTACAAATGGTGTTCAGGCAGAATACATTCCAATTGCAGAAAGGTAATAGGCTATGAAATTAGTAGGAAAATTCAAGAAACTCAATCCAATATTGCCTCTTTACATTGTTGTGGGCTTATTGTGTGCTGCAATTCCATTCAGAACATATCAGTTGCTTTTTATAACAGAAGCACATACAGGCTTTTTCACAAAAATTGACTGGTCAGTGTATGCAATTTACGGCTTGTCTGCACTTGCAATTCTTGTTTCATTGATTATTGTAAATCTTGCTAAGAATGTTCCTTCTTCAAGAGATGAAATAAGAAATAAAAACGGATTTTTAGCAATTACATCAATTCTTTTTGCAATGGGTATTGTTGTTGATTCAGTTCTTGCAATCACATCAATTCTTGCAGGTACAGCTGGTGCTGAAAATATGACTTCCGTTATGATTGAGGCTGTTTTCGGTGTTTTTGCTGCAATTTATATGATGATTTTCGGCATTTCACATTTTGACGGAAAAACAACATATTTCCAGTACAGATTCTTAGCATTAGCACCTCTTATCTGGACAACAGGAAGAATAATCATAAGATTTATGAAGAAAATAGCTTATGTAAACGTTGCTGATTTAATGCTTGAAATCTTCATTCTTGCTGCTATGATGATTTTCTTCTTGGCTTTTGCAAGAATTTCATCAGGACTTTCAAACGAAAAATCAATGCGTTCACTTTTCGCATCAGGTTATGTCTGCATTTTCTTCTGTGCATTGGCAAATGTTCCAAGAATTGTCCTTGTTGTAACAGGAAACAGCGATAGTATTCCTTTCGAGTATCCTCTTTCAGTTTGTGATTTGACATTTGCACTTTTTGTTGTGGCATACATAATCAACGCTATGAATAATGCTGTTGTGAATGACCATGATGAATTATATATGGATGAGGAATAAAAATTTAGGCTATGGTATTTTTTGATAATGTATTTACTGCGTTTACTCAGGTTGTAATTCTTTTTCTTATTGCTATGGTGGGCTTTGTCTGTCATAAGGCAGGTATTTATACAGAAAAAGCATCAAGACTTACAACTGACTTACTTTTCTATATTGTAGCACCTGCAATTATTATCCGTTCATTTTGTGGAATGGAATATAATCCTGATGCATTAAAGGGACTCCTTTTAGCACTTCTTGGTGGTATTTTGCTCCACCTTGTGGGCATTGTGATTATTCCATTTCTCTTCAAAAAGGGTGACCAGGCAACTGCGTGTATATTCAGATATGCCTGTGTTTACGGTAATGTTGGATATATGGCACTTCCATTGGCTCAGGCTGTTTTAGGTGATGAGGGTATTTTTTACTGTTCAGTAATTTTAGTACCCTTCAATATCCTTTCATTTACTCACGGCGTCAGCACAATGCAGAAGGGTCAGGAAAATTCAAAATTCAACCTTAAAAAGCTTCTTGTAAATCCCGGTGTTATGGGTGTTGCAATTGGCTTACCGTTATTCCTTCTTCAGGTGGAATTACCTGAAATAATCTATTCACCTGTTTCATATATTGCAGACCTTAATACCCCTCTTGCAATGGTTATGTTTGGTACTTATCTTGCATCAGCCGATTGGAAAACACTTTTTTCAGACAAGAGAATTTTTGTTTCTGCATTCGTTAAGGTGATTATTGTTCCTCTTGTTACAATTTTCAGCCTTAAATTATTTGGATATGGTGGAACATTACTTACAGCTTGTGCCCTTAGTGCATCTGCACCAACGGCAAGCAATACAGTTATGTTTGCTGCAAAATATAACCGTGACACAGCACTTGCTTCAAAGGTGACAGCATTTATCAGCGTATTGTCAATCCTTACAATGCCTGTAATGATAGCACTTGCACAGGAACTTCAATAATTTGTAACCACAATTTTTTCAATGGTTACTTAGTTGTCTTAAAATTCAAAATCAGGGAGTGAGATTTTATGAAGCTGATAGTTGCAATTATCAATAGTGATGATGCAAATACTGTTATGTCAAACCTTACAAAGGCAGGTTATTCTGCAACAAAGCTTACAACATCAGGTGGCTTTTTACGTGCAGGTAACATTACACTTTTAATCGGTGTTGAAAAGAGCAAGGTTGACGATGTAATCAATATTATCGGTGAATACAGTAGTCAGCGTAAGAAAATCACACCTGTAAACAGTACATATATCGGGGAGTCAATGCTTTCATCAATGCCTGTTGAGGTTACAGTGGGTGGAGCAACAATTTTTGTTCTTGATGTTGAGCAGTTTTATAAGATATGACAAACGAGATGCAGACAAAAACAGAAATGTTATATAATCAGGCTGTGTCCTCTATAAAGCAGGGCAATTTTCCTCACGGTGTTCTTGTAGAATGTCAGAACAGTAATGTTGGTGAGGAGTTTGCAAGATTTATTGCAAATGCTCTTGTTTGTACAGGGGATAATAAGCCTTGTTCTGTGTGCCCTGATTGCATAAAAGCTCAGGGTAAGGGACATCCTGATATTTATGAAACAGACGGTATAAAGGGAAAAAGCAAGAATTTTACAGTTGATGCTATCCGTTTAATCCGTGACGATGCTTTTGTTGTCCCTAACGAAAGCGACAAAAAAATATACATACTGAAAAATGGCCACAATATGAATGAACAGGCACAGAATGCTATTCTTAAAATATTGGAAGAACCACCATCTTATGTATATTTCATAATAGTAACTGAATCAAAAAGCACTATGCTTGAAACTGTGCTTTCACGTGTCCAGGTTTATTCTCTTTTAAGTAATGAGAACGCTGCAACTGATAAGGAATTAAACGCAGTAAAAAACATTGTAGAGGCACTTCTCAATGTGAATGAGCTGGCACTTATGGAGCAGACAGCAGTTTTTCAGAAAAATAATCAGTTTGCAAAATCAGTTCTTATTTTGTTGACGGAGGTTTTCCGTGATGCACTCGTTAAGAAGAACGGATTTATAAGGGAATTCCGTTTTGCTGATGAAACAAACATTTTATGCAAAAGTCTTACAGCGAAATCACTTCTTAATCTGATTTCTGCCTGTGATGAGCTTATTGCTTCGATTGACCGAAATTGTAATAATAACTTGCTTCTTGTTCGTGTATGCTATGAATTCAAACGAGCAATCGGCAGATAAAATATAGGAGTATATTAAATGATAGAAACAGTTGGAATAAGATTTAAAGACGGTGGAAAAATCTACGATTTTGATGCTGCCGGAATGAAATTCAATAAAGATGATTACGCCATGGTCGAAACTGTACGTGGCATTGAATGTGGTAAGGTTGCAAAGGGAAACCATAAGGTTAATGAGGATAATATTAATCAGCCATTAAAGAAGGTTATCCGTGCTGCAACTGAAAATGATATTAAGACCTTGCAGGAAAATAAAGAGAAGGAAAAGGAAGCATTTAAGCTTTGCGAAGAAAAGGTGGAGGCACACGGACTTCAGATGAGCCTTGTGGATGCTGAATACACTTTTGACAGAAGTAAGCTTCTCTTTTACTTTACTGCAGATGGCAGAGTGGATTTCCGTGAGCTTGTTAAGGACTTGGCATCAACCTTCAAAACACGAATTGAGCTTCGTCAGATTGGTGTTCGTGACGAGTCAAGAATGGTTGGTGGCTTCGGTATCTGTGGCAGACCATTCTGTTGTAACACATTCTTAAATGATTTTCAGCCTGTTTCAATCAAAATGGCAAAGGAGCAGGGACTTTCCCTTAATCCTACAAAAATCAGCGGTACTTGTGGACGACTTATGTGTTGTCTTAAATATGAGCAGGATACTTATGAGCATCTTCTCCGTGTAACACCGAAGGTAGGTGCTATCGTTGATACACCTGACGGAAAGGGTAGAGTAATTGAAGTAAACCTTATTACAGGTATGTTAAAGGTTAGCCTTGACCGTCGTCCTGATGCTGCACCGGTGATTGTAAACCGTCATCATGTTAAGCTTCTTAAGGATGCTCATATCCGTGTTGAAAAAGAGGAATTAGAGGCATTAAAAGGAATTGAGTAAAAAATACTTGATTTTTCATTTTATTGTGCTACAATGATAATATACCATTAAAGGGAGGGTACATAACTATGGCATACAAAATTACTGAAGACTGCATTTCATGTGGCGCTTGCGCAGCTGATTGTCCAGTTGAAGCTATTTCTGAAGGCGACGGCATCTATGTAATCGACGCTGATACATGCATCGATTGTGGTGCTTGTGCAGATAGCTGCCCTGTTTCAGCTCCTGTTGCTGACTAATTTAAAAATGAAAAAAGAAATCGCTAAGGTTAATTCCTTGGCGATTTTTTTATGTGGTATTATCAAAATATTATTTTTATTCAAATATACTCAAATCAAAATTATTTGCGACAATTTGTCCACCCTCGAAGTTTGGATGAATTTTATCTCTGCCCAAAAGCTCTTTTCGTGAGCAATTAGGCTTGTTTTTGTCAATGCAAAGACTTGCTTGGTCATAGACCATATCAAAGCAATCCTTATTTTCCATAAGCAAACGGTTATATTCAAGCAATAATGCGTCCTTTTCAGGTCGGGAATCAGCTGCAAGACCGAAGTGGAGCACATTCATTGCTATAAATTTCTTACCGAGCTTATGTGCCTTATCTGCCAATTCCTTAACAGCATTAAAAGCTTCTTCAGGAGTTGGCTTTTCACTTTTTGGTGCAGAAATTGTACCGTATTGAAGAAAGTCGTTTGTACCAAGTACAAAAACTATGTATTCAGCATCGGGAAAACGTAAGATATCTTTTTCGTATCTCTTTATTCCGCTTATACCGAAAAGACCAGGGCAGGGGAATCGTGTGCTGAAATCTTTAAGAATTCTGTTACCCATAATTGAACGGTTAATAACAGCATATCTGCCTTTGAAATTTTCACGGATTCGTTTTTCAAAAGCATTTGTCCAGAAGCCTTGCTGAGTAATTGAATCACCAAACATAACGATTGATGATGCGTTTTCTTCATTTAGAAGCTCAACAGTATTGATAAGTGGAATAGGCTTATGAAATCCCATACCGAGAACTACCGAAGCAACCTTTCTTACACTATCTCTCACTCTTGGTTGGTTTTCAGCGTGAGAAATTTTTGTGTAATCACCTTTAACGGTTATAAGATTTACGTTGTTAAGAAGATTACCACTACAAAGTTTACCATTTACAACATAAATACTGATACAGAAGTATTCATCAACCTTAATGTCCAAATCAACAGGGTCACTGATAACCATTTCATTTTTACCTAAAACAAATGACTCTTTTGAATTTACTGTGACTGTTTTGAACTCATTATTTATGAAAATACCGTTTTCATCACATTTTGCAACTGTGATTCCACCGATTTCAACAGGAGTTTTAGCGGGATTATTGCAAAGCTCAATTCGTATTTTCTTACCACTTATTGCAGAAGAAATAACTGTTCTGTATGTCTTTTCACAGGATGGATAATAAAAATGTGAAAGTGCAGAATGTGCCTGACCCCAAACTTGTACCCATTTTTCAGCCATAATAGTTCTCCTTAACCTAAGTTGTGCTTATCTGTAATTTTAATTTCAGGCTTTTTCATACCGAGTGTTTCAAGAACAACAATTTCGTTCTCTTCCTTTAAAAGGCAACCTGGAAGATAAAGTGATTTCTGTGGACCAACCTTCCAATATCTGCCGAGATTAAAGCCGTTAATCCATACATAACCCTTGTCGAATTCGTCAAGATGAACAAAGCAATCGGCCTGTGAATCTGCTTTGAATGTGCCCTTGTAGAACATAGCACCATTTTCCTTGTTGAAGGCTTCACAAGACTTATAAGTGAGCTTTTCAAGGTTATCAAGAGGTAATGTCCACACGTCGTAACCCATCTGACGCTGATTTGCAATATAGATATCAGAAAATCCCTTTCTGTCAATCATCTTTTCGCCATAGTTAACTCGACCCATAGTGTCAACAAGAAGACCGATTTTCTTTTCACCGTCAACAGCACCGATAAATACTGTTGCAGTGTCACTGCTGTCCTTTGCAATCTTCTGGTATATTGCACCGATAGAAAACTGTAATGGTTTTGTATATTCAGTACGGTCAATAAATTTCTTGTACTTGCCGTCAACATAAACAAAGCCGAAATCGTGAACATTTCTAATCATCAACGGAAGTGGGTCATAATGTCCCTTGATTACAGTTTCGTAATAAATCATACCGAAATTCTGACCGAAATATTCCATACTTTCAGGTGTAGGAACTCTGTGCTTTTCACCGATATTGTTAAGATTTTCAAAAAGTGAAGCTGATTCTGTAAGTTTTACTGTACCAATGTTCTGTAACTGTGGTCTTGGTGGAAGCTCCTTCATTTCAAGTCCCTGATGCTTATGTAAAAGCTCTCTTACAGCGTGATATGCAGGTGTGTAATCACCGTATTCATTAAGAAGAGCACAGTAGTCATAACTTGTAATTGTTGGCTCGTAAGCACTTGCGGGATTGTGATTAGCACCTGCATTAAAGCCGAAGTTTGTGCCACCATGGAACATATAAAAGTTAAAACTTGCACCACAATCAAGGAATTCCTTAACCTCTTTTACAACTGATTCAGGCTTTCTTGTGTGATGCTTATCTCTCCAATGGTCAAACCAACCACACCAGAATTCACCACACATATTAGGACCGTCATTCTCAAAATCTTTAAGACAGTTAAAGGCAGTTTTTGCCCTTGAACCGAAGTTGAGAACCTTATAGATGTGAGGTAATGAACCACCTGAAAGCATATTTTTCCAGTTTCCGTCAGATGTGAAAAGAGGACAGTCAATGCCACATTCTCTTGTTAAGTCCTCAACGAATTTAAGGTATTCCTTATCGTTACCGTAAGAGCCATATTCGTTTTCAACCTGCATCATTATAATGTTACCACCGTTTGAGTGTAAAAGTGGCTTGAGTCGTCCTAAAAGCTCCTTGTAATAACGCTCAATACAGGTGAGGAAATCAGGATACATACAACGAATCTGCATATTCTTATCCTTTAAAAGCCAAGCAGGAAGTCCACCAAAATCCCATTCAGCACAGATGTAAGGACCTGGTCTTACAATACAGTAAAGACCTACCTTCTGAGCAGTTTTAACGAATCTTTCAATATCTAAAATTCCATCAAAGTGGAATTCACCTGGTTTTGGCTCATGAAGATTCCAACAGGTATATGTTTCAACAGTATTAAAGCCTGCAAGCTTTAATTTTGTAAGTCTGTCCTCCCAATACTCAGGCACAGTACGGAAATAATGCATAGCACCTGAATAAATTTTAATTGGCTTACCGTCCATATAAAATTCTTTGTTTTTAATCTCAAACATAAATTTTACCTCTGATTTTTATTCTTTATTGTTAAGGATTTTTGTGTTGAATTTATCAAGTATTGTTGCTACTGCAATGCCAACGATAATGCAGATAATGTTTACAATACAGCTTGTAGGTGATGCTGTAAAGCTTTTGAAAGGAATAATCATAACCGTTGCCATAATCACAATGCCGATAATAGCGTGGAATGATACGGAGAAATGATTTTTGAATAATGTGTTTACAATATTTGAAAGCAGAATAATTGTGAGCAATGCACCGATACTACCGGGAATTAAAACGGAAAAATCAAGATTTCCGATACCGTCAACAAATGGCTGATAAAGTCCCAAAGGCATTAAAAGTGTTGAAAAGCTCATTCCCGGAGCAATAAGACTCAATGCTAAACAGAAGCCACAGAAAATGTTCCACATAAAATTCGGCTCAATAGTCACATCAAGGAATTTAAGCCCTGTCAATAATGCGAAAATGAAAATTCCACCCAATATCATAGCAATATAAGATGCTTTTGACTTTCCCTTACGACCTGCTTCCTTGAAAAGTGAAGGGAGCATACCGGTAATGAGTCCCACAAAAACACATACAGACGGGTCAGGGTATTTTTCAAGTAAAAATGCAAGCACCTTTGACACGCCTAAGAATCCTGCAACAAAGCCTATTCCGTAAGGCAAAAGAAGAGGCAAATGTGTTTTAAGCCTTTTGAATGGCGAGGCAAGAAACTCCATTATTGATTTGTAAATTCCAAAAATAACGCACAGCACACCACCTGAAATTCCTGGTAATACTGCACCAAGACCAACAAGTGAGCCTTGAAAAATCTTGAAAATAAAACTAATCATAAAATTTTTCCTTATAAAGAATTTGCATATTCCTGAAGCATATCAAGAATCAACTGCTCATTTTCATCAAAAACCTTGTCACATTCTGCGATTTTCTCTTCGGTTTCTTCGTTTTCCTCATTAATAAGAACAACATAGTGTGAATATGCTGTATTTAAGTTTTCACAAAGTACAGAAGGGAGCAAGGCACCAATTCTTTCAACAGCCTTCTGAACCTCACCACAGAAAGCAATGTTTATGAAAAATCTTGTATGACCACCTTTTTTGATTTCCTTGTAGTAGGTCATAAGTGTATTGTATGGCTCAGGCACTTCTTCAAGACGCCATAAGTTCCATAAATATTCCATTCTTTCCTGCTCTTCTGTCTTCGGCTCTTTCTTCTTAAAAACATCAAAAAGTCCCATAAATATTATCTCCTTATTTCACTACTTGGCTCCCCTAAAAGGGGAACTGTCACCGCAGGGTGACTGAGGGGTTGTTTTAAAAATCTTGATTTTTTCAATTCATTGTGTTCGCATCAAAAGTGCAACACACTCCACGTGGTCTGTGTGTGGGAACATATCGACAGGCTGGATTTTTTTCACCTTATATCCGTTTTTGCTTAAATACATCAAATCTCTTGCAAGTGTTTCAGGATTACAGCTTACATAAACAACCTTTTTAGGGCTGAGTTTTACAAGAGATGACAAAAACGGAATATCACTACCTGCTCTCGCAGGGTCCATAATAACTGCATCAATCTGCTCATTATTGTTTGCCAAATCAACCATAAATTTTCCTGCATCTGCTGCAAAAAACTTGATATTATCAATGCTGTTAAGCTTTGCATTTTCCTTAGCATCCTTAACGGCATCCTTATTAATTTCAACACCTAAAACGCTTTTAACATTTTTACTTGCAATAAGTCCGATTGTACCCGTACCACAATAAGCGTCAATAATTCTTTCACTACCGTCAAAATCAGCATATTCAAGTGCCTTGTTATAAAGAACCTCGGTCTGCACAGGATTAATCTGATAAAATGCCTTTGGTGAAATACGGAATTTAAGACCACACAGTTCCTCTGTAATCTTACCGTCACCATAAAGGACCTCACTCTTATCACCAAGCACCATACTTGTAAATTTATTATTCACATTTTGCACAATTGTTGTGATTTCAGGGTGTCTGCCCACAAGAGCATTGATAAATGAACGCTTTGAGGGGAATTGAGGAGTTGCTGTTACAAGCACCACCATAACCTCACCACTTTTAAAGGCAGTTTTAACTAAAACGTGTCTTAAAAATCCTTGTCTTGTGTTTTCGTCATAAGGCTTCATTTTAAAGCTTTTCAATAACTTTTTAACTGTGTTAGCAATTTCGTCAGCCTTAGGGTCAGTAAGCATGCATTTTTCAATATCAACAATTTTGTGAGTTGATGACTGATAAACACCTGCAATAGTTTCGCCTTTTCTGCCACGACCAAAAGCATACTGTGCCTTGTTTCTGTAATTATACGGATTTTCCATACCGATAATTTCCTGCACATGACAAAATTTGCCAAGCAGACGAATTGCTTTGACCTGCTTGTGACGTAATTGCTCTTCGTATGTAAGATTTAATAATTGACATCCACCACACTTCTTAGCGTGAGGACAGATTTGTGTTTTGCTTTTCATTGTTTAACATTCTCTTTCGCTGTGTTTATGGATTTTACTAACATTCTACGGATTATTCCACTTTGTTGAAGTAAGGCTTGAGTTGTTTTCTCATCAATGCATTTAGTGGAGAACAACAAGTCAATCCAATACTCTGTCTCATAGCATTCTTTTAATGCAATATGTAATTTGTTAATGAAGTCGGCCTTGCTAACAGCATAGTTTGCTTCGTGAAGATTAGCGCCAATTGATGTTGCACTTCGAATAATTTGATTTACAAGAACGCCACGACCTTTTCTTGTCTCAATTGTATCGCAAATATCAAAGATATTTATAGATAATTCCTTTGCACGTGTTCGAATTTCAGACTCTTTCATAACTATACTCCCAGTGAAGTTTTGCTTTGCAAAGTGAAGTTCTTATAGAGTGAAGTTTTGGTATGCAAAGTGAAGTTAAGTTTGCACTGCACCATCAAGTGCAACTTCACTACAAGGTAACTTCACTGTGTAAACAACTTCACTTGCCATAAGGCAAACTTAGCCTATTTTCTTTCCATTTTTAATCTCAATTTTTCCAAAGAAAGGAACTTTTATATATCCCGTAAAAGTATCGCCATTGATTTCAACAGCAACATCAACCACCATTTTGCCCATAAGGTCAATTTCAGCTTTACCTGAAAGGCAGTTTCCGTTTTCCTTTATGTCATAGACCCTGAAGTTAGGGAGCTTCTTAAGAGATGGCACAGTAACGGAAAAATCGTATTCACCATTTTTGTCAGTAATTTCAACGATTGCATTGCCACAAAGCATAGAAGTTTCTATATCGCCTGTCCATTTTCCTAAGCCTATCATTTTAAAAGTCTCCTTCACTTACACATATATAATAATTTTACCATTTTATACTGTCATTGTAAAGAAAAAATATATACTATAATTATAAGGAATTTTCAACGCATTCCATTGACAATGTTTTAAAAGAGGAGTAAAATAAATAATTAATTATAATGGATAATTTTGTGGGGTGATTCTTTGAAAAAGTTTTTTACTTATTCAAGAATACAACAGATGGTATTAATGCTCATTGACCTTATCGTTGTCAACGGAGCATATTATGCATCGGTTTTATTGCATTTCTATTTCAACTTATCTCCTGAAAACTACGAAATGCTCGTTGCAAGAATACCATATGTAACAATTATATATATAGGCCTTTTCCTCATTGCAAGGCTTTATAAAAACTTGTGGAGATATATGGGCTTCCTTGAGGTGACAAAAACCGTTATATGTGCAGGTTTTGGTACATTGTTCACTTTCATTGTTGACTATATTTTTATGAAGGCTGGTTTTGTGTTTGGTATAAACTGCCTTCCTTTGGCAGCTTATGTTGATGCCTTCTTGCTTATTACATTCTTATGTGTCAGTGCAAGAACATGCTATAAGGCTTACAGAGCAGTACGCAGTAATTCAAAAAGACGTGCAGGTGCCGTTAATAAGAATATTATGATTATCGGTGCCGGTAATATGGCAAATGCAGTTCTTTATGAAATGAATTTGTCTGGCTATAAATTCGGTTCTCCTGTATGTATCGTTGATGATGACCCATTAAAACAGAAAATGAGAATCCGTGACATCCCTGTTGCAGGTAGGACAGAGGATATTCCAAAGCTTGCTATTGATTACGATATAAACGAAATTATTTTCTGTATCAACTTAATTTCACCTGAAAGAAAGCGTGAAATTTTAAATATTGCAATGTCAACAGGCTGTAGCCTTAAATTAGCACCAAATGTTGATGAGTACGGTGGAATTAATAAGTCATTTACTGACAAAATCCGTAAGGTTGATGTTCTTGACCTTTTATCCCGTCCTGAGGTTCAGCTTGACCCTGATGTTTGTAAGTATGTTACAGGCGAAACTGTTCTTGTAACAGGTGGCGGTGGCTCAATCGGTAGTGAGCTTTGCCGTCAGATTGCAAGATACAACCCTGAAAAAATCGTTATTTTTGATATTTACGAAAATAATGCTTTCACTCTTAAAAATGCTCTCGACAGACAGTATTGTGGTGCACCGAAGATTGAAATCCGTATCGGCTCTGTCCGTGATATAAGACGACTTCGTGAGGTGTTTGAGGAGTTTAATCCTTCCTCAGTATTCCACGCTGCTGCTCATAAGCACGTTCCTCTTATGGAAGATAGCCCTTATGAAGCTGTTAAAAATAACATTTTAGGTACATACAATACAGCTACTTGTGCAAACGATTACGGAGTAAGAAATTTTGTTCTTCTCTCAACTGACAAGGCTGTTAATCCTACAAATGTTATGGGTGCTTCAAAACGAGTTTGCGAGATTGTTGTTCAGCATTTCAGTAAGATTACAAAGGGCACAAAGTTTGCGGCTGTACGTTTCGGTAATGTTCTCGGTTCAAACGGTAGCGTTATTCCGATTTTTAAGGAACAGCTTGAAAACGGTGGTCCGCTTACAGTTACTCATCCTGACATTACAAGATACTTTATGACAATTCCTGAGGCAAGTCAGCTTGTTGTACAGGCAGGTGGTCTTGCAAAGGGTGGCGAGATTTTTGTTCTCGATATGGGTGAGCCTGTTAAAATTGTTTCTCTTGCTGAGAATCTTATAAGACTTTCAGGCTTTGAGCCATATAAGGATATTGACATTCAGTTTACAGGTCTTCGTCCAGGTGAAAAGCTTTATGAAGAGCTTTCTTTAGAAGCAGAGCTTGATGAAAGAAAGAAAACAGGTAATGACAAGATTTTCGTCACAAAGCCATTGGAAATTGATGACGAACAGCTTGAAAAGGATATTAAGGCAATTGTTGATTTGAAACCGGATGAGGTACGTGATTATCTTAAACGTCTTGTTCCTAATTACAAGCCTAAATAAACTAATAAAATATTTATTTTACATAATTGGAGATGTTCTAAAATGGAAATCAAAATTCAGAAAACAACAACACCTAAACAGAAGCCTGACTGGAAAAATTTAGGCTTTGGTCATATTTTCACAGACCACATGTTTATTATGGACTATGATGAGGGTATGGGTTGGCACGATGCAAGAGTTGTACCATATCAGCCATTAGTTCTTGACCCATCAGCACTTGTTTTCCACTATGCTCAGGAGTGCTTTGAAGGTCTTAAGGCTTATCGTTGTTCAGACGGTAGTGTTCAGCTTTTCCGTCCTGATAAGAATGCTGAAAGAATGCAGTCAACTCATGATAGACTCTGTATCCCACAGATTCCTGTTGCTGATTTCGTAGATGCTGTTAAGGCTCTCGTTGCAGTTGATAAGGATTGGGTTCCATCAGAGCCTGACACAAGCCTTTATATCAGACCTTTCACAATTGCTACTGAAGGTGTTCTCGGTGTTAAGGCATCAGCAAAATATCAGTTCATCATTATCTGCTCACCATCAGGTGCTTATTATGCAGAAGGTCTTAACCCTGTTAAGATTTATGTTGAAGAAGAATTTGTACGTGCTTGTCCAGGTGGTACAGGTGCTATCAAATGTGGTGGTAACTATGCAGCTTCTATGGCAGCAGGTGAAAAGGCGCATAAGCTTGGTTACTCACAGGTTCTTTGGCTTGACGGTGTTGAAAGAAAGTATGTTGAAGAAGTTGGCGCTATGAACATTATGTTCAAGCTTGACGGCGAAATCTACACAGCAGCAACATCAGGTACAGTTCTTCCAGGTATTACAAGAATGAGCTGTATTGAAGTTCTCAAGAATTGGGGATATAAGGTAAACGAAGGTAAGCTTGCTATCGATACAGTTATGGAAGCAGGTAAGAACGGTACTCTTGAAGAAGTATTCGGTACAGGTACTGCAGCAGTTATTTCTCCTGTTGGCTCACTTCGTTATAAGGACGATGTTGTTGAAATCAACAACTTTGAAATCGGTGAGCTTACACAGAAACTTTACGATACTCTTACAGGTATCCAGTATGGTAAGCTTGAAGATACATTCGGTTGGACAATTAAAGTTGACTAATTAAATAATAAATCAAGGACAGGCTTATCACAGCCTGTCTTTTTTAAACACAAAGTTGAATAAGTGTTGCTTTTTATTTATTTTTATGGTAAAATAAAATTAATTGACAGATGTCAACATCAAAATAATAAGTATTAAGAGGTGTAGTAATGAAAAAGATTGTATCACTCGTTCTTTCATTGGTTATGGCTGTTACTGCTGTAATCGGTGCAGCTCCACTTGTTTATGCAACTCCTGACGGAACACAGATTCCTGTTGTTCACGTTGTGGGTACAGGAACACATATTGTCAGAACAAATGAAAATGGCGAAACAGAAAAGCTTTTCCCTTTCCAGATTCCGGAAGGATATATTGCTGAAAAAACTGAGGTTATGCTCCCTGTATTTGCAGAAGCATTCTTCACACAGGAATGGGACGAATTCTGTGATGTGCTTTATGAAATTGTATCACCTATCTTCAGCAAAATGGCTCTTGATAAAAATGGTGAGGCATCTGACGGTAGCTATGCAGAAACCTCATGGTCAAGAGAAGAGATTGCAATGGCAGCTGCTGACGGAGTTAACGGTGCAACAGACTATATGTTCTATTACGACTGGCGTGTTGACCCATTTGAAACATCTGACAAGCTTCACGAGTATGTGCAGGCTGTTATGGAGATAACAGGCTCTGATAAGGTTGCTCTTTATGGCCGTTGCCTTGGTTCAAATATCGTTTCAGCATATATGTATGAATATGGTAATCTCGGACACGTTTCTGATGTTATTCATTATGCAAGTGCTGCCTATGGTGCGACACCTTGCAGTAAAATGTTTACAGGTGAGCTTTACCTTAACGCTGATGCAATTGAAAATTTCGTATATGATATTGACTTAGGTCTTGGTGAAATGGTTACAGACCTTATTCAGTCACTTGTAACTCTTATGAATTACACTTATGGCACAGATATTCTCTCCTGGGCTGTTAACAATGTTGTTGAAGATATTTATCTTGACATTTTCCCAAGAATTATGGTTGAAAGTTACGGCACATTCCCTGCATATTGGACAATGGTTTCAATTGAGGACTATGACCGTGCTATGGAAACTGTTTTCTATGGTAAAGACCTTAACGAATATGCAGGTCTTATTGAAAAAATCGAGTATTACTATAACAATGTTCGAGTACCATTTGAAGAAAATGCTACAGCACAGATGGAGCAGGGCATTGAATTCTCAAATATCGTTAAGTATGGTTATACAAACTATCCTATCGCAAAAAATGCAGATGAACTTGCTGACGGTATGGTAACTGTTCGCGAAAGTTCATTTGGTGCAACTACTTCAAATACCGAAGATACACTTTCACCAATATATATTTTGAAAGCACGTATTAACGGAACAGATAAGTACATTTCACCTGATTGTCAGATTGACGCTTCAACGGGATTTTCAAGAGATACAACATGGTATGTAAAGAATCTTGAGCATACTGTATTTCCTGAATGTATCAATGGTCTTGTAAGTGATATTGTCAACAACAAGGATTTCAATATCGAAAGCAATCCTGAATACCCTCAGTTTATGGTTTATGATGATGCAACAAGTACTATTTCACCAATGACAGAGGATAATATGGACACAACAGACCGTTATGAAACACCATTTATCACAGCGTTGTTCACTTTCTTTAAGTCTGTTTTCGCACTTATTGCAGCATCATAATTTCAGATGATATAAAAAGAACGGTAGGAGTAAAATCTTACCGTTCCTTCTTTTGTAAAAAAAATAAGGTGGAGATTCGTTCTCCACCTTTTATTGTTTATTTACTTGCTTCCTTTAAAAGCTTTAAAATCTTTTCTCTTGGGAAGATGTATTTCTTATTACAGAAATGACAGCAAACTTCAGTCTGCTCATCCTCTGCCATTTCACGAAGACCATCTTCACCGGCACTGATAAGTGCTCGTGTTACTCTTTCTGTACTGCAATCACATCTGTATTCCACATTCTGTGTGTCAAGAAGCTCCATTTTAAATTCAGAAAGAACAGTTTCACAGATTTGTTCAGGAGTAAGTCCGTCTGCAAGCATTGTTGTAACAGGTTTAATGCCCTCAAGACTTTTTTCAACAAGTGAAATTGTGTCTTCGCCTGCAGTAGGTAAAAGCTGAATTAAAAATCCACCTGCTAAAAGCACGTTTTCAGTTTCAGGGTCAACGAGTACACCTAATGCACAAACAGTAGGAGTCTGTTCACTTGTTGCATAATATGCAGTAATATCCTCTGCAATTTCACCTGAAATAATAGGTGTCTGTGCGCAGTAAGGCTCTTTAAGTCCTAAATCCTTAATAACTGTTAAAAATCCGTCTTTACCAACAGCACCTGAAACATCAAGCTTACCTTTGTTGTTAAGAGGAAGATTAACTCGTGAATCACCGATATAGCCCTTAACCTGACCCTTTGAATTTGCAACTGCAACAACAGGAGCAGCAGGACCACCACCACTTATTTTAAGAGTGAGTGTGTCCTTTTCACCCTTTAAGAGCGCACCCATCATAGAAGCACCCGTTATAAGTCTTCCTAATGCAGCAGAGCAAACCTTTGAGGTGTTGTGAGTATTCTGCATTTCTCTCACCATTTCGGTTGAGTCAAGTGCAAGACAGTAAAGTGTACCGTCTTCAGAAATCATTCTTACTAATTTATTCATTTCAGTTCATCCTTAAAAATAGTTTCATTTTTTTTGCAAACAAAAGTAATTCTTTCTGTGGTGTCTGTTACAGGCTTTTCACTGTAATCATCATTTGTCTCAATAAGTGTGAAACCACATTTTTTAATTATTTTATTAATTTCATCAATATTGTAAATGTATTCAGAAAAGCTTTCACTATATCTTTCATAACATTTATCATCTTCATTTTTTATGAAAAAGTCAAGGTCGATATCCGTCTTGCCATTTTTCTCATCAAGTGAATTCTGCCAGGCACAATAAACCTCATCCATATCGTAAATGAATGTGTTGTTTCCAAGAATTTCCTTGTGCTTATATGGAGTGTTCATATCGAAGATAAAAATACCACCCATATTCATAAAAAGAGATACAAGAGAAAGTGCTTTTTCAACCTTTTCAATACTGTCAATATGATTGATTGTGTCAAGACAAGAAACAGCACAGTCAATAGTGCCGAAAAGGTCAAGCTCTTCAGCCTTCTGACAAAGAAACATAGCAGAGGACTCTTCCTCATATTTCTTCTCGTTTGCCACCATAAGCATATCTTCACTTGCATCAACACCGATAATGTCAAAGCCCAGCTTTTCCATTAAAAATGAGAGCGTACCTGTGCCACAGCCAAGGTCAAGCAAAAGCCCTCCGTCAACACCGTTTCTGTGTAACAGAGAGCAAATCTTATGGGCGATTTTTTCATATTCAACATTTTCTGTTAAAATGTCATAGCTGTAAGAAAAAATACCGTAACTCATTCTTCAACTCTATCAAAAATCTTTTCATAACCGTCAGCGCCATACTGAAGTGAAC
>JAEIGA010006310.1_pt1 | contig 18058 bp, 17 predicted proteins | sample 9270691 | NCBI WGS metagenome assembly JAEIGA01 (sample SAMN17057246, study PRJNA624740) | gut metagenome | biome: biome; isolation source: fecal sample | host: Bos grunniens | place: China: Xizang | collected 2019
GAATCAAATCCAAACATTTCAAATCCGATAATCAGTGATGTAATTGGGCAATTCGTTACTCCACAGAATACAGCGACCATACCAACTGCCGCACAGAGCGATGGTGACAAGCCCGCCAGTGTGCCGAACATGCATCCGAAGGTAGCACCGATACAGAACGAAGGCACGATTTCACCGCCTTTGAATCCAACTCCGAGCGTAATGGCTGTAAACACAATCTTCCAGAAGAATGCCATCATCGGAGCTTCTCCCAAGAATGCTTCTTCGATGAGATTTACTCCGGCACCGCTGTATGCGGTTGTACGAAGAATAACAGTGAGTAAAATTACGATTGCACTGCCGGCAACTACGCGAAGGTAAGCATTTGGTATGTATTTGCGGAACAGGTGTCCGGATTCATGTAAGGTTTTGCAGAATATCATACTGACAATTGCGCACAGGATTCCGAGTAGTACAATTAAGAGTGCCGGAACGACTGCGAACTCGACCGGTTCTGTAATGGTAAATGCTTCGGCGTGACATCCCATCTCGTGTGCAAATGTTGAAGCTACAAGTGCAGCGAACATACAAGGTACGAATGCTGCGTAATGCATGATACCGATGCTTCCAACTTCCATTGCAAAGATAACGGCAGCGAGCGGCGTGCCGAAGATTGCAGAGAAAGCAGCGCTCATACCACACATAACAATCATGCGAGTGTCCTCATCATTGAGCTTGAACCAACGTCCAAGTTGATTTCCGATACTTCCACCGAGTTGTAGGGCAGCACCTTCTCGTCCTGCGGAACCACCAAATAGATGCGTCAAGATGGTTGACACAAAGATTAGTGGTGCCATGCGGAAAGGAATCTGTGATTCTGCATGTAGGGTGGAGATTACAAGGTTCGTCCCCTTATCATTTTCATAGTTACTTATCTTATATAAAAATACGATCAAAAGTCCGGCAAGTGGCAGTGCGAATATCATCCATGAGTGAGCATTTCTGAATGCATTTGCAAATCCAAGTCCTTTTACAAATAGGATACCTACGCCACCAACCACGAATCCTGTGATGATTGCGAGGATAATCCAACGTAAGAAGTCTACGGCAGTCGTGCGCGCGACTTCCAATCTTTCTTTTAATGTGTTCATCATCATTCCTCTTTTCGTAATAACTTCAAATAACCTCACTTATTATATATTTATTTCAAAAATATGGCAACGTAAAATTGGATTGAACATTGACGAAATTTCTTGAAAGAAGTATGATAGTGCATATGAAATTTGTACAAAAGGGGAGCAAACCTATGAAATTTACAAAAATGCAAGGGCTCGGCAATGATTATGTCTATGTGAATTGTTTTGAAGAAAAAATAGAGAATCCAAGTGAGGTGGCTATTAAAGTAAGCAACCGCAACTTTGGCGTTGGCTCAGACGGGCTCATTATGATAAATCCATCGAAGGTGGCAGATTTTGAGATGGAGATGTATAACGCGGACGGCTCTCGCGGAGAGATGTGCGGAAATGGCATTCGCTGTGTGGGAAAATACGTGTACGATTACGGTTTGACCGATAAGACCAGTATCTCGGTAGAGACATTGGGCGGCATCAAATATCTTGACTTTACGGTGGAAGACGGCAAGGTGAAGCTTGTCAAAGTAGATATGGGAAGTCCGGAACTGGTTGCGGAGAACATTCCAATTGTGGCAGATGAAGAGAAAGTTATCGATTCTCCAATTATTGTGGATGGGCAGGAGTTCCGTATGACTGGTGTATCTATGGGGAATCCTCATACCGTTGTGTATATAGATGACGTGCAAGGGCTTGAGATTGAGAAGATTGGTCCGAAGTTTGAAAATCATGAAAGATTTCCGAAACGTATCAACACAGAGTTTGCGCGTGTGATTGATAAGAATACCGTTGAGATGCGTGTGTGGGAACGTGGTTCCGGCGAGACACTGGCTTGTGGCACAGGTGCCTGTGCAGTGGCGGTAGCAAGTATTTTGAATGGATTTACTGAAGATAAAGTGACTGTAAAACTTCTTGGCGGAGATTTGCAGATTGAATGGGACAGAGAAGTGAACAAAGTCTATATGACGGGGCCAGCAGAGGTATCGTTTGAAGGAGAGATTAAATTGGTTTAGAGTCAAAAGAAGAGCGGAAGGATTATAGCCTTCCGCTCTTGTTCGTATCATATACAATTTGATTAGTATATTTTTAATGACAAAGAAGATGTATATTTGTTATTGTTCTGTTCTGCAGTCCAACCATCCTGAACCTTAATTGTATAGGAGCCTTCTTTAGGTAGCTTGCATTTGATTCGATAAATTGTCTTGCCACTAGATAAGTTTGCAGGGGTGTCAGCATTACAAAACATCCAAGTCCAATAACCACAAGGGGTAAAATTATCGCCTAATTCGATTGGTCCTCCATGACTGTCGGTTAGTTCCAAAAATTCCTCGGATTCATCAATCAGACCGTTAAATAAATCTTCTGATGGAACTAAAGAACCGCCTTCATCTTTATACATGAAATATGCCGGACAGACGCTTAGTTCTGTGTCATTTGTTTTTAAACTAATATCAATAGTAATTACAGTTTCTGAGTTGTATCCCACACCATTCACATACACAGGGTATCTGAAATTTGGGTCAGCTGCCTGGCAACGAGTGCACGTTCCGTTGGAATAATTATGCCCTAATGCTGCTCCAACCGTTGCATGGCAATTAGAGCAGGTTTGTGGAGTCGTACACGTGGCATTCTTATAAGTATGTGAACATGCATCGCCCACATTTTTTGGAGATTCAGGTGTTGGGCTAGGTGTCGTGCTAGGTGTCGTGCTAGGTGCTGTGCTAGGTGTCGTGCTAGGCGTAGTATTAGGCGTTGTACTAGGTGCAGTATTAGGGGTTGTACTAGGTGTAGTATCAGGAGTAGTGTTTGCTACATTATTCATTTGCGTTTCTGTTGTGGGTTCTTGGGTTGTGTCTTTGGCAATCGATTCAATTACTGCGTAAAGACTGAAGTGTGAGAGTGTAGCAATGACAGTTCTCTTTTCCTTGTCTACTTTAGATGGAATCACTTCTGTTTTTCTGTCATCAGAAATATATATAACAGCAACACGGTCTAAATCATAGTCTTTGGCAATAGGGAATGTTACTTTAATTGTGCCATTTGGTTGAACCGCTGTATTATTAAGAGTTGCAGCAATATCATATACCATGAATTTCTCAGCAGTAGAATTTAATGCGGTCGATGCAGTATCAAAAGAGCCGCCCTTTTTAACTTCGGATACTTTGACAACTGTATTTTCCGGAAATGTATTGTCACCAATATCGACAAATATCTCTTTAGGTGAGATTACATTTTCTTGATTGCTTTTAGGTGACTCCTTCTCTTTTTTCTTGTCCTTATTACCGCAGGCAATAAGTGAAAAGGCAAGGAGAGTTGTTAATAGAAGTAATAAAAGTTTTTTCATATGTTTTCACCTCTTTAAAATAATGATTATTCTAACATATTGTATTTGGGGGCGCAAGTATCCGCGACGTTTGTTAGCAATAAAAAAACAGTTGCACGTTGAGCACAACTGTTTTATATGATTATCTATTATTAATGATCTTTGTTAACTCAACAGGGTCAACGATTTTACCATCTTTGTAAACACGCATGTTACCAGAAGCGATTTCATCGATTAAGATAACTTCGTCGTTGTTGTAACCGAATTCGAATTTGATATCCCAAAGGTCAAGACCAAGTGTCTTAAGGTCATCAGCAACGATCTTTGTAATCTTTAATGTCTGTTCTTTCATGCTTTCGAACATTGCAGGTGTCATAACGCCAAGTGCTGCGAGTCCTTCACCTGTTACAAGTGGATCACCAAGGTCATCGTTCTTGAATGTACATTCTACATATCCACCTTCTAATACAGTACCGTCAGCGATGTATTCGCCGTATCTGCGGATGAAGCTTCCTGTTGCTACAAGACGGCAGATTACTTCAAGACCATGTCCGAAAACTGTTGCAGGAAGAACTTCCATAGTAGCGTCTTCTAAGTTCGCACCAACGTAGTGAGTTTTGATGCCTGCTTCTTTTAATAATTCGAAGTAGTGGATAGATGTTTCTAAGTTCGCTTTACCAATTCCATCGATTGTTAAACCAACTGAATTTTCGCCTGGGTCAAACACTCCGTCTTTTCCAGTGCAGTCATCTTTGAATTTTAACATAACATTTCCGTTATCGAGTTTATAAACATCTTTTGTTTTTCCGGTATAGATTTTTTCCATTTTCATTACCCTTTCTGTGTTTGAATTGATTGGTGACGATACAAAAAAACACCTCACTCTAATTTTTTATCATAAAATAAAAAAGATGACAATGGTTTTTTTAAACAAAGTCATACATTCTTTTAAATAATACTAATAAGCATGATTAAATAATAAGAAAACGAAAAAAAAGGTTGATTTTTAGAAAAATAATGATATAATGTAGTTTGTTCGGTAAATACTGATGCGGAATGGTGTAACGGTAGCACAGCAGACTCTGACTCTGTTAGTAGGGGTTCGAATCCCTTTTCCGTAGCTTTTTTTATTTTCAATTATAATATGTTGACGGAGTGTGGCTCAGCTTGGTAGAGCGCTACGTTCGGGACGTAGAGGTCGCGTGTTCGAATCACGTCACTCCGATTAAACGTTGAAAAATCAAGGGTTTTAGGACTTTTGATTTTTTTATTTTCTTAAAAAAAGTATTACCTCGTATTACCTCAGTGTTCGAAATGGAAGTAATACAGGCAAAAAAGAGGAAAGGAGAATCTTGTACATATGAAAACTGAATACTGTAATACATATTAAAATCCATTATCAGTCGTTGGGGTATGATTGATGATGGATTTTTTTAGTTAGAGGATAACATATGGGAATGATATATTGACAAGGTTACACAAAATGTTATGATATATTTTGTCAGCTAGAATGGGATTGGCAAAAAAGTAGTGTTATTTCGTGTTGTTTAGTACCGAAAAATCCCCATTTTCCTTACAAAATGGGCAAAAACGGACTAGACGATACAGGACGGTACGGATAGCATTTGTGACTTTTATTCGTAATGAAAAAGAGGTTTTGTGACTTTTATTCGTAATGGAGTTATCAAAGAAAAGTTGATTTTAACATAGAAGAGTATAGCATTGGTACTTATGAAAGGTGAGAAAGTGTATGGAAAAGAAATATCAAATATTTATAAGTTCTACATACGAAGATCTAAAAGAAGCGAGAAGAAAAGTGCAAGATGCAATTCTTAGCATGTATCATTTTCCTGTTGGAATGGAGTTGTTTGGTGCCGCTGACGAAGAACAATGGGAGATTATACGAGAAACAATTGATAGTTCAGACTATTATGTTCTTATTATCGCTCAACGTTATGGTTCAATCATCACAGAAGGACCAGATGCAGGAATAAGTTATACAGAAAAGGAATTTCGATATGCAAAAGAAAAAGGAATTCCAATATTAGCGTTTCTAATAAGTGATGATGTCCCTTTGGTGCCAGCAAATATTGATAAAGACAACGATAAAGCCGAGAAATTACAGAAATTTAAAGAAGAAGCTAAAAAGGGACGTTCAGTAGATTGGTGGAATAACGAAGATGAATTGGCGGCAAAGGTGACTAGTTCTCTCTACAAGTCATTTAAAAAACATAAACGTTGTGGCTGGATTAGAGGCGATTTAATAGACGTAGAGAAAAGCCTACAGGAAATCATAACTTTAAACAATAAGGTAAGAGAACTGGAAAATGAGAACAGAGAATTAAAAGCTAAAATGGTTGAGCGAACCCCTAGGCTCTTAATTGGGATTAATAGCGAAGGACCTTGGAAAATAGTAAAAAAAGACATTGACCGACCAGAGCATGTTTTGGCAAATTATAGAGAATTGACGATGGATGATGCAAGGGCATTTGGAGTTAATGTCACGCAAGAGCAACTTGATGAATACAACAAAAATCTGCCAACGGAAGCAGTGCTTGAACAGTATGTTGACAATGTATGGATGTATAAGTATGAGACAGAAGCCAATGTGGCATTTGAATTCTACATTCAAAATGAAGGAACCTGTAAGGCAAATGATATTAAAGTAACTATGGAGTTTCCAAAAGAACTTGTTGTTTTAGAGAGAGATGAGGTTAAAAGATTAAAAGAGCCAAAAGGCCCGGCTACACCAAATAATCCAATCGAGGAAGCATATAAAAGAACAATGATTGGGGCAGGTTTAAACTTTTTGAAGTCAATGCATGAAGCATCAGGAATAAATCCATCATTGGCAATTCCAACGATAAGACCATCAAGTATTTATTATAGTCAAGAGATAGAAGATAATTGTATTAAAATAGAAGCACACGAGTTGTTGCATACCCAATGTATTGATTATGGGGAATACTGTATTGTACCTACAAAGAAGGGAAAATTTCAAATCCAATGTACTCTTATGTGTGAGGAATTTTTAGAGCCAGTAGAACAAGTGATTGATATAGAGGTAGTGTAAAATCAGATAAAATGAAATATATTAAAGAAATGACCGATTGATTAGAACAGTCGGTCTTTCTTTGTAAACACTTAAGTTTGTAGTTTTTTTTGAACTTTTATGATAAAATGATAATGGTCTCAATGTAAGAAGTGGAAAGGCAGGAGAAAATGAGTATAAAGAAATGTGCTTATTGTGGCAAAGAGGCTAAAGGAACTAGAGAACATATTATTTCAAGTGGGGTATTAGATTTGTTTCCAGAATGTTTTTTGACAATTAATGAAACTAAGGGAACAGTCTATGAGGCGGATCCGGTAATCAAAGATGTATGTTCTGATTGTAATAATAGTAAACTCACATATATTGATAGTTATGCAAAAAGTATTGTAGAAAAAAATTTTTTAGAAAAATATGATAAAGATAAAAAACTTGAGTTCACATACAATTATAACATGATGCAAAAAGTTCTTTTGAAATATGCATATAATGATTTGAGAGCACATAAACAAGATACGAGTTTCTTTGATGAAGAAATTTTGTCATATCTTTTGAGAGAACAAGATAACAAGTCTAAGAAAAATGTAGTTATATTGGGTGGGCTTGCTGTTAATACGTCTCCAGCGCCAGATTATCTGTTTGGCAATCAAAAATTAAAATGGTCTAGGAATCCGGCACTCCTTTCTAATAGCATAATAATGAATTTGGATTATCAAACAGGAGAAATCATCTTAAGGGAAGATTACGAGACAGAAAATATAGAGGAATTACTTTTAAGTTATGTGTTTCGTTTTAACAGTGGACAATTTATTTTACTATGTTTTGACAAAAACATCTTAGATGACAGATTGGAAAAGATAAAAACGCTTTTGAGAATTCAATATCCATATACCGTTTTAACTGAAGAGGGGAAAATAGAATTATCACGATGTACAAGTGAGACAACATACCATATCATGGGATTAATTGATGTTTCGTGGGGACAAGAATTAGCTGATGCAGGTTCAGAGTTAAGGATTTTGGCTAACCCAGAAGGTAGGGAGTGGTTTGAGAAAATGACAACGGAATGGGAACAATATGAAATAACTTTAGCTCAGGAACATAAACGAAAAGGATAGGTTGTATGGATGGTTGGAAAAATATGAACCTGAACAAAGTGAAGTAATTGATGAAAGAAGAGTAGAAAGACCGGGAATAGAACGCATTTAAAATGTTATTAAGGTTAAGATATATGCAGTAAAAATAAAAACACGAAAGGTTTAAGGAAGTATGAGTGAATCTAATAGATTTAGTTTAATAGACGTTGAGGGTATAAGCGATGTTGCAAATAATTTGCTTGATAAACTGTCGGATGCAGTTGGTTGGATTGTCAACAGAGAGACTCCAAGTAAAATTGCAGTAAATACATATATTGAAGACATAAAAAATAGTAGCCACACTCCTTTGGAAAAGGCAGCATTAATTAGTACAAGTAAAAAAGCGATTAAGGAATACAGCAATCAACTAAATATTATAGGAATAGCAGCAAATTCGATGGGGGAAAATGCAAGGCCAGAATGCTTAGAAGATGATTGGATTTTACAATTTATGGATCGAGCTAGACTTGTATCAGATGAAACTTTCCAATTTATATGGGGAAAAATTTTAGCAACTGAGTGTAATAATCCACAAAGTGTTCCAAGAGCACTATTGTCTATATTAAGCCAAATGGATAAAGAAGATGCTGAAACGTTTACGACTTTATGTTCAATGTCGATAAACGTGCTAGATGAATATAATCCAATAGTAATACGAGAAAAATTTGATGAATACAAACAATTTGGTCTTGATTATGAAAAACTCATTTCGTTGAAAGCTTTGGGTTTAATAGAAATGGATTTTGGAGGGGTGGCAGCAGGGTATGAGATTGCCAACAAAGATGAAATGGTAAAGGTGCAATATTTCGACAAAGAATATGCATATAGAGAAAACAAATCAAATATAGAAGTAGGGAATGTTATATTTACAAAGTCAGGACAAGCTTTACATAGAGCTATTGTTTCAGAAAAAATAGATGGATTTTGGGAGGAATTCTGTTGGCCTTGGTTTGAGAAATGGAATTTACCTGTTGAGAAGAGATGAAAGCATCAGTGTGGATTTAGAGAATAACATATAGCATACAAAACCGATTGGTTTCAAACGAAATCAGTCGGTTTTTCTATGTAAACATGAAAATTGCTTAGTGGTTGGTAAAATACCATATTTTGTGTTAAAATAGGCACGGGTTGATATGTGAGGTTGTTGGAGGAGAGAGGATGAAAGAGAAGACGAAGAAAGTTCTATTATGGATGTTTGTCGCTTTCTGTTTCACGGCAGTATTGGTTTATGGACTTAATTTGGGAAGTATTCTAATACTGTTATGTGGAATTGCAGCAATGCCTATAGAACCAGTAAGAAACTTGTGGAAAAAATTATTGCCGGACAAATTGAAGTGGGCTAAAAAAACGAGTATTGCAATTTTGTTTTTTGTTGCAGTAATGTGTTTACCTACGGTAGAGACGGATTTGCCTGATAATCCTACTGTTCAAACGGAGCAAGGTGATAATCAGAAAGAAGATTCAGTTTCCGAGAAAGAAGATAGTGAAAAGGACTCAGAAGTTGAAGAAAAACCAGATAATCTGCAACAGAGTGTGGTTGATTTATCGACAGTAGCGGAGTATTCGAGCGAACCTTATATCGAACTTAGTGGAAACCATCCGAATTTTTCAGCAAAAGAATTGGTTAATAAATCTTTTGAAAAATATTCTGAATTAGATGGATTGGGACGTTGTGGCGTGGCGTATGCATGTATAGGTAAAGATATCATGCCTACAGAGGAACGCGGTAGTATAGGACAAGTCAAACCAACAGGATGGCATCTTGTAAAATATGATGTGGTTGATGGAAACTATTTATATAATCGTTGTCATCTCATTGGATATCAGTTGGCAGGAGAAAATGCTAATACTAAAAATCTGATAACAGGAACACGTTATTTGAACGTAGAAGGCATGTTGCCTTTTGAAAATAAGGTGGCAGATTATGTAGAGAAGACGGGAAATCATGTCTTGTACCGTGTAACACCATTTTTTGAGGGTGATAATTTATTAGCAAACGGAGTGCAGATAGAAGCTTATTCAGTTGAAGATATGGGTGAGGGAATTTGCTTTAATGTATATGTTTATAATGTGCAACCGGGAGTAACAATTGATTACGCTACTGGTGAGAGTAAATTAACTGATACAGGAAGTGCAAATACAGACGTTAGTATTACGATTGTTAGTTCTGGTAATTCCGAAACTTCAGAAGAAACAACACCTTCTAATGATACCAATAATTCTAATAATAATAGTTCTAATGATGGTGCATCACAAACGCCAGATATACAAGAACCAGTTGATTCAACAATGGTATGGAAATCTGCGACGGGAAGCAAATATCATTGTGTGAGCGATTGTGGTAATATGAATCCAGATAAGGCACGACAATTAACAAAGGAAGAGGCAGAGGCGCAAGGATTAGAGCCATGTTCAAAATGTTATTAAATTTTGCATAAGATGGAGGGTTAAATGAAATGACACTGTCAGAGTTTATTTTAGGTATAATAAGTGCAGTAGTTGTATCGATTATACCTAGTGTAACTACTTATATAACTAAAGGCAGACAATGGAAAAACAAAAGGGAAAAATCTTCAAGGGATTTGTTTGTGAATTTGTTTTACCGCATGATTCAATTTTGCCTATTCTATATGTTTATATCTCTTTTTGTAATAACTTTATTAAAAAAATTTGAATATAAGAAACTTCCAACCATAATAAGCATTGTGTTGCTTGTTGTATTTGGGATAATTACTTATTTTTACGAAAGCAAAGTGACAACAATGACAGTCAGGTTTAGGTGCACAGATAAGTGGCAAAAGTTTTTTGAAATTATGGCATTTGTAATTTCGATTTCTTTGCCCATCATGCTAGTTCTACTATTTATTTCTAATCCTGAAAGCAAGGGTTTTGTATGCATTCAGATATGTTCGGCTGTTCTGTGGTTATTGCTTTTGGCTTGGATGATTCTGTTGGACGGCAAGAAGGACTTTAAGTATAAACAAGCAACAATTTATTTGAAAAAGGATATAATCATAGAAAATATAGATGTAACAACTATGTGTCTCAAAGGAGGCTGGGTTATTGCAACAAAGATAGATAATCAGTCTGAAGTTCGATTTAAGAATCAAGATATAGAGAGAATTGAATACACCCAAATTTAATTGAAGATAAATAAAGATTACAAATTAAAAAAGTGTTTGTAATGTACATAACCGATTGGTTTCAAAACGAAATCAGTCGGTTTTTTATTGCCTAAATTCAGAAGAAAGGAAGAGGTTTTATGGAGAAAAGGAAGACATATGAAGTGGAAAGCATGGATGATTTGAGGCAAATGATTGAAGAGCTTCCGGATGGAGTTATCTTGGAAGTGTCAGTGAAGCAAGGTGGTGATGAAAATGAGTTATGAGATGGAGGTGGTCAACATTCGCCTTGTAAATGAGCCATCTTGGTACAGTAAAGAACCATTGGACAATCCAGATAAAATTGCAAGATTTATGTCTGAGGAATTGAGAAGTTTCGATAGGGAAGTTTTCTGTATTTTGAATCTTACGACAGATGCCAAGGTTATCAACATGAACATTGTGAGTATGGGAACCATTAATGCCTCATTGGTAAGTGCGAGAGAGGTTTTTAAGAGCAGTATTCTGTCAAATGCGGCGGCAATTATTGCTGTGCATAATCACCCTAGTGGAAATCTGTATCCATCACAAAACGATATGCTGATAACGAACAAACTGATGCAGGCTGGTGAACTATTGGGAATTGAATTGCTTGATCACATCATTGTAGGTGGAGGAAAAGGAGAGTATTACAGTTTTCATACTCATAATTTACTTCTAGACAAAGAATTGCAACAAAAACAAAAAGGGCAAAAAACAATGGAACGATAGGAGGAGAAGAATTTCATGTCGAAATGCAAAGTAATTGCCATCTTGAATCAGAAAGGTGGTACAGGGAAAACGACGACAGCAATTAATCTAGGTGTTGGACTTGCAAATGAGGGTAAGAAAGTCTTGTTGGTTGACAATGATCCGGAAGGACATCTTACTACAGCGTTAGGATGGACAAGTCCGGACAGTATACCGGTGACGCTTTCTACACAGTTGGAGAGGATAATTGGTAATGAACCATTTAATTGCTGGGAGGGTATCTTACATCATGATGAAGGTGTAGATGTTATGCCTGCCAATTTACAACTGGCAGACTTGGAGGCTGGCTTAGTAAATGTCAGAGGGCGAGAAGGTGTTATGAAAAAGTATCTAAGTGAGATAAAGGATGATTATGATTATATCTTGATTGATTGTCTTTCAAACTTAGGAATGTTGGTTATCAATGCGTTAGCAGCTTCGGATAGTGTGATAGTTCCGGTGCAGGCGCATTACCTACCTTTAATGGGCATGACGCATTTGATGAAAAGCATTCAGAAAGTACAACGCCAAATCAATCCGAAGTTAAAGATTGAAGGTATTCTGATAACACTTGCAGATATGAGAACAAACTTGGCACGGTCTACGGAGTCTGCTTTACGTGAGAATTATGGTAAAGCGATTCATATCTATAAAACCATTATTCCGGTTGGAATAAAAGCAGCGGAGGCTAGTGTAGAGGGAAAAAGCGTTTATAAGCACGAAAAGCGGAGTGTGGTTGCAAAAGCGTATGAAGCATTTACTAAGGAGGTGATTGCAGATGGCGAAAAGCAAAGAATTAAACATGAAAATTCCCTCAGTAGGTGATTTGTTTAGTACGCAGGAGGAACGTGAGGAAGTCGGGCGTGAAAGCGTAAGAGACATTCCGTTAGAACAAATTTACGAATTTCCAAATCATCCGTTTAAAGTAAAAATGGATGATAAGATGATGGAAATGGTAGAGAGTGTAAGACAATATGGCATTTTAGTTCCTGCAATTGTTCGACCTAAAGAAGATGGTACTTATGAAATGGTTGCAGGACACAGAAGACGAATGGCAAGTGAACTGGCCGAAAAAGAAGATATGCCATGTTTGGTACGAGAGTTAACGGATGACGAGGCTACAATCATCATGGTGGATTCCAATCTGCAAAGAGAGGAAATCCTGCCGTCAGAGAAAGCATTTGCCTATAAGATGAAACTAGAGGCTATGAAAAGGCAAGCAGGTAGACCTAGTAAAAATTCTGTGCCAGTGGCACAGGATTTCAAAGGAGTCACTTCGAGACAATTACTTGCAGAGCAAGTTGGTGAAAGTCAGGACCAAATTCGGCGTTATATTCGTTTGACAGAACTGATTTCATCACTGTTAGAGATGGTTGATGAGGGAAAAATTGCGATGAGACCTGCGGTAGAGTTGTCTTACCTGCCGAAAAAAGAACAGGAAGTGCTGTTTGATACAATCAAAATGGAAGATTGTACTCCAAGTCATGCACAGGCGATTAAGATGCGTAAGTTTTCTGATGATAAAAGATTGAATGAAGATGTGATTTTCTCAATTATGTCTGAAGAAAAGGGAAATCAAAAAGAACAATTTAAAATGCCGAAAGATCGTATTAGTAAATACTTTTCGCCAGGAACATCCAAGAAGCAGATAGAAGAGACGATTATTAAGGCATTGGAAATGTACAGAAAAAGGGAAAGAAGCAGAGAAAGATAGAAATTCTCCACCAAGGGGGAAGTGGCTTTATAGGTTAGGGTGGAAAGTTTTCACATTCCCCCTTCCCACACCCTACCCCCTAAATTTTACCAGCAGTTTACCAGCCGAAAAAGAAAACAGGTGGCGGTGGCTATCTAGTTGAATTTAAATTTTTGGTGTTTTCTGCTTTTTTGACTTGATTAATTTGGCATACGAATATAATATATGCATATAATAGTATTGGGAAAAAGTTTTCGATAAATGATAAAATGTTTTCAAAAATTGAAAAGGGTATTGCGATATTTCATAATAAAATTTTCGATTTTTATAAACGAATATTGACATTTATTGTTCCCACACTTATAATTTAAGTGAAAATAAATGAGCGTGGTCCTGCTTTAGTGGACGATTCAAAATGAGCGTGGTCCTGCTTCAGTGGACGATTCAAAATGAGCGTGGTCCTGCTTTAGTGGACGACTCAAAATAGGTGTTTCCCTACCTAGTGGGATAGAAATGGCCGCTTTCATAGCGGCTATTTTCAAAAGGAGAAATATGAAGTTACTTGAAGATGATTTGAAATGTACGCAACCGATGATTTGCGAAATTAATAAAGATTATGTGAAATATATGCAAGGTTTTGACTGGCGTGTAAGCATGAAATTCAACCGTAAATTTGTGGGATTGGCGATTAGAATCAATAACAGATTCTACGTTGTTCCGTTGACTTCTCAGACTACGGCTGAAAGAGTTGCCAGAGGAAAGAAAAAGAGAAGTGCAGATATTACAACGTTTATTAAGGTGGGTGGAAAGGAAATAGCGAATCTATTACATAACAATATGTTTCCGGTTCCTAGAAACCAGATTAGAAGGATAGAGATTGATCCATTGGTTGATACATACTTAGCAAACGAACATCGACAGATAAGAAAGAACTGGGTTGATATCAATACGAAATCAATATCTGTTTATAGAAACAGGAACGACAAGCATGCTAAGAATTATCAATTCTTAGAAAAAACTTGTTGTGATTTTAAAAAATTAGAGATTGCATGTGATGATTGGGAAAAGAATCATTAGGCGTTAGAATTAGAAGGGAATTGTGTCTATTGTATAGGCACTTTTTTTTGTAACTTTAAGCCTATATATATTATCACAAAGGAGAAAGCTGAATATGAAGAAATACTTACGTTATATACCTCAGACATTACAGGATGATTTTATTGACAATAGAGTGGTTCCGTTTATTGGAGCGGGATTTTCAAGAAATGCTATTTTACCAGAGGGGGTGACAATGCCCGACTGGAATGGATTAGGAGAAAAAATGGCAAAATACTTGCCAGATTATTCTTATAGTACAGCTATCGATGCATTATCATTATTTGAAAGTAAGTTTTCTCGAACAAAAATGGTTGAAATATTGGCAAAGGAGTTATATGTCCATCAGATAAAACCAGGAGATGCTCATAGAACTTTTTGCGATTTGCATTTCGATACTATTTGTACCACAAATTTTGATTTTTTGATTGAAAACACACTTGCAGAGATGGGCATCCCATCTTCAACAATTGTATCAGAAGATAGATTGTCTGTCAGTATGGGAGAAACGACTAAACTGATAAAAATGCATGGAGATTTTAATCATCCAGAGAGAATGGTAATTACTGAAAGTGATTTTGATAGTTTTATTGATAATAATAAAATATTGTCAACATATATATCCAATTTATTTATTACAAAGACATTGCTGCTAATCGGATACAGTTTTGAAGATAACGATATAAGAAGTTTATGGAAAGTAATTGGAAGTCGTTTGGGAAAATTAAAAACACCTGCTTATGCAATTATGGTAGGTGCAAGTCCGATTGAAATATCTAGATTCGAAAGACGTGATATCAAAGTTATTAATCTTCCAGGGAAAAAAGAAAACTATCCAAAAATTTTAGCAGGCTTTTTTAAGGAAATCAAACAATTAATAAATGAGAAAACTCCAGAGCAGATGATAGTTACTAATGAAAAGGCATCAGAAGAATTGAAAATGCCACAAGGAGAGAAAAAACTATGCTTCATATCGGCGCCATATCAAAGATTATCATTTCTTAAAGAATTGATATATCCTATTTTGAAAGAAAAGGATATATCACCGATATCATTTGATGAGGCAATAATTCCTGGAGATACAATCACTAGAAAAATAGATGCAATTATGAATACTGCTTCTATGGCTATAGTGGATTTATCTTATGATAACAAAAATGCCAACTGGGAATTGAAAAATGCAAAACAGAAGAATATCAAGATTATACCTATTGTAGATCAGGAATATAAAAGTTCTATGGCATATAATATGTCTGAAAAAAAGTGTTTCACATATAGTATGACAGGGGATAATGAGGAATTTGCAATCAAAATAGCTCAAGAACTTGAAAAGTTGTACCAAAAACAAGATAAATTAGATAGTCAAACAGATTACCGTAGATTACTTGCAAAGGGAGAATATGCTGCTGCGGTGATAATGGTATTTAGACATTTAGATAATGTGATTACAAATATGCGTGAAAATCCCAAAAATGAGCCTATGATTTATCAACTCAGAGGAAGAAGTGCAGAGATGGAGCAAAAACTTGCACGTATGAAAAATTATAGGCACATTAGAAATCTTCTTGTGCATACTAATGAAACTGTTGACAAGGAAATGGCAAATACTATAATTACTTATGTCGAAGAGATATGTCAGATGATAGAAGATGGTAAAGTAAAAATTTCATATGCTATATAGTACATAGCCGATTGGTTTTCACGAGCCACTCGGCTATTTTTGTGCCCTGATATTCACCCCGCACATAAGAATATCAAATCACGGGCAGGAAGGGAGTTGTTATTATGCCATATATTCCACCGGAGGTATTGCAGGAAATCAAGAAGATTGACCTGAAAACCTATCTGAAGGAGTACGAGCCGAGAGAATTAGTTCACTTCTCCGGTGATGTCTACACCACGCGCACCCACGATAGCATCAAAATCTCGAATGGGAAATGGACTTGGTGGGGAACCGGTATTGGAGGCAGGACAGCGTTGGATTATCTCATTAAGGTCAGAGGACTAAACTTTATGGAAGCGGCGGAACTTATGTTGGATCAGATGAGAATCAAGCCACTCAGCTATGTGCCAATGCCGGAGCAAGAGGAAGCGAAAGAAAAGAAGTTGCTATTACCGGAACCATACAGATATCAGGAGTATGTAACGTCTTACTTAAGACGCAGGGGTATTGATGAAGAAATCATCGAGTTCTGTTTGAAGACAGGACGTATCTATGAGAGCGCCTATCATCACAATGCGGTCTTTGTAGGGATGGACAAGGATAGGGTTCCGAGGTATGCAGCACTTCGAGGAATCGGAACAGATTTCATCGGAGAGGCAAGTGGAAGTGATAAGAATTATTCGTTTTCGATTACTGCAAGAGAGGAAAGCAAAGAGGTCCATCTGTTTGAATCAGCCATTGATTTATTATCTTATGGAACACTTCAAAAACAAAACAAGTTGGAATGGAGAAATGATTATCTGCTATCTCTAGCAGGTGTTTATCAACCAGCAAAAGAGATAGAGCAGAGCAAGGTTCCGGCGACGTTGGCCCGATTTTTAAAGGAGCACCCGGAAGTCGATACGATAGTGTTTCATTTGGATAATGACCGCGCCGGAAGGATGGCGACCAGGGCGATTAGCACAGTGCTACCGCAGGGGTATCGCATCCGAGATGAGCCGCCGAAGCTCGGTAAGGACTACAATGATTATCTATGTATTCATTTGGGAATACCAATCACAAAGAGGGAGTCGAAAAGCAAAGGGATAGCGAGGTAAGTGGATACACTATACTAGCAAGCAACGCCTTTGGATTGCCACAGCAATCCTTCGGCAACTTGTCAGAGAATTCCCTGAAACCCTTTTCGGCAAGCCAAGGCCAATGGAACTGCATTGGCAAACGATAATGAAGGGAGTTTGAAATATATGTTGATGTTTTTATGTGGAGTAATTGTAGGCGGTATGGCTGGCGTGACACTTGGTGTTGGGCTGATGTGTATGCTGCAGATTAATCGTATTAATAAGAATGGAACGGAGGGTTGCAATGAGGAAACGAAACGTACCGATTATGTTCCGCCTAAACCGTAAGGAAGCGGAGACGTTAGATAAGAGGGTGAAGCGAAGCGGTCTGAACAGGGAGGCATATTTGCGACAAGTGATTACAGGCATTGTGCCACGAGATGCACCGCCGCCGGATTATTATTCCATGATGCGAGAGCTGCACCAGATAGGAAATAGCCTGAATCAAATATCACAGAAAGCACATGCGTTACATGTGATTGACGATCAAAAATATGATGAAACGGTAAAGAAGTTTAATGCAACCGTAAATCAGATAACGGAGGCAGTTGTTTTGCCAGAGCAGATGCAAAGGGGCGTGTGACATGGCAACGACATCTATCTGGAGTGTGAAGGGGTGGCTCGGAAAGGTTGTTATCTATATTGAGAATCCGGACAAGACGGAAAATCCCGATTATGTCAAACATGAGGAATTGACAGAGAAGGATAGCCAAGGGCTATCGGATGTTATTGCCTATGCAGTAGATTGTGAGAAAACCAAACGCTGGATAGCGGGTGATGATTCTTCGTTGGATGATGAAAATGAAATCGTCATGAAACAGTATGTCTCAGGTATTAATTGCACACCGTCAACTGCACGTACTGAAATGATGGCAGTAAAAAAGCGTTATGGAAAAGACGAGGGCATTATGGCATTTCATGGTTATCAATCGTTTGCACCGGGTGAATGTACACCGCAGATGGCACATGAGATTGGCGTGAA